>ERZ724505.22-NODE-22-length-102920-cov-15.345783_pt1 | contig 102920 bp, 146 predicted proteins | sample MGYA00376038_ERZ724505 | MGnify/ENA primary metagenome ERZ724505 (study PRJEB28724, sample SAMN07190884) | wastewater metagenome | isolation source: effluent of sewage treatment plant in Hong Hong | place: Hong Kong | collected 2016-03-17 ... | reverse complement strand
GACGACCGGCCCACTGAGTATTCTTACCCCAGTTTACAAGGGCTGTCGATCCCATCTGTAGGTTCCTACGAAATAGCACTGCCTTCTGGTGAGCATACTCCGCATCTGCTCCAAACTCGCGCATCATGCGGTCTGGCTTGATTTGCATGGCCTGCTGTACGCCATTCATTTCCTTGCCAAGCGCTACATATTGACTCTGTAGCATTCGCACACGGTCGGCTGCCATTCTGTTTACAGCAGAGTGATCTTTACCCCACATGCGAGAGTTTTGACGATACTTTTGTAGGGTTGTAGAGCCCCTATCAAACTCTTGATGCATTCGTCCTAGTTCAGTGTGAACGTTGCGAATGCCAGTGGTGAACATGCCGCTTCCGCTAAGCACGTTACCCATGCGGCGAATGGCCTTCTCCTGTGCCATTACGCCACCAGCAGTAGCAGCCAACATACCCTTGTTCATGGCAGCAACCTTGCCCTGTAGGGCAGTCAGTTGCGCCGCAGCATTCGCTGCATTAATTTGAACATTGATTGTGGCTGTTACGCTAGCCATTTGTTACTTCCACCACGCTTTCTACCTCAATGCCGTTTGCAATAAAGTCGCTCATCATCGGGTCTGCTAGTTTCATACCAGTCTTTTCTTCGACTCGTGCGCGTGCTCTCTCTTGAACACGCTTAAAGGCATCGTCTGTTGCCCCGGCACCAAGATCGACTCCGTTGATCGCAGCGATGAACCTGTGCTCATCGTCTTTCTGCTTGCGACTTTCAATTAGTACTGCATTGAGTTCCGGCATAGACAGAGAATCCTCCAACTCTTGAAAGTCCTTCCAGTGTCCCAACAGGAAGGCTTCTGATTCTAGAGCGGCGAGGTCTAAGTCTACCCACTTAGCCCCGCCACCAGATTTGGGTCACTGTCGTCCATCTTGATACCGGACGCGACCTCAATAATTCTGTAAATAGTTGGAAGGTCTAGTTCATCCTCAAGCGCTGCCTTGTCAGCGGCTAGTTCTGGATCGTACTGTGACATAGCAATTGCCACACAGTCAACCATCTTAGATAGCGACTTATCGTTATCATCTGCGACCTTGCTTAGACCGTCAAACTCCTTCATGAACTTGCGAAGCAGCGACAGTTTAAGCGGTCTGAGTGTAACAACCTTGCCGCTGAATAGTTCAATGTCTACTGGCTGATAGACGGATGTAGCCATAAGTGAAACTCCTTTGTAGTAGTGTATCAATTATATCATACACACGAAAACCCACCTAGTTTCCTAAGTGGGCTTCGTGTTTATGGATTATCAGACCCAAGTGCGGTCTACAATCTTGCCGTACTTTCCAGTTGTATCTTCGGGAAGCAGACGGAAGTTTACCTCAAACGCCGTTGGCTCATCTCGCTTTGCAGATAGGGTTACCGACTCGATTGAAAGTGCGCGGTAAGCAATGTATACACGCTCCTTCTTGTCAGAGGTTTCGCAGTCTCCGGTTCCTGGCCCTACAGCAATGATTCCGCGCTCAACGGGGCATTCACCGATATCACCAGCAGAGAGTTCAAGAACCTTACCAGAAGACGATGCTGCGCTTCCACTCAAGTCTGTTGCGGGTGCTGCAAGAACAACCAGCAAGTTCTCAAGAGTAGCCTCAGCGAATGTCGTCTTCATAGAAACCTTCATTCCCTGCTTGTACAACTTTGCAACGTCAAGAACCTGATCAACACTCACCTCACCGAAGTCAGGTTCGAATGTCAACTCAAGACCATTGGTTGTGTATCCAACGTTATCGAAGTCTCCATCTGCTGATAGAGTCTCACGGTATGATGCGTTTGCATAGAATGACGGGTATGAATTGTCATCAGAAGTAACGGATGACAGCGCTGACGGAGCCAGCGGAGCATCTGCTACGAAGATTGCTGCTGCACCAACGATAATGTTGTCAGAAGTACCTCTTGTATATGCCATTTAGTTTTCACCTACCTTTACGAAAAAATGATTGGCGGCGTTCCTCACAAGTCAATTATACCCCCCATTTTTAGTCAAATGAGTTGTTCTTTGTGATGTGGTACTCAAACTCGATTACCATTGTAGACAGGTATTTCTGGTTTGTGGAGATATCCATGCGGTTTTCAGCGGTCTGGTCTACCTGCATAACCCTGAACCAGTGAAAGTAGATTCCTGCATCTGGATGATTCTGTGCAAGCCAGTTGTTCAAGTCCTGTGCCGCTGAGTCTTGTCTATCTAGAATCAAAGCAATTGCGTTAGTCCAGGCCAGTACTTCTGATGGATTACCCTTAATGAAGTAAAGTGCATGTGCCTTATGTACGAAGTACCCCGCTCTTGAGCGTAGCCTGAACATCTGATCGTAGATAACATAAGGCTTATTCTTCCAGGGCCACTCGTCAGAACGTGAATCTGAGATTGGGAAGAACGGGATGATATTTCCGTAATCACCGCCAAGAGAGTCGTCAATCGACTTCATAGAATCCCAGACATATCCGTTGATGTACTTTGATGCAATAGGGAACGAGTCTACTAGTTTCATGCCACAACACCTACATTCGGTGAGGTAATCCACTTATACCCAGCGCTTCGTCCCGCTCCGAAGCCACCACCCATTGCTCCCGCAGCGAATGACGCTAAGAATTCATCTGCTGTACCAAGGTCTGCAAGCATAGCAGCAAGCAGTGATTGTGGCAGTACTGTATTGAAGAACAGGTCTGTAAACCGCTTCCAACTTCCTACCGTCCCGGCACCACCAGGGTGAGCAATGAATACGTCGTTAGGTGTGTAAACATCATTCCAGTGTAGATATTCAACGTTAATCGGGCTGACTGTTACGCTGCCGCCGGATTCCATTACGTCTGCCTTGTTGTAGAAGGGAACGCTTGATCTATGCGGTAGCGATGAAGAACTCTGTGTCTCTCCTGAAAATACAATCGTTCCGCCGCCTACAGTGTAGTTGTATTCGAATAGTCTAGCCCCAGCGCTACCAGTTTGATACCACTCGTAAACGTGGTGGAGCGCTGCGTGGTTTCCAGCAGCCATAGAGTCCATCCATTTTCCAAGAGCCTCTTCGACTACCGCTCCAATTCGCATTAGCAATGGATCAAGACCTTCTTCTCCACCCGCGATGAATCCCTCGCAGTACTGCGCTGTGTTCTTAAGAATACGCTCTAGTTCGGAGGTGTCTAACATAATCGTCATATGATCGCCTGCTCATCTGTTCTGTTAAGAACAATTTTAACATAGTCTATATTGTTGAACAGGTCTACGTGTGGCATGTACCCGATCAATTCGTACACCGTTGTGTCGCCAGCACGCTCGCCAGCAGTTTCAGTATAGACAACCCCGCCACAGCCAGCCCTGATATTTGTCACAAGAATATCAGTTAGCGCGTGCATCTCACCAAGAGAGTCTACTCTGATATCATCAGTAATCTGGGCATTGATCTGGTCAAGAATACGCATCCTCTGCTCAGGGAAGATGTTTTGATCCTTATAGTTTGTGTTTGAAGCCACGCGGCATGGAACACTACGATCATATGTCCATACGTGTTCAATTTCCCCTAGTGCATTCTGAATGGTTGTTGAGTAGTAAACGTCCATTTGTAATGGATAGAACATCACAACACCCCGATGTTGTAGAAGAGTGTCTTGCCCCAATAGCGCTTAAGTGTCTGGTCTACAATCAGATCGCCAGTACCGGAGAATGCCCTGCGATCAAAGTCAGTCCTGAACTCAGCAGTCTCGTACTTCACAACGTATTTCTGTAGATAGTTTGGTGTTCCGCAGGCCAACTCGTTAATCATGCGCTTGGTAATGGTCTTGATATCTGACGGCACTACCCTCCAGCCACATTCTGCTGTTACGGTGTACACATAGTCGTTGCCAAACTGTACTCCCCAATAGATATTCCCATAGGTATCTGACGATCCAGTGGGAACCTTGATCGGTGACCCCTCGATCATATCCTCAGTACTCGCTGTCTTTACGTACAGCCCGTTGTCTGAGATTACATAGTCGTATGTATTATCAACACCGTCGTACACCACCTCGCCATTCTCCTTGACCTCAAGTAGTTTCTTGGCTGGATATCCAAGTGGCAGTACGTCTGATCCAGTACCCATGCGCTCAAACGTATTCTTCGTGTAGTAGAAGCCGCCCACGATGTTATCAATTGCCAACCGTGCGATCTTCTCATACTCTGAATACGTAGCAAAGTCTTTGTCTTGGTACTCTTTGGCTACGTCAACATATGGTCTAACAACTCTAAGAGTATCTTCGTATACGATTTCTGTATTGTCTTTAACTACCAGCGAATACTCGCCGTCGTATGATGCCAGCGATACCGGAACATCAATTGAGATGAAAGGCTCTCCATCGTATGCGTACACATCCACATCTGAGGTGTACTCCACAGCGGCCTCGTCACCAATGAATACGTCGTATGTCGTGGCATCTTGCGGCACTATAACATCAAATGTCAGGGGGTATGGAGGGAGCCTTAGAATGTCCATTATGCTATGTCAAAGTGTGAAGCGACTTCTTCCGGTGATGCTTCTCGCACACCTTTCAATCGAGTCCACGCCTCTGCTTCCTCCCTAGTAATAAAACTATACCCCTTAGAGAGTCTGCCGACTTCTTTCCAGAATATGTTCCTATCTGAGTATACCGCGATTTTCTCTTGACGGTCTATTGGAGTGTTGTTATTGACACGCCTGTCGTAGTTTCTCAACTTGCGTTTTGAGAATTCTTCCTCAGTAAGAACGTCGCGCCATTGCTCATCAACCATATCCGCCCTCTTCTTTAAGTGATCTGATCTTTTCTTACCACTGAGAGAGGCTACACGGGATTCCGGCACCGTCTTGCCTGGGGTCAGCCCCTTGGGGACTACATATTGCCCGTCTGTTTGCTCTGCAATTGCCTTTGCAATTGCCAACTTCTTGTCATTCTTCTTGTAATTGACCTTGTTATGATCTGCTATCTCGCACAACTGCGTCTTGTTGTAGAAATCATATAGATGTAAATGTACTTCGTCTTCCATATAACCATTATACCAAAAGAAGGAGGGGGGCCGAAGCCCCCCTCCCGTTACTCGTTAGAGTTTACCCATTAGTAGGGGTTTGCTGCTGCGTCTGCGAATGCGACTGCATCCAACTCTTCCCATGCGATACCGAAACGAACGTATACTGTGTACTCCACAGTGTCCTTCTTCGGCTTGAACTCGCGGAACATTTCTACGTCGCGCTGGAATCCCCACACACGGTTCTGTGGGAACGTCAACTCAACATAGTCGTCAGGGAAGTAAGGAACCTCCATCACTGTGATACCAAGAGCACGAGTCTGTCGCGCTCCACCTAGCGTCTGGTCGTTACCATCCAGCCATGTGTTACGGTATGTGTCAGTGTAGATAGAGTCAGCAAGTGTACCATTGTGCTTCACAATACCTGCGAAAGTATCTGTGCTTGTGTAGAACTTAAGTCCGTTCTTTAGGGCACGATACTTACGAGGCAGAGCGTGAATAACCTTTTCAAGTACCTCCGGTGTCCACTCGTTGTTCGAAACTGTAACAACAGCCTCGTGAGCGTCACCACCAGTTGTAACCTGCTTTACGAATCCGTTCATGATTGAAAGGAACGGTGCAGTAGAACCATCACCATTAATAGCAAGGTCTTCAAGGTCATTTGCGAAAGCGTTTGTCATTAGACGAACCAAGTGGTCTTCCAATGCTGCTCCCTCAATGTTGTCCTCAAGCGACTCTGTTGCTACCTCCCAGTCAAGACGAATCTTTGTGGTTGTCAACTCGATCTTTGTGAACACGGCATTTGCATTCGTGTATGTTCCATCAGCCTGCTTAGCAGCGCGAATAACGCGCTCGCCAACGTTTACCTTGTTCAACTCCATTGTGTTTGCACGCATGGTTACACGACGACCGTCGTTTGCCAGTACGGTTGCATCCCAAATGTAGTCGATAAAGCGACGAGACTGCTCAGGTTGGAGAATACCACCAGGGGCACCAGTAGGGTTAACTGCGTTCGGCCCTGTGGTTACACCACTTAGACCGCCAGGAACGTTACCAAGAACACCTGCGGAAGGGTCGGACACGCCGCCCACTCCACCAGAAGCAAAAGCACCTGCCTCGGCTGACTTCTCAAGAATTTCTTCCGACATTATTAATTTCACCTCCTGTGATTCTCATTTTTATAATATCGTTTCTATAGGTCGGTTACAGTGAGGAACCTACCTCCCCATAGAGATTCGGTCTTTTCGACCTTCTCCTGAGCGACCTCGCCAAGATCGCCAGACTTACGGAAAGCGGTTGCATCCTCAACCTTGTCAACACGCTTACCAAACTCTTCAATGTTTTCAGTAGTCTCAGTCACCTTTGACTCAACTGTGTCAATTCGCTCTGAAACGCTCTTCTCCACGCCTTCGATGCGTGCAGTAAGTGTCTCAAGCGAAGCAACAACTGACTCAAGTGACTTGATTAGGAGTTCGTTAACGGCACTAGACTGGTCATCAGCCTTTGCCACTTCCTCCGCAGGAGCCTCTGCAACTTCATCTGCCTTCTCTACCTCTTCGGTAGCAGGCTCTTCCGTCTGCTCAACATCCTCAGCCTTCTCTACAGACTCGTCAGCAACGACTTCCTCTTCGACAGCCTCAGACTTTTCGACTACATCAGTCTCATTTTGCTCTGCCATTTCTTTCGCCTCCTTTACATTTTCTTTTCCAAGGAATTTGGAAACCATGCTACCAATAATACCAGCCTTTTCGGTGTCGTTAGACTCCACAAAGCCGATATCCTTCATTGTGCCGCTGCAAACGGGGCACTGCATGTCATTATCCTTAGAAACCTTTACCACGTTATCCTCACGGCACATGTAGATTGTCTCAAGTTCTCCCTTGATTGCTACGGCTTCTTCGATTACGCCGTCTACCTTGTGTACCAGGGTAACGTTTGCTAGTGGGTTGGCGGGTGTGTCAACAAGTGACAGTTCAACCATTTCATAGTCGTCTACTACTCGTACCATCTTGTCGATTTCTTCGTCATATACGTTACGAGTTTCTTTCAGGCGACCTCCAATTGAGAATCCAGAAAGGGTTCCGTCAAGCACCTTTTCCCAGGTGTCCTGTGCCCCGCGTGAGATGTACGCGCTTACGAATACACCCTTGTATGTCTTTCCGGTATCCTGATCGTACAGAGATTCAGGTCGGAATGATAGCATCTTGCCCACAGCCTTGTGTGGATCGTGCTGCTCACGGATGTTTCCACGGAAACTTTCAAACGCTTTTACGCTCGCATCTAGAGGAACGATATCGTTCTGCTTGTCAAGATTGTCTAGAGTAGCGAATCCATGCACAGTGCGGCGCTCTGCGTCTACCTTGGTGATCGGCAGACTCAGGCGAATACTGTCTTCGTTCATGGAATAATCTGTTTCGTACAAGTGTTTGACCCTCCTGGCAGTAATTATACCACCAATTATTTACTACCCTGTCCTTTTGGATTTCGGCCAGAAACAGTGGTTGGCGAGTCTGACGAATTGTTCTCCCGATCAGTAGCCCTCTGATCCGATCCCTGCTGGTTATTCTTGGCGTCTGCTGCCTGACGGGGTGACAGTTCAATTACCTTGTCGCCGCCAGGAATGGGTGGCTTACCAAGTTCGTCACGAACCTCGTTCGGAGTGACCGCCTGATTACGAAGATACCTTTCGTGAATCTGAGCCTGAGCCATTTCATCAGTAAGCGTCAACTCGTTCAGTTTGAGAACAAGGATGTCTGTGAATTCCTTAACGATCTTGTTTAGTTTCTTCTCAATCTGACGCTGCTTTGGCCGCGCTACTTGTTCTTTGAACGTTCTATCACTAGCCAGTGCCTCAGCGCTTCCACTATCAGCCATGCCAATTTTAGAAAGAGGTACTTGGTGAGCAGTGAGAATGTCGTTACGATTTTGTTTGTGATACTTTTCAAATGATCCTTCCTGTACTCCCGCTTCTACCGCTTCCATCTTGAACTCAACCTTTGTCTGGTCATTGTCAGGTGGAAGTGGAATGTATAGCGTTCTGTGGTTAGAGCCTTTGAGGTCTGTTTGTAGGAATCTGAACAGTTTCTCTTCCGACTCCTGATCTAGGTGCGCTCCCTTAACTGTCACCACATAGCGTGGCACGGCCTTGTTCTGGAAGTAGTCGATGTTGTACTGGTTCGCATACTGGTCACCAACAATTGCCTGCCCAGAAGCAATAGCGTCCGGTACACCGTAATAGGTGTTCAACGGAGAGTACAGTTTGAAGTGAATAATCTCATTAGGATTGGGGTCTGTTGTTAGCGGATTCGGATTATCCTCTTGGAAATTGCGGAAGTACACTACATCCCGCCCGACAATCTGACAGAATCCGTCACGCTTGCGTCGTACTCTAATTGTCAATGCTGGAATGTGACCGATGTATCCAATCTGACCGTTTGCCTTGCGGCCAATCTCAAGGTATCCGTTTCCGGTAGCCTCTAGATCGGTAATCACCTTCTCCATAGTGGCAATGAATGTGTCGGTATCGTTCATATCGTCTAGAATCTGATCAAGACCAACCTTTAGTCGCTCAATTCTGTTTCTGGCAGCCTGACGTTGCTTGTCTGTCTCCTTTGAATCAATCTTTGATACCGCATCAGGAGACAACTCCCAGTGATATCCAAGGCCAACGATGTTGGCAACCTTCGTGTCTACCGCTGCGTGGTTAGCGAACGACACCTCGTAGTATCTAGCCAATTCATCTAGATTGTACGGAGGTGTGATTACGTCGAACATTCCGTATGCTGTGATGTATGCAGTATCGTACTGGACAGTCGCAGTACCGTCACGCTTCTCCAAGCGAGTTGCCTTGCGCTTGAAATTGGGGTGTAGGCTGGTCAGGTCTTTCTTGATATCCGACCATCGTGATGCAAATGGGTCTGTATTAGTTGTGGCAGAAGCCTGCTTGTTGCCAGCGCGAACGCCAGAAATATGATAAACGCCATCCTCATCTGTCCACCACTGACTCATTCGTCGTCACCATACTTATCCGCTGACTTCTTAGCGTCAACTACTGCACCAATATCATTCATGGACGGGATGTAGCCCTGCTTCAATCTGTCTACCTGCTCAGAGTATTCCTCTTCTGTTGCTCTCATTCCACCGGCAAGGAAGTATGGAGCACCTTCCGGCTGGCCGTAGTGTGCTGCTGCTTGTCTAATTATCGACATCTTCTCTAGGTCGTTCTTCAACCCAGGAACATTTAGGTAGTTTCCGTCGTCGTCTTTGAAGAACTTTCCGGTAGGTAGTTTCCACAGGTAAAGTCCGTAATCAAGGTCTGGCTTGACTTCACGAACGCGAACTTTTGGCATTTGTTTTGGCTTGTCTTGCATGACTACTATTGTACCACGTTATTTGGTAACTACGTCCATAGTGGCCCACTCAATGTCACGAATGACGAATGTTTCTTGGAAACTTGCCCCGACAGATGCCGAAAACTGCGAGTCAGGTGCCACTCCCGTCAACATTCTGGACATTCTTTCTCGCTCAATGTCAATGGAGATTACCGTTCCAATATCATAAAGAGTTCGCCAGTCATCTGTATTCGTCGCCCAATACTGCCAATTCTGTGTGATAAGGTCGCTCCATCTCTGATAAACAGTTACGCCTCGCACTACCGCGTCCATTCGACCATGAATTGTTACATTGTCAAAGGACATTTGCTTTCCAGTCGCTAGAAGGCTGAGTGCCTGACCATCGGTGTCGTATGGGTCTACTAGCGAGCATTGTAGCATGTACCATTCCATTGCATTGAATACTGGATTAGTAACAATCTGCCCACCCAAATACCACTGTAGGTTTGTATACGGACTACCATACTGATCCCTCGCCTCAATTGTATATTGGTCACTTCCAACTGGCACCATGTACACGCTGAAAACGTGTTCGCTGCCAGACACAATGCGTGTTATCAATTGCTCTGCTGGTACTTCGCCCTCAAGGTGTATGAACATTGAGTATCCAGCGAACTGCCTCGCATTTTGTCCGTTAGGTGTGGCCTCACCAGACCTCTTCCATTGCATTGCAAAGCCAGAGTTGTACCCCGGCAAGTCATTGCTTCTGGGCTTGAACCCGCTGCGATGTGATTTATATAGATAGTTATATCCGCGCTTAGTGACTTCGAATATGTTTGGATACTCATAAACAAAGTACGATCCGTTGCTTACGTATGGTGCTACTTCGTTACCCTCTTTGGATGTAAGGCTATTCCATCTATCTGCATCCGATGCCCAGGAAGCCAATTCGTAACTCTTGAGTTTAGTTGGGTTTGACCTTACACCGCTTGACTGAATAATATGATAAGAAACGAGAGCGTACTTCGCAAGGTCATATGTGTACGGAACAACAATCGAATACCCGTCTTGTACGAGACTTCTCGTTCCATCGTCGTCTAAGTATGTAACTGGACTGTCGTACACGACATTTGCTGTTTTACTTGTATAGTCAACAACCGGACTTGACAACTTCTGCATTGACACCCAGGTCTGAACGTCCATATCTGACGGGTCGTAGTATGAGTATGTCGTTGCAGAAAGCGCAGCATAATCTACCTCAGTCATTGAAGAATATGCACGCCCCCAATAATTCGTCTCAAGTTGCAGATATGTAATAGGCTTCTCACCAAGATAATCCATAGACGCTCTAGTTTTTCCAACTGTAGCCTGGATGAAGTCAATCCTGTTCATTGGACTTCCGAATCTATCACGAACCTCTTTCATGAAGAATGATAGCGGAACAGTCTCTTGCCAGTACCCGCTGCACGCAACGTCTAATGTAAAGTTTCCAAACTCAGTAACGGCAACTAGCGTGTATGTGGATATTTGAGACTCTTCCGGCGTGCGGGTATTCTGATCAGCCAAACCGTCTGTGTATGTGTAGTCAAGGTGATTCTTGTGCCATCCATTATGGAATGATACGTCATAAACAACCCCTGTAAACCCTGTACCGCCGACGAATACCTCAACCTCTGCTGGCTGGGCGAACAATGGTGCTGCCTCTGGCATATTTGATATAAAGTCATCAACTGCAACGCCGATTGTAAACTCAACACCGTCTGCCAATGCAAATGACTTCAAGACTGTAGTCTGTGTGTAATCGCTGTATTCATAGAACACAGTTCCGCTATCCAGATATATGTCAAGTTTAGTACTAGTTCCGCGCTTCTTAATTGACATCAGCGGAGCGTCAACATTTGATTCTGCGAACATCATATTTGCCGTTATAGCAGCAACCTTGTCTCTGTTCAGAAAGTTGAGCGACCCCCACTGCAACGATGGTGCCGTATCATATCCAGTTGGTATCATTCGCCAAGGCTGACGATCATATGAGAATTGACCATACACATTGTCAAACTGCCCGAACGTCATGCCAGCACCCACTTCAATTCCCCAGGTGATAGATGTAGCGTTAGATGGGACTGTGTATTCCGCTTCCGCTACAAACCTGCCGTTCCCATCATCTGTAAAGTCTTTAGTGTAAGTTGTATTAGGCCCAACAAACGTTACCTTGAGGTGTGGTGTCGTTCCGGCAAACTTTGCTTCTCCGTACACCCTGAACCTAGCCCCCGGCTTGATTCCAGAAAGCGATATTGTGCTAGTCCTGCTGCTCGCTAGTGTTTGTGTCGTATACACACTACCATTAGAGACTGTATTGGTAAACGCAGTTCCAGACGTATTGTTGCTTGAATGATCGAGCACGGTGGTGTCGCCATACGTTGTTGCAGTTGTAGGATACGCGATCATATCTTTGTTTTTACCGTACCACGACAGCGTTGACGATGTGTTGAATAGCGTTGGCAACTCGTACTGTGGCAACTCTATCTTGTTAGAAGCAACTACGTTATTAGAGACACCACGGTTCCACTTCATATTGTCTGGATATGATAAGTTGTACGCAAAGTTAGATGTTGAAAAGTCTGCACTGAATGATTTACCATCAAAGTTGTCTGCGATTAGACCATACTGCACAGTTCCCTGGCCGCGAACGAATCTGATTTTGGCTACTACTGGTGGCACTGGATACGCATACGTAGCAATTGAAGATACATGTACCGGATTGATAGACCTATCCGTATAAAAGCCTATCTTAGTTGTAGGTGAGAAGTACGATGTGTTCGGAGGGTCTGATATCTCTATGATGGTTTCGCCATTCAGCATGAGGTACGTATTAGATGGGCCAACAACCCAATGAATTAGCATCGGATAGTCAATTGTTCCAATGTCATACCCCACCTCAGTTCCAGACATAGAGAGGATCAATGTAGTTCTATGCAGGTATATTCCATCACGAGAACCCTCAGCCCCGACTAGTCTAATTGGTTTCTTCGAAGCCTTGCTCACCTTCATCCAAAACTCTAGGGTCATAGACTTTGTAATGTTGCTTTCACTCAAGAATCCAGATCGTGATAATGAGATTGATGGTCGCTCTGGAATCCAAGGATTGAGAAGAGTTGAGTTGGCAATACCATAGTGCAATGGCAGCCCCTCTGTTACAGCGGTAAGTTGACCTCCGTATTCATAGATGCTCATTGTCGCGTCCCCGCCGTTTAGTGACGATACCGAGTAAGCACCAGTCTGTCCCATGCAGAACGATGCGAAGTTCTCTGCGTGCTGGCCGATAGTTACACCGTTAATCAAATAGTCGTAATCTCCATAGTCGCCAGCAACACCAGGGGAGGTGAAGTTGATATCAAATTCAATCTGCTGGTCATAGTTTCCCATTACCATAGCAACTGGTGTGCTATCTGTCATATCGAACGAGTGTGAAAAGAACATCCACTGCGCCTCTGCAATGCTTGGCACCGGAATAATTGCCGACTTAGTTCTCCACGATCCGTTGTTCCACTTATACTTGATGGTAATAGATTCCGTCTTATTTGATGGGATGTAGAACCAAGCACCCACGTTGATCCGCTTCTTTTCGTAAAGGTCTTTAACTTTCTTAGTTAGTACTGGTGACGTAAGCGTTAATGTTCCAGAGGCAGCAACGCCAGTCAGAAGAACCTTGGTTGTCTTAGACGCTGTTGGTGGATCAACATACTGTGTGAATGACGAAGATATTGTGCGCGCCTGACCGCTTGGAGTCCACGTTGATATGTCTCTTTGCGACTCAGATATAAGCGAAAGATACCCGCACTCAGCCCCCTGAAAGTAAGAAAGTGGCTGATCTGCGAGTATCTTTTGCTGGTAGTACACTAGTCTATTGTATCAGATTGTGCATGTATCGCCGTCGCAATACTTGCTTCCTACCGCCTCTAGATTGTCTACCCCATCATATACCGCGTCAAAGTCGATCTTGAGCAGCATACCAATATACTCGTGGTACTCCTTCTCAGTGATTTCAGTGTACGGCATCTGGGGATATGTCTCATTACTCATCGGGAGGAATGATATAGTCTTTAGATTACCCTCGTACATCTTAAGAACGCGAGCAATATCGTCCCTCTCTGTCTCTGGATCAAACGTCACGGTAACGGAAACAGAGTTATCAGACCAGTAGTTCTGGGCCTCAGCAGCGAGGTGAATCTTCTCATAGATAGACACATCCTTCTCGCTTCTGTCCATATCTGTTTTTACCGGGAAGTAGACTACAGAAGTGTTGTCTGAATACTGGTCAGGCTCAACCTTGTACCACGCCATCTTGAACAGCGTCAGCATTGGATCGCTGTTTGCAAAGCGGATAGCGCGCAGATAATACTTGCCACCAGCAGGCCAGTGAACGCCAGGAGTAGCACCTGAGAGAAGAGAAACCGATCCGGACGGCTTAACCGTAGTCGTTCTGATAGACTCACGAATACCAAGCCATTCTGAATACTTCTTGTCATACTTCTGAATCTCATCATATCCACTGTCTGCCCAGGTACGGAACTCTGGTAGACCATGCTTGTCAACGAACCCGGCGATTCCAGTTATTGATGTTCCGATACGGCGGTTGCGCTGGATTACCGCGTTTGTCTCAGGCCAGTGTGTCGGAAGCAGCGTGATCGACTTAGCGTACAGGTAGGCAAACTTAATAGTACGCAGATAGTCTTCAATTGAGTCGTGGCGATTCAGGTGAATCTCAACGAGATTGCACAACTCACGCGACTCTAGAGAAATCTCAGCACATGGGTTTGTTCCCAATACACGCCAGTCCTTGTTGTCGGGAGCGTCTTTCAACCTACCATACTGCTGCATTGTATTCAGGAATAGGAACCCTGGTTCACCATTGTCTGTAATTCTACGGGCTGCATCTGCATAATCATACCCCGGCTCATCAATAACAACCGTGTTATTTGAGAGCCAACCCCATTCCGCTCGCTCTGGATACTTCTCATAGTTCTTCAACTCCAAGAACACTAAATCATCTTGATCACCAAGAGCAATGGTGGCTGAGCGCCTTACATTACCGGCCACCACACAAGTACCAATTAAGTTTACTACGTCTACAATTGTACGGGCATCAAACACTTCTCCCAGGCGCTCTTCTAAAATCTTGGTAATTTGATTATGCATTTTGATAAGAGGCTGAGGGCCAGATGCAGTTCCACCGAATCCCTTGATTGGCTCGCCATATGGACGAATCAATGAATAGTCAAATGAGATTTTCTTGTTTGTTCTCAGGAATGAATTAAGCATTAATCTTACAGACTCAGCCCAACCTTCACGGGTATCTGGAATGACATAGACTTCATCAGAATCTTCACGGTGACCAATACGAATATGCTTTGCCTCGCCTCGTGTATCAAATCCAACACCAACACCAAGCATGAGAGCATCCATCACCCATGCGAATACCGCGCCTGGATCGCGGTGATCCATGTCTCCTGTAGAGATGAATGAGCAGTTATATAGGCCAGCAACGATGTTGCGCTCATGAATAAGTGGCGTTCCAGTCACCCACAGACCTCTCCCAGGTGGAGTCCACTTGAGATTGAACATTCTGTCAAACGCTTCCTTAGCGGAGGTCTGCGCTTTGTTGTCGTTCCATGGTAGTTTGTTGTTCTTGGCCCAATCCTTCTGAATAGTGTACATTCCGTTAATGACTCTCTCGCATACCTCCCACCACTTCTCTTTAGTGCCGTCGTCTTTAACACGGGAGTAGGTACGAATGAAAGTGATTTCGCCTAGACTGTTACCTCCTGCATCACGGAATCCGAACGGTGGTTCTACGTCTTTATACTTCTCTATGAAGTCTGGTAGCAGTCTAAAACTGAAATCGGGCATAACAAAATCTCCTAGTACTTGTAGTTTGGTTAAAGTTCTCCTTGAGACTTCAAGGTAGAACCTTGACTTTTCTCAAGTGCTTCTAGTGTACCACAGTTATCTAGGCCATAGCAAGCCTGACGATGGGCGTGAGTCTCCACTAGATGATACTGTTACAACGAGGGCGTTTACTGAGTTATCAGTATTGATAGATGTTTGATAATTGCCAATTGGTGCAGCACGCCACGGCACAGCAGATGTTGTTGGGTATAGGTTTCCTACCAGAACAATATTGATATTGGCTTCTGGTGGTGCAATCCTCCACCCCAGGTCGTTCCTAATGAACACGTTGACGGCAAGGCTAGTGTCTGCTGAAATGGGGTCGCCACCTACTACTGAGAATGCTGGCGGGTACTTGGAGTTGTCTCCTGTTGCCACCCAATCCTTCCAGCGAGAATAGAGGTCTGCTACCTCAATAGTTGACTCTGCTGGTAGCGTTATCTTCTTGGTTGTTCCATTGAAAGTGTAGACAGCCATACTGACATTCTATCACGGGTTGGCGTATGAACGCTCTAGGCTTGCCACCAGGGATACGCTGTTGGCGTTAGAACGCTGGATAGTACCAGTTGCAGACACGTACTGTCCTGTTGCTAGACCAATAGCAACTACAGTGATATTAGCGTCTGTACCCGCAGTTCTCCCTCCCTGCGTGTTTCCATCGTAGTCAAATGTCTTGGTAATGCTTGACTGACCAGATACGGTTCCTGTCATTGCGACAGAATCCTTGTCGTTTACGGTGATAGCACCCGCAGTACCATATCCAGATGTGAAGAACACTCTGTATACCGCATTAGAATCGTTTACAAGGTTTGTTCCAAAGTTCAGTGTTAGTGTAGCCACATATGGGAATGTGCGCTCAACGCCGTTGTAGTCTGTAAATACAAGTCGGTTAATGTCATTAACGTTGTAGTTGTCGATGAATACCCCGTCACGAGTCTTTAGTGTATCACCAACGAAGTATAGAAGGTCGTCTGCCGTCTTACCAGTAACACTTCCGGCACCAGCGTCAATGTCCGAGTTCTGACGAAGGCTCCACTGAACCTTCTCGTAAATCTGCTCAGCAGTAGCATTGTTACCGTCGATAATTACGCGGAATGGATACGAACCTCCACCAATTGTGCGGTTCTGATCTGTGCCATAATACGTAATATCAATACCGCTATATGGAGCGTCTGTGCTAACTGCACTCTCAGTGTGTGTGACCTTGAGGTCTGCGGCAGACGTTAGCGGGAATCGGTACGCCTGATAGGTCATTTGGCTTACACCGATATCGCTCAGTGTTGACTTTGCGTAGGTCTGCTGCCACTCACGAACAAATAGGTTTAGCAATGATCGTCTGTCAAAACCATCTGCCGTCGATCCGTCACCGTTAGGGTCGCTGTAAATCTGAACAGCCTGATTCACTGGCCCTGTAAGAACAATGTTTGTTGATGCTCCACCACCAGTTTGCTGGTAGTAAACTTGGTCATCGGCTTCTAGACTACCCAGTGTGATGACACCAGCGTGCATAGACGTAACTACACCAGATGTATTAACTACCGCCCATCCAGCGTTACGGATGAGGTTTCTCGATGTGCTGTCTAGGAAGTCCCAACCGTTGATCAACTCAAACTGCTCGTCGGTAATCGGCCCCATTGGGAACGGGAACTTGATAAGGCTAGTATCGTTCTTCCATTCTTCCTTTAGGAATGAATAAAGCGCTTTGAGCGTAACACCGTCTGTAGACAGGTTGCCAGCGACACTCAGCCCAATTGTCTTATTGGTTGTGTTAAGAACAACTTCCGTTGCCTGATTGAGTTGGTCTGGGTCAGTGATCATAGCCATAGGTCATCACTACTAATTATAGCAGCAGTTTTAGGCATTTTGATATTGACGGTCAGCAATCTGCTGGACTGGAATCGCTTGAGACTCTGCTCCGAGGGTGAAGTTCTCAAGTCTAATTGGCAGGTATCCCAGCGAGTGAATGACAATGGTAACGTCTTGGTCTGCATCATATGAGTATGAGTATTGGAATGTAGTTCCACTTGACTCTACCCCGGCCAACTCGTTCATTAGAGCGTCATAAATCCTTACCTCAGTACCGGATTGCAAACCTGAGATTGTAAGCGTTGGAGAGTATTTAGATTCAACTGTAATGGTCGCACCGATGTTCCACGCAGACCACCCGCTCATACCAACTGGGTTTGACGTTACAGCAGTTTCAGCACCAGATACAAGAGCGATGCCTTCACCCTCATTGATAGTGATTCCAGCACCGCGCACTAAAACGTCATTCATCCTTTGCGATGTATATGTTCCTAGACTATCCATTGTCGATGTTGCAGACGGAGCCGCGTGTGAGTTTTGCCCCTCGTTTTCAGGGAATATGGTTCTATACACTGGCCCTAGGAAGTCCTTTGTTTTCAGATAGTTGAAGCCCTTTGGCGATCCGCTTGAAGCGTCAGAGAGATAGTTCTCGGGCACACCAAGTGGCAGGAACGGAATATCCTTATACACCTTGAATGGAGCATCTGGATAGTCAGTATCCATTTTTGATGGAGTGACAAGTTTAGTAGGGTCTGATGTTGCAGTAGCGTCCAACTGACCTGTTGGAACTATCTGGAAGTATGGCGAGTCGTATGTACCCATTTCCTCTACTGATAGTTCAAGTAGTTCTATTACTTTGCCGGAACCCGCTTCATTTTCAATGGCTAGCATTGTTTCAGTTGCAGACTTCATTGTAAAGTTTTTGTTAATTGCATAGCAGTGGCCGTCTACCCTTACCATTGCATACAATTTAAGAGGAATTGTACTCGTAAGCGTTTGAATACCAAAACATACGGTTTCTCCTGGGTTGACTGCTATCGCTGTAACTCCAGGCAGGCTTCCTCCCTTTTGTCTCGTATAGATTCCAGAAGTGTCGATGCCGATATTAGAGTTCATCCCAATCCATCCAGCACCACCGGGAAGCATCTGCTTGGTGATAGCAACTCTTTTAATGATCTGTCCCGCTGCCGGGGCTGATTGAATAGTCGCTCCAATTGACGCTACAACTCCACTAGGCCACGGATAGTTAGTATCCATAGGTGAGGGTGTCATTACAGTTCCACGGTTAATTGTCGTGTAAAAGATTGAACATATCGTTGCTGGTGAGGCTGCTGCTCCGAATGCAGTTGGGTTAAGAGAAGTCATATTCTGCAACTCAAACTGGCTAAGAGTTAGTTTTTTACCGGATGCAGGAGGGTTGTAGATAACAACAATTCCATTGCCTGAATTGCTCATCCAGTCAAATGAGTCGTAGATTCTGTATTGCTGTTTAGCCATTATGTGCTAGCAAGGGTATACTCAATGTATACGTCAGCGACACCTACAGCGGAAGAGCCTGAGTGGTGTACTGAAATGCCCTGCCCCTCCCGAAGAACAATAGGTTCGATAGTAGTGTCACCAGTAGAGTCCCACACACAGTTGAGTGGAACAAGTGTTTCAAACTCATCAGAAGTACCGGACGATACCGCTGGCTCGTCGTTAGACCACACCCAGTTACGGAATGATACATCACCTGTTAGAGTCACCGTACCACCAGTGGCGACAAGTACCTGCGCTGGCATCGACTCAGAGTTTGTGTCGTGCTTTGTCGGTGTAATTGATGTACCACCGGACTGAGCAGAAGTACGTCGAAGCGCCCATGTAGTCAATACGCCAGTAACACCAGTAGTCTGATTATTCAGCACCCATACTCGATATACACGCACAATTCTGCCAGAGCCGGAACCATTGAAGATTCCAAGCATACTCTTGTTGTTGGCGAATGTCGCACCGATGGCGCTTGCTGTATATGTTTGTGCCATAAGAATATTGTACCACAGGTTTAGTAGACGAAGAACGAAACGCTAGTGTTGATTGCGCTACCGCTTGTACTTTCAACTAGTATTGGCATTATTGTTTCAGAGTAACATGTAACTGGCATAGAGAACCTATATGTTCCTGGCTGAGTGACCATCTCAAACAGTACCCCGCCATTCATAAGCGGGTCTTGACTGATTGGACGGGCTAGGTCATAGTCCCGATAGGACTCGTCTACGTACCCACGAATTCGTATGTCGCCTACTGTTGCTGTGTATCCTAATAGAAAGAACTGCTTACCGCCATCCAGGGTGTACTCTCCCACTCCACCAGCAGCGACATTTACTGACACTGTAATAGACCTGAAATCTTTCTCAACATAACTACCGCCGCCAGTTGCTATGGCATTTGGAACGGAAACAATTACATCGGTTGTGCGAGGATGAATAAGAACGTCGCTATTAGAGGACGTTACATTTACCTGCTTGGTGGATGCGGTTACAGTTGCTTTCACGTAATGTCAGGGACAACTACAATGCGCCCGATTACAGGAGTCCACTTAGTACCGTCGCCCTTAGTGACCTGTAAATCGAACGGTAGTTGTGCTGCCGGATTGGTTACCGCCCCAGCACCCCACAATGCAGTAACAGTGGCTGGTGCCTTGACCGTCACAACGTTCTGGCTTGACGTTACGGTTAGCGTGTGAAGAGTCTCACCATTACGAGCCTTGGATGCGTATGTCCATCCAGAAGTATTAAGTGCAGCGCCGTTATCATCTAAGAGTGTAATCTCAATTGAAGAATCGTCTCCACGGACTACATTCCACACTATCTTTGCCGGGGATTCACCAGCATATGCATCAATTGCTGCCATAACACTATTGTATCATGTACCTCACGGCAACTGAAAAGTTTATTGTGGGAGTTGGAGCAGACCACGCCTCTGCGCTTCCAGACCACGCTGCGTTTGACGATGCCAGCCTGCGAAGTCCCCATGAGTTACTTGTCATGCCAACCTCACGAACAAGGCCGTCGTTAGCATTCCACTTGTAAATCCATCCCCATTCATATGCAAGGTTTGCTATTGCCCAATCGTCATACCCTTCGCCAGTTGCAGTTGACTTAATAAACTGCCATGCCGCTTGCTGAGAGAGGTTTGGATATGTATTGAGTATAACCTTCCCCTGCTTGTCTGGGTTTGTATCCGCAACCCAGAAACCACGGCCAATGGTCTTGCCCAGCGCCCCCGATCCTTGAGTCCCAGCGGCAGGTAACGGCAACTGCAAATCCCAGTGATTTCGCGTACCTCCATATGGATATGCACCATTGTTTGATATAGTTCCGTTGAGCATTCCATAAAACTCGCCATTTTGCGTTGTGTACTTGCAGTCATTCCACACCAATCCAGTTATCTGCCCAGGGCACTCTGTTGCTGTTGGATTGGCCTTGTCACAGACTAATGATAATGATGGTGTCCACGATGTCCACTGCGGGCCTAGTGATGTTGTCTTACTCCAAGTCATAGCGCCTCATAAAAGAACTTTGCGTTCCACGACATGTACTTATCAGTATAAAATATTCCAGAAGGAAGCACAGAGACAGAGTTTCCACCAGATGAATGATATGGCTGAGCAAACTCAACTGTGCTTGTGGCTTGGCTCGTTGGGTGCAACGAAATAAAGCCATGCACTAAAGCATTCCACGCATCACCTTGAGAGTTATATAGATAGTAATAACCAATCGCTTGATACGTACTTCCGTGCTTTGGTTGAACTGGAAGCGATAGTCGCCAGTTTCCAGTACCAACCGAATTCCCAGTAGATGATGGCGTATACATTGCTGCGCTTACAACAACGAGATCACCTTTTTTTTGATAATGATTAGCCGTGCCAACAGCAGAGAACCCTGTTGGATTCGTTGTTGTTGCAGTAAGAGTTGGCGTGTATGTAGTCCAGTTCAAAGCATTAGGCTCTTGATTTAAACGAACCCAGCCGCCGATTTGATCTGGGCCTGGGTTATACCCCGGTGGAAGTGGCATCAGATATCATACTCCAAGTTAATTGAAATGCCACCGTATGTTCCAAAAAACTGCTTTAGGTATGTGTTCTTGTTGCTCTCACTAAGTATAGATATGAACCCCTGGTTTGCAACAAGAAATTTAAATACAATATACGGAGACATTAGGTTGTGAACATACTCCATTAAAAAGTCCGACCCAGAACCACCAAATGTAGAGTGATGTGCATATCCATACACCCTATACGTAGCAGACACATCTCTTGGCTTTGGTAGAAACGATTCATTTGCAACCAAGTGCCATTCACCAGCGCCAAGATTGGTATTCCAAGTAGTAGTTTCCGGTATAATAATGCTTGCATTAAGCCTGCTATTTCTCACTCTGTAATATGATTCAGCAGTGCTTTCTGGGTAGCCAGTTGCATACCAGCCACCGCCGTTCCAGGCTCCTATCGCACACGAACTGTTTAAAACTCCAAGGCTTGTCTTGTTAGACTCTAGTTTACCGAGGCTGCTCCATGCCATTAGATTGCCTGCCAAACCTCGCCAGTAACCCTGTTCAGGTACAAGTCCCCAGCCTGCTCGCCAATCCCGGCGCTTGGGCTAGCCGTACCAGTAAACCACATATTACCTCGCACCTTGCGCCAACTTGTAACGGTTGCACCAGCAGAGTTCTTTACCCATATAGCAGAGTCCCAAGCGGCACCCTTCTTAATGAACAAACTGCCAATTGCAAGATCACCAGTAGGGTCGGCATCATCAGTAACAATTTGCACATTGGTTCCATCTGCTGTTGGTGCTGCCGTACTACTTAGTGACAATCCAGTTGTTCCAGAGACAGTAAGTTTTGGTGTTGTTATGCTTGTTGATACGTTAAGAGTTGTAGTTATTGTTGCCGCCCCCGTATGAGTAAGCGTTCCGTATGTATTGATTGCACTTGTACCACCAGAGTTGGTACCAATGTTTACTGTAGTGGTGGATGAGGTCGATCCAGTACCAAGGTTGAGTGTTTTAGTTACCGTATCGCTTGCTGCTCCTAGGTTGATAGTCTTAGTTCCAGATGACTTTGCAGATGTACCAATAGAATACGTCGTTGCTGTTGTACCGCCGATAGTAATGGTTGAAGCGTTTGATCCAATTGAAGACAATGACGATAGAGTTGCTACTGAATCTGTAATTACCGTACCACTTGTAGGAAACACTAGAGATGTTGTGCCAGACAGGGTAGGAACAGTAATGTTGACTTGCCCCCCGGTAGTTTTGAGGGAGAGTGTCGGTGACGACGCGGTAGTGCTGTCAATAGTTAGTGATGTAATGGCTGTTCCACCAGACTTATCAAGTTTCCCGTCGCGCAAGGCAATGATTCTGCCAGCAATAGAGTTTGCTTCAATGTCGATTTCATTGGATACTGCCGATGCAGTTCCGTAATAGAAGTTTCGCAGACCACTCTGAATGTTGGCTATGTCTGTAATTAGAGGTATATAGACTGGTACTGCACTACCGCTCAAATCTCCTGGCATAACTACATTATATCACTACTTGGCTGTCCAACCAGTAGTTGACGAACCAGATGTTTTAACATAAAGCGTTGTGCTGGTGCTTCCGTCTGTACGTGTATATAGAGAGCCTTGTAGTGCCGCCACAACTCCTTCAGGACTTCCGGTTCCAGTATACCAATTCAGACCCCATCTTGTGATGATCTTTACCCAGGTACCAGCCCCTGTGCCAACTTGATATTCATATACGTCACCAGTGCTAGTTGATGTGGTGATAATAAACAGGTCGCCCTGTACGAACGATGAGTACCCACCAAAATAGACAGAATCTGTCGGGAGGGATTGTGGATTGGATGGCCCAGAGAATATTCTTGAGCCTCGTGGCCCCTGTGGGCCTTGGTCAAGTTCTAATTGAACAGTATCTAAGAACCCACCTACGGTAACTGATTCATTGGATACTACAATTGGTATTTCAGTCATGATTCAATTATACACTACTCTGGCTGAGCAATGCCAAGAATCGACTGAACTGCGCTTAGAATCATACCGTCTGTAATTACCGCTTCATCTAAGCCGGGGTTTTCAACATCAGTAGCGATAGCATAAGCATACGCATCTGCCCATCCAGGCTGCCCAGCACACTGCCATTGAATTGCTTCAGCAATACTGACAGGGTGATCTACCGTTCCGGTCGGCAGGGTATACCCAGTTTGTGTCGCAACACACCCTGCAATTCTAATCGCCAAGTTTTCATCCTTAGCCATATCGTATACATTCTTGTAAGACATTATTCCTCCTTTCTACACTGCCTCATATATCAATATCCCTCTTATTGCATCTGATGCCGCCCAAGTCCAGGGGGTATTGTGAGCAACAAGTGTTATTCCACCAGTAGGATATGCAGCGGCATATTCAATTCTAAATCTTGTATTCGTATTGTCTAATTGCAACTGCCCCTTATGTAGTAGCGATGCAGACGCATCAAATATAGACACGTTTCCAGCCTCGGCATAATCTTCTCCAACTGCTGGGGTTACTGGTGCAGATATATAGTAAGTCCCAGACCCAGCAGTCATCGACCCTCCGGCCAATAGTTTAAACTTCGCTACGACTAACTTGCCAACCTGCATATACTTTCCTGTATTAGTCCAGTTTGTAGGATTGGTAGTTGAAGCGGTTAATGATGGAGTATACGGAATCCAATTTTGCGGATATACATTAATCGCCATTATGCCGCCTCGTAAGTAATCTGACCACGAACAAAGTCGTTTGCCCCCCAGCCACCAGCCCACGGAGCAGAGTTAGATACTAGACCTAAGCCAGTAAGTGATGTTTGGTAGTTAATATAGCAATAGTCAGTGTCTGTGTTTGGTATATAAAACTGCGTATACATTTGATTGGTACTGCTGCTGTCATAAATCAGGCCAATGCCCACGCCAACATCTGCAATACCGATTCCAGATGTGCTCCTTGCTGTCTTTGGCAATAAAATCTTGTAATACCCGCTGCCAGCATTTCCATTACACGTTAAATGAAATTTAGCGGTTATCGACTTTCCATTTGCAACATAAACTCCGTTCTGAGTCCACCCAGTAGGAGGCGTGGTGGTGGCAGAAATAGTTGGTGTATAAGAAGTCCATGCCTGATCTGCTGGGCCTGTACTAACTACTCCTGAAATTGACACATCTACAGTAGAGTTGGCACTTGCCAATCCCTGAATATTGATATTGGTTCCGGTAACCTGCTTAACGTCAATAGTTACTGTCTGATATGCAGCAATAGGCATTTGATACGCAAAGTAAAATCCATTAACACTAATAGTAAACGTAGCGGCAGATGCTGTTTTGTTGGTCGCTATGATTGACGTAACTACTGTAGTGGCAACATCATCGGTAGTCTTTAATGTTGCGTTTGTATTGGTTAGTGTGCCTCTGTATAGAAGGCTAGGTGCTACTGCCATTATGCCGCCTCGTACTGACCGTTAAGTAACATGTTATCTCCGTTAGCCCACGTAAATGGAACGTTGGTGCCTACTGGATTTCCATTGCCGTTGACAACGATTTCAAATCCTGTAGTACTTAACAGCCTTGGAGAAACGACGTAATGTGAAGTTCCCGTATCAAGCAGTGTGCCTGCCGCTGGAAACTGCGCGGCTGTGGCGGTTACTGGAAGGGTAAAAGTCCACATCGCCGCCACGTCCGCAGACGTAGTACTGCCCCATGCAAGATACAGTCTCCAATGAATAGTTTTACCTCTTTGTGAGTACAGCGTTGAAAGCGTTCCGTTGCCAAGCGTAGGTGTGCCGCTCGAAGCGGCCCATGTTGTCGTCCAAGTCTTCCACCTACCCTCAAAGTCTGGATACCAGCCGGTATTACCTGACCCCGTGAGTTTACGCCACTTTAGATAGGTAAGTTGGGAATCATTTGTCTGAACCCATTCCGCTCCCTGATTGGCCGTTAGAACTCCTTCTGGGCTACCCGTTCCACTGCCAAGATAAAGTGATGGTGTTTGTAATGCACATGATATTGATAAGTCTACTGCCGTAGTTGCGTCTGCCCACGCCTGGATTACCGTGCCTGGGTTAGCAACCTGACGAACATCCATAGTGATTGTTTGGTAGGCTGGGATGGGCATGAGGTATGCAAAATACACGCCACCTACAGTAATAGAAAATACGCGGGCGTTAGCAGTTTTGTTTGTAGCGACGATGCTATTGATAGTGGTTTGACCGTTAACGCTTGTAGTCGCAACGGTAGCCGCAGAAGAACCTAGCGTTCCTCTATACAGTAGTGTTGGCGCTATCATAGAACTCCCATCATCATCATAACTTGTGTATCCTCAACGTATCCCGCGCCATTAACTCGTAATGACCATCCAGTATTACCCGTCCCTGATATTTTATCATACTTGCTTCCATCAGACGTATTGATTACCTCTGATCCTACAGGTGCCGTTACAGTTCCTTCTGGTGATGTTGTGCCAGTCATAATACGCGGGCCGCTAGTGCCGAACTCCAAGCCAGCAGTGTATCCACCAGTTGTGTGGGGGCCAAGCGTAATCTTTCCAGTAGGTCTGTGAATCTGAAATACGTTTCCATACGGTGCCGATGCCCATATATCACCAGCATCACTTGCCGAGCGGATTGAAAACTCATCCTGTGTGCTGCGTATAGCAAATCTTGTTACGTTCTCCCTACTTAGGATCATATAAACGTCTTGCGGGCCTTGAGATCGCAACGTAAGGTAAGGTGTTCTTCCCGTAGCGGCATCTACACGTAAAATTGGGTCTGTGGAAGCGGTGCCATTCACATAAACATTCCCAGGAACTGTTACGTCGTTGATATCGCTAACTGTAACTCCACTGTTTTGAACATTGCCAGCAGTTGAGTCGAACCTTACTATGGCGTTGTCTGTTGAACTTCCAACTAGTGATACACCACCATTAAAGTCGGCAAGGCCATTAAACTGGACAGTTGTCGCCTGCAACTCAATGAGTTTTGCCCTAATTCCAATATCTGTTGTTCCTACAGATGCTCCTGGGGTATTTCCAGAGTAGAACGATATCCCACTTGTGCCTGTTGTACCGTCCAACTTTAAGGTGATTCCTAAGCCGCCGCTGTTCAAGCCTATTGTCGCTTCATTTTTATCTGCCGTATCACCAAATAGCACCTGAGCAGAGTTTGCACCAACTGGTCTTTGAACAAATAGGGCTGAGTTATACGATGCGTTATTGCGAATCTTTACAGAGTGGTCAGACGCAGCCGTCCCAAGAAATACCGGGTTTGCCAGAGGTGCCTTAAGAGCCAGGGCAGTATCTGTATAACCTTTGGTTGCTGGTTGATCACTGTATGTTGGGTCTGGAAGATTACTAATATCTCCACCAGATTGAATCCATAGCCCCTTAACGCTTACAATTCCGTCTGCCCTACTAATATCAAGTGGGTTGTCGATATATGTCCCGGCATCACTGTATCGTGCAATACTGAATGAAGACCCAGCGTTTGATCCAGTTTCAGCGTTTGAAGTAGCACCAAATGTCCAACGCAGACTTCCGGCAGTATTGAACTGTACCTGACGCTCATACCCTGCGCCGCCGTCAATCTTTAAGTATGAGTTTCCAGTTCCATATATCTTGCCCTCATGAGTTGCCTCAAATGCACCAAGTCCATATACGATGAACCGTGGTGTATCTGCGGCGACTTCCGCTGCCGTACCATATGCTGCAAGCAGCGTATTCCAGTCTCCCACTCCATCACGAAGAACTTGCAACTGTCCTGTGCGAACAGCATCAAAGCCACCGCCGCCGTAGTTCAACGACAGGTATCCAGAAGATGGAACGATGGTGGTTGCCGTAACAGTTCCGGTGAAAGTTGGTGAAGCGCTAAAGACAATGTTTCCGGAGCCTGTCTTTGAAGTCGCCTGCCCCAAGACAGTTACTAGGTTCTCACCAGTTAGTTCCTCTACATCGCCTGCGGCTGCTGTGATGCGCCCAAGCACGCGGTATTGAGCGGAAACATTCTGCATCTTCGCATAGGTAACTGCGTCGTTAGCAATTGTTGTAGCAAATGAGCCGGTACCGGAGCCTGTTACGTTTCCGGTAAGCGTGATGGTCTGGTCACCAGTGTTTGTCCCAGATATTGTAGCCGCTGACGATACAGTGAGGTCGCCAGACAATGATACTGTTCGTGCTGCGTCGTTAACGTTAATGCTTAACGTGCGGGCAGCAGTTAGGTTAGCAGAGTTTGTTATCTGTAGGTAATGCGATGGTGTTGAATCATCATAAAGGTATATGTCACCAAAATATCCAGATTGAGTTGATGATGTACTGTTCGACAGTGCGTCAGTGATCCCATATCCAGATAATGTGGTTGGTTTGCCACTAATGCTGCCCCACGCCGGGGCAATTGTTACAGCGGTTCCAATTGATGTGATACGCCCCTTTGCATCTACCGTAAATGGACGAACTTCTGTAGCAACGTTGTTATATGTTCCAGCAGAAACACCAGACGCAGCCAATGTTGTTGCGAATGAACCAGTTCCAGAGCCAGTAACATCACCAGTTAGGGTAATTGTCTGATCGCCAGTGTTTGTGCCAGAGACTGTAGCGGCAGATGGCACCGTAAGGTTACCTGATAGCGATATCGTCCTATCAGCATCGTTGACGTTGATACTTAGTAGCCTTGCAGCAGTAAGGTTTGCTGAGTTAGTTACTTGCAGATAGTGTGAAGGGGTTGAGTCGTCGTAGAGATATATGTCTCCGAAGTACCCCGCTTGCGTTGAAGATGTGCTGCTAGACAAATACGAGTGCGTATGGTTACCAAGTGATACTGTAGTGCCAGTCGTTCCAGTAGGAATCCTAGCGATATCAAATGTTCCAGTTGTAGTATCACCAGCATCTAATCCAGAAATGGTAGAGCCTGTATGTGAGTGTGAATCGTCTGCTACTGTAACAGTAATAGCAGTAGTTCCACTACCACTAACATCACCTGATAGAGTAATTGTCTGGTTAGATGTAAGGTAAGTGGTAGTATCGAGAACCCATGTATTAGGGCCAGTTCTTTTGAGAAGCCCCGTTCCTGTGAGCGCTGCTATTGCGTCTAAGTCTGGATCAAGCGTTACGCTTCCGGCTCCCCCTGCAATGTTGTCTACAGTACGAACCCACGTATACTCTCCGCTTACGTATAGCCATTCCCAGACTGCAAGTAGGTCGGTATCTCTTTGAAGATATATGTCGCCTGATTTAAAGTCTGTGTACCCGCCCCATATTGGGCTATCTGTGGGTAGTGTAGTAGGATCAACACTACCAGTGAAGATTCTTGAGCCTCTTTCACCAGTAGCACCTACTGAAAGTTGAAGTTCTACTTGGTTGGTGTACCCACCGACAGTGACCACATCGTCACTGACAACAATTGGGATTTCTGTCACGGAGCAACAACCCTTTCGGTAACATTAATGTTGCCAGTTAGGTATGTCGTGACACTCCCTCCGATATCTATGAAAACATCATATACATATGGCGTTCCAGCCTTCATGCTAAGACCATTTGCTTTTGTGATTATGCACTGAACCTTAGTGTTCCCGCTGATCTTAGACGCTGTGCATTCAATAGTAGACGGATACCCTGGAACTGCTGGTGGAGTGTCACCCCTACCAGTCGCCACGATGAATCTTACGGTTGCGCTCGTAAGATCAATTGGTGCGCCAGTCTTGTCCGTTGGAACAAGGACAAAACTCAGCGTGTCACCTCGATAATACTCTAGGTCATACGGCGCTGGTTTCATACGACTATTGTACCATAACTAGACGGTTCGATTAAACGAATTCGTCTTCTTTAGGGCCGTATCGTGTGTCGCGTGGGTTGATGTAATTGATAATCAACGGAACAACCGCTGCGAACGCTGCTGCAAGCCACAACCTGCCGTCGTCTGCGCTGATTGCAAAGATATCCGCACCATCTGCTAGGAAGAGTGCGAGTACTGTTGCAAGAAAAACCTTGAGCCATGAGAAGACCGCGCTTCCCAAACCTTCGCTATTAAGCCAATTCCACATATGCTAATTATATCACAGTAATTCTTGTGGGATTACTACTTCGGCATTCTGTAGAAGTGCGTTAGCCTGCTCTCGTGCTGCCTGTAGTTGACGACGCTCTAGTTCTTCGCGGAGGGCTGATTTGAACCATTCGTTATAGTTCTCTTCCCCGCCGAATAGTGCATATATAATCTGATCGTTTACACCAAGTTCCTGTAGGTTCATAGTTTAATTATACCTCATATACTGCGCGTCGGTCACGGTGATCGCGGGGAGTGTCTTGTCAGCCATTGGTGTCTCCTTGTCGGTAGTAGTTGACGGTTATAAGCAGGTCGGTGTAGCGGCATTCGGAACCGTTGTGGACGATGCCGCGCTGGTCCCAGACGCCGGGTTGGGACTGCCCGCAGTAGCAGCGCATCAGACAGCACTCCCCGGAAGCGACGAAGGCCAGGCGTCGGAAGTGGCCCAGGTCAACGAGGTTGTCCATGTGCCGCCGTTCGCTGCCGTCGTCGTGTAGACCCTCACCAGGCTGGCGCTGGTTTCCACACACCCATCCACCGCCCCCGCGTTGTTCGAGTAGGCGGGTGTGAACGTTGACGGCGCAGTTGCCAGGAATCCCGCCGTGTCGAGCACTGTCACGCCGGACGCCGCACCGGACTGGGAGTAACTGAGACGGTAGGACACGGTGGAGCCGACGCGGCGCACCCGCGCACTAATACCGGTCCCGGTCAGTCCGGATGCCGACGCCGACACATCCCGCCACCCCGTGTCCGCCAGCGCGCCCTCAGCCACCCAGCCGGTGTTGCCGGTGCCGGTGGCCTTGCGCCACGACAGCATCCCGGTCACCGTCGCCGCGCCCGAGGTTTGCAGGAACGTGCTGCCGGGGTTCGCCGTCACCGTCCCTTCGGGGCTGGAGTCGCCGCCGGGGAGTTCCACCGCGCCGTTCGCCTTGATCGCGCCCTGACCGGGGATGGGGACGCCGGGGAGTTGGAACGATCCGCCGACGCCTTTGTGGATCGACGGGGAATCCAGCAGGTAATACTCACCTGGCGCGAAGTCGTAGGCGAAGACGTACGCGTACACGCTTACTGCGGTAGCCGGTGCGACACTCGTGACCGTGGCCCAACCCCACGCCGACCCGGTAAGATTCGCACCCTCAACATAGACGTAAGAGTCGTCTGCGAGTCTGAACATCAGGTTCGCCCTCACCTTGCCCGACGTAGCCGCAACTTTGAGAGCCACCAGGAATGTGACAGTCTCCCCGGGAGTGCAAGCAAACGCACCACTCAAGCCGGTCAAGGGGGAACTCGCCCCCACTAGGGTCGTCTTGATACACCCGGCACCGTTCTTGGAATCAGAGGTGATGTAGATACGGGTGGTTTCATGCCCACTGTCAACAAACCCGGTCGTGTTCCCCAGCGTATCGCCGCCTGACGCCTGGTTCTCGCTCAGCAGGTTGCCAACCTTATTAAAACCATCTGTATACGAATCAAGTCTTTGAACCACAGTACTAAAAGTTCCAGAAGGATTAGTACCCAATTCAGTTTCTATTGCGGTCACGTCTGTATTGATAGCATCCGCGTAAGTCTTGTTAACTGCATGGAGTCCACTGGTAGGCGTTGGTACGGAAGGGGATTGTGTGAATGAAACCGATCCTGTATACGTACCCCCGGTATTTGGGACAATAAGACCGTCTACGTCCGTTGCCAACTCTTGAATGTCGGCTGGTACTGCTACAGGGCTTGAACTACTAGGATAAGTAAGCCCTTTTGGGGTATTCGGCATACATCTATTATAGCAGAGTTGTGTATAGACTCCACCTTAAACCTAGGGGAAGGTTATCCTCAAATATGACACTCTAAAGATTTTAGAGTTCTTTAGAGTAGATACCTCATATTTTTGACATATGTATTGACCCCCCAGTGTGATCCCAGGAGAACAGACAGGATAAAACGTTCTCCGCTACTGAGTTGTAAATCTAGTTACTGTAAGACCCTCGTAGTCACACGATCATTACACTCTGGGCTAGTGTCCTCACTAGCATCTTTCTTCATATTCAGGTGGTCAGGCTGCGGGGCTATCGGAAGCACAGGACGCGGTGAAGAAGAGGGTAGAAGAAACCTGACACGTATGCAAACTAGATCATACATACGCCAATGCATCCTGGGCTGAGAGAGATTGTGTTAGTGTCTCCACACCAGTCTTAAACTAGTTCTATGTACTCACCTCTCAGAACTAGGCTAGTCGCTTCGGGACAAGTCAACCTGTACGACGACAGGAACAGTATACCATACAAGTGTCCCCCCGCCGCTGCAAGGGTGAGTAAGCGACGAGGGGACGTTGTACGGTGTGACTAAACGAGCGTACTTCACTATTGTACCACACTCCCAAATGTGGTATGCTGTGACCATGAAGATGCACGTTACAGAAGTTGAGATTAAAGGCATTACGTTCTACAAGACCGATGGACACCCAGTGGATGCCATTTATGCTTTGCCAATGACCATCCAGACAAAGGTTGAAGTTTCCTGTAAGAATGGATACTATGTAGAAGGAGTGTTACGTCGTGGAAAGGTTACTATGTTTCAAGGGTACACACTTGTAGAATTAGTTTTAGACGCTTATGAAGGCGAAGTCACTATTGAGGGAAGGTACTACGGCAAGGTATGATACTAGACAAGGGTTATGTTCGACTCGTCAACGTTATGGGCAGCGACGTTGATGTTGTAAACGCTGCCAGAGCATCATTCAACCGCGAGGTGGATACCATCGGTGAGAATGATATCAAACTTATCAACTACTTGGTCAAGCACAGGCATGATTCTGTATTGAGACACTGTGCAATGACGTTTGAGGTCTACGCCCCGCTCATGGTGGCCCGCCAGTGGTGGAAGCACGCTGTTGCATCTAGCCACTTGGACGATCAGGTTGGATGGAATGAGGTGTCCCGCAGGTATGTGGTGGAAGAGCCTGAATATTACATCCCTCGGCTCTGGCGGTCATATCCAGAAAACACGAAGCAAGGTTCTGGTGAGCCGATTGTTGACGATGCCCATATCCGTGAACTATATGATGATTTCATTGAGTACGCAGACAATCTGTACCACAGGCTGATGGATTTGGGTGTGGCACCCGAACAAGCCCGTCTAGCGCTGCCTGCGAACGCTATGTACGTGCGCTGGCGCTGGACTACTAGCCTGCAATCTGTACTCAACTTCATCGACCTCCGTCTTGGTCACGGGGCACAGGCAGAGATTACTCAGTATGCTGAGGTTGTTGCTGATCATGTTAAAGAGCGCTTTCCCATCACTACCGCTGCGTGGCTTGAACATCGTGTGTTAGAATCGTAGCATGATGGATTATCCGCTGTATGCAACAGAAGCGTACAAGAAGTTCGTAGATGATCTTGTTCTGGCACGAAAGGCCGAAGGGTTGACGTTGGACGATCTAGATATGCCGAAGCATCTTGCTCGCGGTATTGAGGAACACACCAATTACGATATCCGTGACATTCTCTGGTATGCAGACTGTCTTGGTCTTGATATGTCGCTGGACAAGTCACTATGGTAGACAGAAACGCAAGACGCGCTCAGGCGTGGAAGGCAGTGCAAGAATACAAGGCTGCCCACGGGTGTAACGAATGCGGATACAACAAGCACCCTGTAGCCTTGCAATTCCATCACCGTGACGGAGACAAGAAAGCAAATGTCTCAGATTTGATACGAAGTGATTACGGAATGATAACAATATGGAAAGAGGTAAGCAAGTGCGTTATCCTCTGTGCAAATTGCCATTCTATCGCTAGCCACCTTGAGCGAAACGGTCAACCTGCTTCTTAAGTTCGGCAATTTCTCTTGCTAAAAGTCCGTTCTGTTCAAGAAGTACCTTGTTCTGTTCATGCAGCGCTTTTAAAGATGACTCAAGTTCTTTGTTCTGTAGTTTGAACTGCTCAAGTTCATACTTAGTCTCCTTCAACTCTTCACGCAATGATGACATTACTTCCTTAATAGCCTCTACCGCTTCGCCAGATGCAAGTGCAATCGTCCCAGCGAGGTCTGCTTTGTTCTTCCTCTTGTTGAGAATCCATGCTACGAAGGCAGCAATGGGAGCAGTAATAAGCGTGATCAGAGCAATGACAACACTAGTCTCCATCTGGATCATTCCAATCATGCCAATGTCTTATGGCTTGTGTAATTGATACAAACGCAAACAATGCCCAAGTCGCGGGGTACAGAATACTAGCATCAGCAGCATCTACTCCTATAGACCCACAAAAGGAACCGATTGCTACAAAACTACTAAATACAAATGCTGGAAAGAACAACTTTTGCTTTGCTACCGCTATCAAGAGGAATAGTCCAGCACCAAGGAAAGCAAGTCCAAATATATCCGCCAGTGCCATATATTCAACTTGTAGGGTCGAAATAAGCGGGGCATTATCCCCAAGAAAAGCAATCGCTATCCACGCCCACCCTAATACAATCTCCTGAGAGTAGACAATTGTGTGCTTATATGCCCATTTGATCCAATTCCACACATATACCACTCCTAGAGATAATGATTCTATTGTACCTGTGTTACAATATAAACATGACAGCATACAAGCCATACAAGGGCAAGCACCCCCTATCTGCGGGGTACAGATACTCAAGCGGAGCACTACATGCGGCATGGGATATCGCTATGCCTATTGGCACTGCTATTTACGCACCTCACGACGGAGTTGTACTAGACTGTAACGATGGAGTACACAACAACCGACCTGGGGAAGCGATCTACACTAACAAGCCTTCCAACTGGATTCTATTGGGAATCACAGTTAACGGCGCGAAGTACGGCATGTACTTCCAACACCTTTCCCCTGGAATAGCAGTAAAGAAAGGCCAAAAAGTCCACGCTGGACAGTTCCTAGGACGTTCAGGTAACTCAGGTAATTCATCTGGGCCACACCTTCACAATTCAGCACAGAAGAGTTGGAGTTTGAACAGGTATCTATACTTGAGTAATTCAAGTATGTGTGTATATCCTCCAAGCAAACTTTGGGGAACCAAAGAACCTGGGGGGCCGATTCGCGTCCCACAGAAATTCCCCGGTCGCAGAGCCGTCACACGAGCAATGAAAACAGGCTCAGCACCTTGGGTGTCCAAAGTTAAAGCAGCACTCGTAAAGCAGAACTACGATATCAAAATCAACGACAAGTACGATGCTGAACTACGTACCGCTTTGAAGGATTACAAGAAGAAGCACAAACTAGGCACTACTGGTCGTATTGGTAAGCGTGTGTGGAATCGTCTTGACATTAAGAGAACAGTCTGATACACTGAAAAAGTGGAAACAGAGACTCCTAGAGTTATTGATAGGTTTGACATCCTTTATTTTAGTTTGGTACTTCATCCAGTATATCCATACCCCCACCCCAAGAAGTGAGACTTCTTCCATCTTGAAAACGTATGAGAATCAAGGATGTGTGCGTAAACCCGATTTCATACCTTCGAATCTCGTCATATGGGATGAAAGAATTAAATTCGTACCGTTCGATGAGAACTGGACTACATATTCGATAGTGTACTTCTGTCCTTAAAATAATATCCTCACGTACACATACTTATCGCCACATAGCCTATACATGAAGTATAATTCATGGGTTAGTTTTGACAGAATAAGAATTTTACGGTCATCTAGACGAGCATGACTACACACAGTAATCAACAAACATTTAGTTCGCCCACATCCGTTATCATTCCGTTATCAAATAGACTTGACACACCCGGATAACTATGCTTTAATAGAAATATGGCAAGCATGAAGCGTAACGGACAGACCATCTACAGTGGTGGTGGCAAGCACGGTGACAAGCGCACCAAGCGCAACCGCACGCGCTCTGCACAGAAGCGCAACGCGATCAAAGAATACAAGTAATGTCAGACCCCTATGCTAAGGTGAAACCATGATGAACGAAACGATCACAGGTCAGTGCTACTGCGATGCGCTTGAGGTGGGTATCCTCTGCGCCGTGTGTGAGCAAGAGTACTTCGGTCAAGAGATCGAAGAGATCGAACTGAATGAGGTATGGTGATGATCGACCTACTGGTAGCCATAGCAATTGGCCCTCCGCTCAAGGGTGTGGTGCATGACGCTGCTAAGCCAATGACACTGGTAGAGCAAGCCGTCCACATGGGCTACCCGCCCTGTGCTACAGAGAGTGATATCACCCCCTGCTATTGGGATGCCTCTAAGCGTGGCAATGGCAAGGGTCATGACTTCGTATGGACAGGTGACGAACTCTTGTACTAGGTTACTCTCTGTAGTCGGCCCAGGCCGTCGAACACATGTGCTAATTAAGGATTACTGTGTATTCACTGAAAAGATGGTACATTTAGACTATGCTTTTCTGCCCTCAGAACAATGCTTTTGTCAGACCCCTATGCCATAATGAAAGTAGAAAGAAAGGATAGATCATGTACTCGATTCCCACCTTCTGCCCCGAGTGTGGCGAGATTCACAAGATCGTCCCTCAGAACTTGTCACACCCCTCTGCTACTGTGACAGTAGATGGAAAGGAAACATCATGATTGAGCGTACCTGCCCCGAGTGTGGCACTACTGAAACCCTTGCAAGCACTCACCTGAGCGACCTGCCCGAAGAGCAGTGGTCGTGGATCACGCACGGCACCTGCGACGTATGCTTCATGTACACCTACGGTTGCGGTATCTGAAAGGAAATATCATGGCTACCCCTCTCTTCTCCCTCCCCCTTGACCTTGACTGGTGCCCTCTGTGTGATGGACTCACCACTCAGACTGAGTGCGATGAGTGCGGTGAGTCGCACTGCAACATCTGCCTCAGTGCATATGGCTGTGAGGGTTGCGAGTAACACTTAGTAGTTACTGGTTACTCTCTGTAATCGGCCTCCCCCGCTCGTACACATGTACTAATAAGATACCCCTTATGGGTACACTGCATACCCCCATGCCCCATGTGAGTATCCACTATCCGGTATACAGACAGCCCTATATAGCAAAGTGACTCATTATCGGACACCATAATGTCCAATATGTCCGATTCCCAAGGGTAGTTCTGTCATTCTTGTCAGACCCCTATGCCATGATGTAAGTAGTTCGAAAGGAGAGTCCAATGACTCAGAACCAAACCTCCGCCCCCTGCTACTGCGATGCCCTTGAGGTTGGCATTCTGTGTGCTACCTGTGAGGCTGAGTTCTTCGGTTTCGAAATCGAAGAAATCGAACTTGATGAGGTTTGGTGAATCATGAGTGCTGAAATCGTGTTCTTCTTCGCGTTCCTGTTCGTGATCGTGAAACTCGCGTACCTAGGAAAGTAGGTGATTCAAATGTGGAAATTGGCTTCTGAACTTGAGGTTGGTGAAACCGCCTACATCGGTTCATTCAACAAGGTTACCGTTGAAACCATACAGGTGTTCGAAACTGGTACCGTTATCAACGGTGAGGTTTACCTTCCTCACCGCTGTGCATACGTGATTTCGTAACACAGTGTAACCGATTACTCTCCGTAATCGGCGCGCCCCGTTACTCTCCGTAATCATCATTTAAGACGAAACTTGTCAGACCCCTGTGCTATGGTGTAACCAGAAAGAAAGGAAAGGTGAAATGCAAGAACGAGAGAAGACCCGATGCAAGTCGGACATGGCGTATCACTGCGCCACACATGACACGCAGTGGCTAGACGCCGAGTCAGACCGCTGTGAGTACAAGCGCATGGTAGACGCAGAGGCACGCGTCGAATACCTAGAAGCCAAACTCGCAGGTTTCGACTCCGCCTACTGATCCGATCTAAGGAGTGAATAATGCAGGTTAAGGTTCAAGACCTCAAGGTGGGTCAAAGCATCGTCGTGTTCAACACCATCGAGGTCGTTCACGCCGTAGTTGAGTATGAGACTGGCGTGATGGTCTACTATGAATCGCAGAAGGACAACCCCTTCCTGTCCTCTCGTTTCGGTTCGTATGCTTTGAACACTCTAATTCAAGCATACTGATTCTGGTAACTCTCAGTAACCGGGGGGCACCGTCGAACATTCGTTCGATTTAAGATACGACAAACTTGTCACACCCCTGTGCTAGGCTATAGCCATGATGATGAAGATGATTACCGAAGAGGTTGAGTCCATGCGCTCCGTTGACGTTGCGCTCCACAATGGTCGCGTGAACATGCACGACATCATGCGCGAGTTCGTCACGCCGCTTCGCCAGCGCGTGAGCGTCTGGCAGAAGGTCACCCGCAAGGGCGACTGGTTCGTGGTTCGCACCTATGGCGAACTTCGGTAGTTTGTCATACCCCTGTGCTACCTTGGTAGTAGATCGAGAAAGGATCATATCATGACTGGTATCCTCATCCGTAACGACGGTGGTCACTGGACTGCTCGTGCCAACCGTCACTGGACTGTGACTGCTCCCACTGCTCACGCGGTGGTGGAGATGCTTCGTCGGCTCTCCCTCACAGAGCCTCTTGACTTTCAGTAGTCAATTCGCTCTCTCCGGTCACGGAGAGTAGCGGGGCAGGCCGTAGAACATGTGTTCGATTTAAGACACGCTTAAGAATACACTTGAAAATGTCAGACCCCTCTGCTATGGTAGAACCATGATGAACGAAGAGCAACGCGAAACGCTGAGTCTGCTGATCGAGCAATCCTCGCTGGACAACAGCGGCAAGTTTGGCCCTCGTGACCCTGAGTGGGAGCGTCGTCTGCGCGACCTCTCTAACACCCTTCTGGAGGATTCTGATGAGTGACTACCTTGACAACGCTGTAGAGGCTGACTGGATCAAGCCTACCCCTACCCGCGAGTTCTGGGGCTGGGACTTCTGGACTTGGGAGTTTCAGAAGCCGCCATTCTAGCACGGGGCGGGCCTTCGTACAAACGTTCTAATTAAGACGATTACAGAGAGTCACTGAAAAAGTGACCCATTATCGGACGCATTCTGTGGCAATATTGGCCGTATAAGTTGCAACGTGTCATACCCCTATGCTAGTCTTTAGATAGAAAGAAAGGAAAGAGCCATGACTCTCCGAAACATCCGTAAGCCTCAGAACACGATGTACTGCATCGACTCGATCACTGGTATCCCGATGTTCGGATGCGAGCATGACTGGGGTCAGTCCTCGTACAAGATCGCTGGTCGTTTGGTGCTCCGTCGTGAGTGCCGCTCATGCGGTCGCTATGAGAAGTGGCTTGAGAAAGCCTAAACTTGTCATACCCTTGTGGTATGGTGACACTAGAAAGAAAGGAAAGGTGTCATGAGTAAAGTCCAAATCTTCGCCTCAGAACTTGAGGTTGGAATGGTGCTGTCCAACGGCAATACCGTGACCTTCGTCAAGCAATGGCTCTACTCTTCTGGTACTGAGTACACTGAATCCAACGGTGTGACTCATGAGGTGTGGAGTTTCCAGCCTGTGTCCCTGAATCAGGAAACTAACTGCCTCTATGGTGGCCTCAAGTCTGGTCACTCTAGCGGATTCTGCACTGCGGATTCTTGCTACTAATGTCATACCCTCATGGTAGTCTGTGACTACCTAGGAAAGGAAACATCATGCTACTCGATTCTATCGCTGAGGTTGACCTCATCGAATCTGCTCAAACGTCCTTCGGCCTTCCGGTCTATGTCGTGATTGACAATAAGCCGCGTAAGGCTAAGGTCAAGTTCTTCCGTGGTGAGTCTGCATATGCAGATGCTCAGCGTTGGATGAACGATCTTGTCATCCCCCGCATTCATGGAGGTAAGTGATGAGGATTCTCTACACTATCTTTCTCGCACTCGTCTGCCTCGTACCCGTGACTTTCTTCACATGGGTAATGTCTGTAGCGATGTTCGGCCCGTTGGCTATTCCGTTCACCATTGCGGTTGACATTCTGTTTCTTCTGCTCACCCTTGCTGCATGGGGTTGGGATGATGGTTACACAGAGTAACCAGGCCCGCCCCGCACACATGTTCGATAGTTACGATTAAGGATGAATCACACTGAATCACTGAAACTTGTCGTACCCATATGGTATGGTGGAACCACGATGAAAGGAAACAACATGAGCAGCATCTCTCAGATTCGAAACTCCGTAAACTCCGTCCTTGGTGACTTCGCAAAGGGCTACATCGGTTTCAGCGATGCCCAGGACGCTATCGATTCCATCTTCCTCGTGGAAGAGTGGACTCACAAGAGCGGTGAGCAGTTGAGGGTGGAAGACCTCACTGACCGTGAGTTCCGTATCATTGGTCAGTGGCTCATCAAAGAGCGTAACCGCACTGTGTACCGCAACAGCCAGATTCGTCTGGTGCGTGAACTGCGTGAGATGTTCCCCGGCCTGTCGATCATGGCGGCTAAGTACCTCGTGATTGGAAAGTGAAAATGAAACTTGGTGAATGGGTAGAGGTTCCTGCCTCATACTTCACAGACCACCCTTCGGCTGAGGGTAGCAAGACTGAGGCTCTGGTGACTGAGATTGCCACCTATGAAGAGGAAGAGTACTTTCTGCTGTACTCTCCACTTTTCAAGTACCTTGCCGCTTTCCCTGTTGACTACGGAGAGTAGCGGCCCGTCCCGCGAACATGTGTTCTAATGTTACGATTAAGTAACGACACCCCTGAATCACTGAACTTTTGTCATACCCCCATGGTAGTCTTTAGACATAACAAAAGGAGCAGCAATGAAGGTCTATGTGGTACTGAATGCCAGAAGTGGTGTGTTGATTTCAGTCTGGTCTACCGCAGAAATGGCAGTTGAGGCCAGGGATTCTTTGGAGCGCTTGCTTGGAGAATCCTACACGGTTGTGAAGTACATGGTTGATCGAGTCAACGAATGGGAGGTTTGCTATGATTAGCATTGACACCAACATTGATGTTACCTGCCGCTCCTGCCGCGAGGTGGTTCCGGTGTCTGTTAGCCTTGAGGACTACACCCGCTGGCAACTTGGCGGGGGACTCATTCAGAATGTCATGCCGTATTTGTCGGCAGACGATAGGGAACTGCTGATTTCTGGTACTTGCTCTAAGTGCTGGGACGAGATGTTTGGAGATGAGTAATGACTGATCTAGAGAAGTGGAAGGCGTTTCTCACAGAGCAGGGTGTGGGATTTGAACAACAGTCCTGCGATGCTATCACACCGCAATTGTGGCTGTCTGGTGACAAGGTGAGAAACTTCTGGGCCGGATGCGTAATTTACTTTAACGACGATGGATCGCTTAAGGAAATCGAGGTATCAGAATAGTGGCCACTTCTACATAGCCAAAACTTTAACAATTTGTATAACTTTTGCACAACCTATGAGCACAAATATGTGCAATGGCCTATCTATCGGCGTCCAAGAGGCCCGCCCCGGTTACTCAGAGTAATCCTTAAGAATGTTACGAACTTCACTCTGCCACTTTTGACGCTGAGATCGTTTGATGTGACGGCGGTTTTCGTCACGTCCTTTGCCCGTATTTCCTCTCGTGCAGTCTTTGCAGCAGTACTTCAGAGAGTAACGGTTCATTTCTTTGATGTGCATTAGCATGGTATCTCCTTTGGTACCCCCACGGAGAATTGAACTCCGTTCTAGAGTGTGAAAGACTCTAATCTTAACCAATAGACGATAGGGGTTTATGCCTGTTGAGACTCTACCCCGGTAGGATAGACTAACAACAGGACTAGCATTTTACATGGCTTCGCATGGGGATTATCCGTATCTGTAGACTTCTGATAAGCATTGCCCGGGTATTTATCAGAAAGCGCACGGCGGCATCACCTGCCTCGCACCCTGTCTAGGAATCGAACCTAGCAAGACCAGTTTTGGAGACTAGTCCGTACCCAGTACCCAGGATATAGTGGGATGGTTTTAACAAGCGGTCCCTTGCCCTTTCGGGTGCGGAATCGAACCGCCTTGATTTGTTGAGAACGCTTCAACGCTTTAATGCTCCACAATTCTCAGGGCATCACTCTCTACCCTAATAGAGATACCCTCATCCCTTATCACCGATTAGTTAGGGCTAACCGATGCAATCTCCTTTTTAGTTGTTCCCGACAGAGCAGAATGCTATCCTGGTATCGGGTGGTAGCAGACAGTCAACTAGTGTACTAGGCTACCAGCGGCCCCAAGGGGAATCGAACCCCTCATTCATCCGTGACAGGGATACGTTATAACCGATTAACTATGGAGCCTTGAAGGGTAGGGTCTTTGTTGATTTGTGGCGGAACGCTGTTCCTCAAGCCGCAGACTCCTAATTGCCTGCTACCCTACCTGCCCGATGGAATCGCTACTACCACCGAGACTTCCTCTATTGAGTTGTATGGCTAGTGTACCACAGGGGCACACTTTTGTCAAGGTCAGCCCTTGATCAGTTGCTTAGCAGACACATTGGTCACAAACTGACCCTTCGTGCGCTTCACAACGCGGGTGGACACGCCGAATCGGGTGTTCCACTTCTCCACCGCGATCTTCTGCGCGGTAGCCTTGTTAAAGGTTTCGAACTTGGTAGCCATCTCAACTCCTTCCCTCATTTCGTTATACCTAACCATACCATTTTTAGGGGAAGTTGTCAAGAGTTATAGGGGTCTTTTTAGAAGAATAGTCCTAACGTACTAGAGAACATTTGTTCGACGGGCCGCGCCGCGATTACTCTGAGTAATCAATTACGACTTTAAGATTACTCACTGTAACACTTGATTTTGTCACACCACTATGGTATGGTGAATATATGAAAAGGTCTAACGGTTATCACGGTATCTATCTATCTGGCGTGACCTGGATGTGTGAAGAATGTAACAGGTATTGCGTAGCGTCTGATCGCTGCAAGTGCTGCATCGCGGCGGGTGTAATCAATACCGAGTTCGGAGCATAATGTCATACCCTCATGATATGGTAAGACCATGATGATCAAACGAAGCACAGACCGTAAGACTACCAATCTCGCCACTCCCAATGGCAAGCAAGCCAAGATCGCTAACGCCTTTGGCCTACTCTCCGGCACCGATAACTCGTGCCCCGGTGCCACTAGCGTCTGCGAGATTATCTGCTATGCGGGTAAGTTGGAGAAGATTTTTAAGGGTATGCGTACCGTAATGGAGTCCAACCTTGAGGCTATGCAGACTATGCGTGCTAATGAGGCATTGGACGCGCTTGACACTCTCATTACCGAGTTTGAGGCTGAGTGTGAGAAGTGGAATGCTGAAAAGTTATTCAGGATTCACCATGACGGTGACTTCTTCTCGCTGCGTTACGCTGCGTATTGGGTGCGTACAATGGGTAATCACCCTGACGTTACCTTCTGGGCATATACCCGCTCATTCCACCTCGTACAGATGTTCGAAGGTGTCCCTAACTTCACTCTGTACTTGAGTGTCGATGCTGACAACCTCACCGAGGCTATCGAAACCTTTAATGCTAACCCGTGGGTCAAGTTGGCCGCATTGGGTAAGACGTTTGACGACGCTAAGGCGTTGCTAGAGGCTATGGGTGCTAAGGGTGCGCGTTGCCCTGAACTTAACGGAGCATTGCCGCTCATTAGCACAGACGGCGGTGCGTGCAAGACCTGTGGACTCTGCGTGTTCGGTCGCGGTAACGTTCTGTTTAGTTCTAGTAAGAAATGAGGCACTAATGGATTTCATGGGAACTATCCTTAAGGGCTTGGTAGGTATTATCGCTATCATGGTGGGCGTGTATCTACTGGCGAACTATGGCGGGGCAGTGAGTGCTAATGCAATTCCACTATTCTTAATGCCTATAGGTATCGCTATGTTCTTAGCCAATGAGCCTGCCCGTAAGGGTCTGGCGGCTGTAGGTCTGTCAGGTATGGCAGTGATTCTAATTGCAGGATCAACTACAATTGGTTGGGTTTTGCTCTTGACAATACCCCCCTTTATAGGGTATATTGTAGGTACAAGGTCATTCAGGGAATGGGATGCGAAAGGTGGTGAAACAGAATGAGTGCTATTCGTGAGTGGGCGAAGGAGAACGGCGAGCAGGTTGGTCTGCGGGGTCGGCTTCCCAAGTCCCTTGTGGTGGATTACCTCATGGCACACCCTGCCGAGGCCCGTACTTTCCTCGTGGAAAGCGGTATCGAGGTTGGGAAGCGTGGGCGTATTTCCCGTGCGAAGGTAGAGCAGGCTGTTAACGCCTGACCTACTTACCCCGTACCCTGTGGTTTGACTACGCAGGGTAACCGGGGCGCCCCGTAGTACATATATACTATTTACGAAGAACCTTATGAAAGCGCTGGACATTTTACTGAGAGTCTGGTATGCTGAAAGCATGAAGGTTGAGTTCACAGAGCAAGAGTTAACCATCATTGCCTACGGGCTTGAGGATCACATCGTTCTCCTGAATGAGAACATTCAGGCATTGGGAGAGATGCTTAATTCGACTACCCCCGAGACGGTGCCTGTTCTTGATGAACTGCGTAACATGCACATGCAGGCCAGGACTGAAACCAAAGTCTTGCTTGCCAAGGTGACTGACATTATCGGAAGGGATTACTGATGCACGCTACAGCCATTACCCGTAAGAGTGTGTCGCGTCCGATGCGGTGGATTCGTGACAATGTTCTTCTTGAGCCTATGCGTATCCTTCACTACGGTGAGGGTAGGGCTTACTTCGATACCCTCGCACTGAGCAATGGTAGTATTTATCCTGTTGAGGTCTATGAGCCGCACCCTGCCGAGGACGAGCCGTGGAAGAAGGACGTTCCGCTTGGCTACTTCGATCTGTGTGTGTCTATCTATGTACTCAACACGCTGGTGCCGAGTGAACGTGAGTTCGTGATCTGGCAGATGACCAACAAGGCTGACCGTGTGATCGCGGCGGTACGCACTGACAAGATCAACGGTCACCCCATGTTCGATGGCGTTATCACATCACGCAACACATTCCAGAAGTCCTTTTCACGTTCTGAGTGTGAGGAACTGGGCAGGGTATTGACGTACAACTCATCCTTTGCTATCATTGACCTATACTAGGAGGAAACATGGGGAAGATAGAGACGATTCAGGAAGTTACAGTTGTCAAGTTGTCCTTGACACTTGAAGAGGCCCGGAGTCTATTCGAACTTCTATACAAGGGGACGGGGAGCGACACGCTTAACTCACTTGGATTGGTTGAGGTTCTCGCGGCCCTGAACTGCGGGGCAGTTACAGAAAATGGAATCAGCCACCGCTGGTTCAAAGAGTTTGCATCGTTGGAGGACTGATGTACGTTATCTATGGACTAGACACCAAGAGCATCGAGGATGCTGAGCAGTGTGTGCTCATTGATGTTCCTGACGATCTTGATGCTGAGGGGTATGAGGAATGGCTACAAGAGAATGGCCCGATGGGCTATGAGGCTGTTAATCTCATTCACCTTATTCAGTATCTGAAGGTTTGTAAGGTTTAGGAGGCCCGCCCCGCGATTACAGAGAGTAACCATTTACGATTAAGACGGTTACTCACTGTGACTATTGACAGCCACACCGTTCTGGTGTATACTGAGAGCGTGATTCTATGTGATGCGTGTCACGCTGCTAAACCTACTCACTTAGTCAAGAAAGGAACACACGAACTATTTTTCTGTGGTCATCACTTCACGAAACACGAGACTGCTCTAGATTTTTGGGCTGATTCTATCGAAACCCTTGACAAACAGCCCGTGATGGTGTAGACTGATTACATCAGGTAGAGAAAGGACAAACCAAATGCCTGCTGAAATCGAATCCTTCGCCTCCCTCCGCCAACCTGGGTGGCACCAGTTGGGGACTGTGTTCTCCAAGCCCGTGACCGCTGACGAACTCATGGAGTTGGCGCATCTTTCTAACTGGAACGTGCGTCTGATCGAGATTGAGGCTCCTGGCTTTAACATGAACGGCCAGAAGTATTACTTCATCGTGCGCGACAACCCGCTCACGAAAGAGGTGGACATTCTTTCCACCGCTGGACAGCGCTATGAGGCGTTCCAGAATGAGACTCTGTTCTACATGGGTCACGACCTGCAAGAGGCAGGGCTTGGTCGGTGGGAGACTGCTGGCTCGCTCAAGGGTGGGCGTGTCGTGTTCGGCTCCCTGTCGGTTGACCGTGAGGTGGTGCTTGACCCCTCCGGTGCTAACGATGTAATCAAGAACTACCTTCTGCTCGCTGCATCGCACGACGGTACTCTTGCGATTACTGCTGCTAACACTCCCGTGCGGGTGGTGTGCTCTAACACGCTCAACTTCGCCCTGTCGGGTGCTAAGCAGAAGTTCTCCTTCCGCCACACGCAGACCGCTGAGTCCAAGGCTCAGTACGTTGCTAAGGCTATGAAGGACGCTCACGGCTACATCGACAAGTTCGAAGCCGTGGCTAACAAACTGATCGGTAAGAAGATCAGTGACAAGGTGTTTAACGACATTCTTCTGGCTGCTTACCCCAAGCCTGCTGAGAAGGAAGAGGGCAAGGGCAACCGTGCCATGACCATGTGGACGAAGAAGTTCGATGTTCTGAACGACCTTCGTACCTCGCCCACCAACGCTATGTGGGACGGTACTGCATGGGGTGCTCTTCAGGTTCTTACCGAAGACCTTGACTGGTTCCGTACTGGTCGCGGTGACAACGCGGAAGAGAATCTTTCTGCCGCTCGTGCTGGATTTGACCCTGCTGTCAACGCCACACGTAACAAGTTCCTTACCATTGTGACCGAGGTGGCGGGGGTTTAACCCTCGCCCCTTCGGGGGGTAGACAACGGAGTCACTCTATGGTAGGATGGAACTATGAAGCCAAGCAAGGAAACCGCTCAACTGCTCAAGTGGCTGAACGTCTATGACGACTTTCATCACATCGGGCAGGAACTAGCGGTAATGATGAACGATCACCAGTCTGAAAACTTTAGGCTGCTGGTCATTGGACACAACACTGTGAAGGTGATTCTGAATGACTGACTACTCTACTAAGGTTGACATCCTGTGCGATCTGGTTATCTCAACTGTCAAGGTGCCTGAGTGGGATAACTTTAGGCGTGCCAACGACCTAGGGCTGTCTCTTGCGGTGGCTGAGAGTGGCAACCTCGCCACGGTACATGCCAAGGGTAGGGAATATGTAGAGCAAACTTACCAGATGCTCCTAGATGTTCTTAACCTGTCGGGTGAGTACGCCAGTCTGAGTGAGATATTCGAGGCTGCTATTGCTAAGGGTGCTGAGACAGCCTAGCCCCGGTGCGTGAGAGTGCCGCCCATTCGGGCGGTTACTCTCCGTGACCGGGGCAGGCCGCTACTAACTATATAACCATTACGAAGGATTACGATAATCACTGGAATTCACTGGAAGAATTTGAATTAATAGTATTACGAAGGACTCTCTGAATCACTGGAATTATTCTGGAATATTCCGTTATCGAATTGTGATCATTTACTATTTAGAACAATAGATACATGCTATGCATTTGTTAGATATATGACACTATTCTGGACAGAATTACTAATTATTCTATGAAAATCGCTCTATTTATTACGAAATGGTAACATTTTCACTGCTTTTTAGGGCTATTCTACGGATTTCGTTGAATATTAGTGATATTGCTTCGGAATTAGTTTCTCTAGAGGGGTTCAGAATATCATTTTCCGTTGTTTGACATGTTCTAGGATACTGTGCTATACTTGTATTAGGTTACAGAATGGTAACGATTAGGTAACAGTTTTATTAATTTTGCTAGTAACACATAAACATCCTTTCATTCATCTCGGATTCGACCAAGGAATTTTCAATCAATTATGGTTTCCTTAACGTTGTTTGATGTCATTTGTTATCACTTGATACACTTTGCTGTAGTTTGATGTTGTTTGCTATATGTTCTTCTAAACTCTCCTTCTTCATTATGTATTCTATATCTATATCTTGTTCTTTAGATATTAGTTCTTCGCTTCCCCTTGTACCCCGCCTGAAATTGAGCCAAGCAATAATGGTTTCCCTATGGTTATCATGTAGCAATTCCCACTTGTCTGACCGCTTGAGTTTCTTGAAATAGTCTTCAAGGAATAATAGGCTTTCTTCTTCTATATCCTTCCAATTAGAGAGGTCGTTCCATACTTTGTATTCATTGTCCCGCCCGTAATAGTGCCAGACATACATCTCATGTGGTGAGTATATTCTCCATCCGTTCATCCATGCATTGATTGATACCATGAATTCTTCCCCCCAGAATGGAATGTTATGAGGGTATCCTAAACTAGCGAACTCCCCAGGAGCGAAGATGTATCCTGCTAGTACTATGGTACTTAACTGTGGTCTATTACCTTCTAGGGGTACTCTCTTTCCAGCCAACTGCCCCCGGCGATAGACGAAAGCCCTTGTGCATAATGGGCTGGGGTCGTACTTCTTACTACCTGAGACATACTCACGTTTACGATGGACTAGTTTATATGCAGCGGGGAATTGGGACAGTATTACCTTGCTGGATTTCTCAGTTTCACATGCCAAATTTAAGGCTGTAATCATCTTCTCATCCCAATTTTGGATCACATCCGTGTGACTGTCGATTTGTAGGTAGTAGTCCTCGTTGGTGTATTTTTGCATGGCGAGATGCCTTGCGTACCCTGCCCCGCGAGCCTGTATGGGGTGCATCCACTGTAGCGAGATTTTAACCCTGTCAGACTCCCATTGGGCAGGGTTTATGCGCTCGTGTTCCTGGCACTGCTCAACAACACTTATGTGTAAATCATGAGTTGAATTGTTAACAAGGCTGTCTATTGTAGCAGGTAGTTCTCTGTCCCTGTAGGCAGCAATGCTAACGAATATCATTCTGTCACCGGATCATAGAACAGAGAGGGGTCTTTATATGGGTCGTCAACGAACCAGTACAGTTTCCACGCCTCTTCGAATTGCTCATCAGATAGGTTGTTCCAGTCACGCCAGTGCCTACCTACCTCATATGGTAGATTTGTTAGTTCAAGTGCCCCCGCACCCTTGCGTGCTTTATCAATGATCTGTTTAAGTGTTCTAATAGGGAAGTGCTTGACCACAATATGCTCTTCGTCACTGTATGTAGGTTCATATCCATACGATGCGTTGTGATTACCCATATGAATAGTGAGCGTTGGGTTTGTGCGGCAGGCTACTTTGTGGAGTGGTTGGCGATCCATCTTCCTCCACCTCATGCGCTGAATAGGATTGTCAATAGTATCCCAATCAACACCAGTGGGTACGTAGTCGTATATCCAGGCTACGTTTATGTCTGCATTGTCTTGTTCTATTACTTCTTTCAGCGTACCGCCGCGTGCTGCCCACCATTCATCAGCGTCGAAGGGAACCACGTAGTCTGCGCCAGCCTTAAGCGCCATCATTGCTAGGTGAGTCATTTTCTCTGACTGCCTGTACGCTGGGTCGTTATCGTCAATTACTGTGATGTTGCCAGTAAATGAATCTAATATGTCTCTCGTACCGTCAACGCTCAGGTTGTCGGCTATTATTACGTGGTCTACCTGACCCATCATGTGCTGTACTACAGGGCCAATGATATCATCTGCATCGCGTACCATGCAAACACCGAAGACTGTCATGCCCTGCCCCAATAGTGGATTTCAGGATGCACCACATCAATCATGTTCGGGAGGGGGAGCCGCTCTCCATCATTCTTGTAATAGACCAACATGTTTTGCTTATACCACGGCTCTACTCGCGTATCGTTCCAGAAGATGTGTCTTAACACATCATCGCAGTCATAACCACGATCCTGAAACTTCTTAGCCCAATACGATTGCCACTGGCAGTTTATGTGACCAGCGCCAGTTTGAAATGGAATTGCCGCGCTGAATATGATCGTGTCGCTAGCATTTACAAGAGAGTCTACTATCGTATCCGCACTTTCTTCTGGCAAGTGCTCAGCAACCTCAAGGCATAGTGCGATATCATACGTTTGATCAAGAATGAGTGGCTGAGTAAGGTCGTGAGCCATGAATGGAACTACTGGATCAGTAACATAGTCTCCATCCACTCCAAGTACTTCGCAGTCATACTTGTCTTTAAATACTCTACTCCACACCCCCTTGCCGCAACCAACATCTATTAGGCTTGTAAAATCAAGCGTCCATGCTCTAATAAGGTCTGCCATTGCCAGGGCAGAGCGCTCTGATCCATCTGTAATCGTATTGTAAAATTCTTCTGTGTATTCAGTAGCCACCGCCATTAGCCCTTTCATATCCTATATGCTCCACCTTGGGCTTTTCGTACTTGCCACCAAGGTAGGCACTATATAGACCAGCATCCCATAACTTTAATCCAAAGCGTCCTTCGCTCTCCGATCCTTCCGGCCAGCCCAATTCTACCACGTTCCTGCCATAAACGCAAGGGTTTGTAGTGAAGAACTTTCTGTGCTTAGTGATAACATAACCATATCTAGTTTCTTCTGTATACGATCCAGGGTCTTGCTCTATGATTCCACCCATAGCCTTCTCCTGCTGGTTCCACGGCTGCCTCTTGAGCGCTACCTGGGCCAACTCGGGGGATGTGTTGAGAATCCACCGCATCAGGTCTGCATTTACTTCTTCTTTTAACAAGAAGTCTTCTTCCCAATGAATAATGTAATCATCATCTATGTGGTTCCAGGCATTACGAATGGCATTACCAAAGCCACGCTCGCCTTCGTTTACGATGAGACTACCGCCCCACCATTGCTTGACCCAATCGTTGAACTTGGGGTCTGGTGCATCTGAGTGGATAACCCAATTATCAATGCGTCCACGTAGGTTTGAATGAACACTGTCAATAGCCTGCGTCAGGCAATCTCTGCGTCCGTGGGACATTACTAGTAGTGTTGTCATACCTTAAGTTCCTTAATCCATTTATCATGAGAACTTCTGATTTTCTCAATCTCTCCCGATGGGTCTGTAACAGAACTATTGCGACCACCCAAGTTGTAGGCATAATACCTAGCATCTGTGTGTTCGATGGTTGCCCCCAAGAGCCACGCTCTACGGAACAGCGACCAGTCCTCATACGCAGGCTCATCCCAAAACCCTCCAACATCCTTAAACATTGATGTTTTAATCAGAGTACCAATTGGGCAGGGGTTTCCGAAGTCAATATCTCTTTGTGTAAGATCAAATGGCTCGTGCCATCCTTGGGGGCTGTCAAAGAATAGCCTTGGCACTCTCAGATCGCCAGTCGCCTTGTCCATCTCAGTAAAGTAGCCAGGGTACAATTCATCGTCAGCGTCTAGGAAGCATATCCATTCAGTACGCACAAGGTCGGCGGCAGCGTTGCGAGCCTCTGACAGGGTGCTTCCACCATGTACCCGCACTAGCGGAACAGATGGAAAGTGCAACTTGGTAGATGCTAAAGCAAAGTTGTCTGCAATATTGATCCACGAGTTGTCACCGAATGTTGCTACTACTATACTTACGTCCATAGATGCTTCCTATTTTCATACGTATCTTTGCTTGGGCCAAGGCGTTCTGGCAGGTTTCTGTAACTCGCATCCCAATGGCCCTTGCGGAATGCTGGGTGCATGTGCTCTACGATGCTGTCCATCGCCATAGCCCAGGCATTGCGGTACTTGGCTGTCTCACAGAATTCATTATCTACATACTCGTGGACGTACTCTTCACAAAGTATTTTATTAGGTTCGTCTATTGTGCCAAAATCGTCTGCATATCTGCGGGTAAGCAGGCTGTGAGTTGAGTGATTACCCTTTAACACATCTGGATTACCAAGGTCATTAGTTCCCACGACCTGTATTTGATCTGTCATGTACCGCTCAGCATTTTCAAGCCAATTCACATGGAACTTGATATCTGTAGCGCCAAGGAATATCAATGGCTCTTTACTCTTGTGGTATCCAGCATTTATCTTTCTAGCATAGTCTCCTGAGATTCCAGGCTCGGTATCAACGAAGATAACCTCTTCTCCCTCGCGCTGGATTACACTCACTACCCGCTGGTCGCCATAGTTGCAAATGAACAGTGGTCGCGCCCTGTTTGTTGAGTGATACAGTGAAGAGAGGAATGGCCTGATATGATGCGGTCTGCCCAGCACAGGGATCAGGATTACAACGTCAGCCACGGGTATCGCTCCATGATGCCCACTGGTTATTGACTGTCTTAATCTTATCTTTAAAGGTCATGCCGCATGTGCAGGCAATCTCTTTCAGACGACCACACTCTTCACAGTAGTTGTCACTCAAGGATTGTCACCTCGTATTCCCTGAGTCTACCTGCGGTATTGCGCTTGGTTTCTACAGTAATGACAAAGTTGAAGTCTCTGCCTTTTAGACGCTTCCTCACTTCTGTCATAAGCATATCATTTATCTTGTGGTGTACGTCAAACTCTCCAAAACCCTGCCCCTGCATGAACATTTCATCCGTTACTGCTAGGCTGAAGGTGGTCATGCTACAATCCAATACATTGCCCACGACGCAAGCCCAAGCCAGTACACGGCTGTCACTGCTACATAATACTTATCGGTGAGTTTATTACCAGCAGAGATTACGAAGAAGGCTTTGAGAAGCCCTAGCACTAGACAAGTGATGAATACAGTAACTAAGAATGCTGTCATAGAACTAGCGCCGCCCATACTGCAATAGCAATATATGCCGCTCCTTGTATATAGAGATACTTCTTGGGTAGCGGGGTGTACTCTTCCTTTGATTTTGGTATGAATCCATTGAGTGTCAGACCGATGGCAGTAAGGCCGCTGACAAGGAAGTACAGCATTACAACGATGATGAATGTTTCCATCGTTTTTCCTTTCGTTTTGATCAGTCTATCACAGATCGACACTGTTGTCAACTGCGGTATACTATTTATATTATGTTAGAAATACCACTAGTTATCAAGGTTGCTATCCTTATCGCGGTGTTGATAGCCGGGGGCAAACTCTAAGGGTAGACAGCCGTATGAAGTCTCCACGATCCATCCTTGGCAAGGTATGACACACGGCTATTCAGAACCTCTACGCCTTCCAGACGCATTACGAGCCTGTCTGCATTCTCTACCTTGATGTATCTTGTGATCGTTGACCAGAAATCCTGTACTGTAATAACACACTCTTCTAGCGATTCGATGTGGTATTCGCCACGGTATGTAGCAATGTAGCCAGTCTTAGGCCCAGCCTCATCTGCTCTTACAATAGACTTGATTTCATAGTAGACTTCACTGTCTACTGGTACGTCGATCAGTTTCTCCATAGCCATATTATCCCATGATTATGAGTCTATGTGTATGTTATTATGCACACGCCCACGGCTGCCAGCCGCGAGACTTCCACGTTTTCCAGGCTATGTGATCCTGAGCAAACTTCGGAGCAAGATGTGCATAGCGCGCATACTTCCCACCTCCATTACCAAGCCACGTACCATAGTTAAATTGCCAAGCACCGTAGTATCCGTTGCCTGTGTTGATATGGTAGTTACCGCCCGACTCACAGCGTACCACAGAGCGAGCCTTGCGTGTCTTGGCCCACTCTGCCGCCTTCATGATCTGGCGTAGTTCCTTTTTATTGAGGGAGTACCGCGCTACTTGCGAGCGGGATACAGGAAACCCTCTGTCCTGTGGCAGCATGATCGCTGCCGTTGCTATCAAATCAATCATTTATATGCGTATCGTGTTTAAAGATACGATCCTCCATTTCTTCGTAGGTAATGTCATGCTCTATGGCATTGCTAGCAATTGCTTCCTTCATAATTAGGATACCCATGCTAGTACCGCCAGTAATAACGTACATTAGTTTCATGCATTCGTTGCAATTTAGGTTCATTTGTACATGTACCCAACAATACTAGGATCATACGAACTGAGTGGCGGCTCTAGAGGCCACGCCCTTCCGTTACACGCTGGGCATTCATGTTCATGACCAGCAATCATTAGGTTGTGCTCAAGACGGGCGATGTTAGCCTCAACTACTGTGCGATACATTTTAACTCCTTAGTAGTTCTGGGTCAATGACACGGATGCACTGCTCGCACACCACCTTGGCTGTGTGGCTGTCAATAACGCTGCCACAGTCACCACAGTAGGCTTCTAGAATGTCTACACCCATGACCTTTACAATGATAGTATCTCTGATCCAGTCAATTGTGTCAAGCCTGATGCCGCGCGTTGTACGCTCGATGTACTTGGCGCGGGTAGCAATAGCATCTTCCAGTGTACGGAATTTACCATTCATACTAGTAAACTTCTTAGTAGTTGGAAGGTACAGTTTAAAGAACTCGTCCACGAAGTCTCCTAAAGAACCCGACGCGCTCCTGCGTAGCGTGGCTTCCACCACGGGGCGTTGATGCTGTCGATCTGAACGCCAACCCTTGAATTATTTGCTCCAATTTGCTTACCCCTTCCAATGTAAATGCTTGCGTGCTGAGAACCCTTGTAGCCATACAGGAGGATGTCTCCTGGGCGAAGGTTCTTTCTACTTACTTTCTTACCTCTGTTCCACATGGCACCTGAATAGTTGGGCAGGGACTTGTAGGGAGTATAACTCCATCTTACGAAACCCATGCAGCCATGCCACCTACGGTTGATGTAACTTCCGTCACGATTCCTGATCGCTCTTCCTACGACAGTCTGCGCCTGTCTACTGGCCCTGTCGCTGCCCCTGTCAAGAGACTCTGTCGGCTGCGCGAGTGCGCTCACCATTAGTAGTGATTCAATCATTACACTACCGTACCAGGGAACCGCTACGAAGTCAAGGGAATTATGCCTCTTTGTGAGGCATCTCACTTTCCTTGGCGTACTGTACCTTGAGAAGAATTAGATAACCAATCAGATCGTCAATGGCATCCTCATCCTGATACTCCACGCCATTCTTAAGTCTATTTAATTTGTCATCTATACGCACCAGCAATTGCTCCGAAGTGGAAGCGGTACTGAATACTCTAATAGGCTCAAGTGCTGAGTTGCCGTATGCAATATTCTTCTTAAGAAGCAGAGTAGTAATCTCCATGCACTTGTCATAGATAGCCTGTCCAGACGGTGCCTTATCAACTAGGTCACGAATATTAGTTTGCTTGAACTCTTCTTTTAGTTCTTCCTGCCCATACTTTCGCGGGGCATCGTATGTGTAATGCTTCTTAGGAATCTCATTATATGAAAACCCTGCATTATCGAACGTCGGCATCTTTACTCAATTCTCCTAACAGTTTAAGAACATCTAGTGATGATACGCATTGACTTTTAGCACATAGGTTAACAACATCAACAACCGCATTGCATACCTCAATGTAGTCTCTGATAATGTCAACAGAAACCTCTGTTATTTCAGCATCGGGAGGCTCTACCTCCATAGACATTTTGTTATCTTCGTGAACGGTTACGTATATTTCTGCTTTATTCATCGCCAAGAATCACAATCTTGATTGTTGGGTATGGATACTCAACGTTATTGACTACATAATTAAAGCATTGTTGTGATGCTTCTGTAATATTATCTGACTTGCCGATTATCGGGCCACCACGCTCGGCGGCAACCCAATGTCCGGTAATAGTTTCATAGATAACAAATTCCATTTCATGACCCTTCCAGAGAGCGAATAGTTTCGTCGCGCCACTTGGCTTCTACGGCTAGGTGTGTCGAACACACCTGTGGTGAGTGCCACTTGCCAGAAGTGTCCAAGACGTAATCGACAGTAGACATATTCCAAGTACGACAGGCGCAGATCATTTGTCACCGAACAATCTTATAACTCTGGACGAATAAACAGCAAGGTCGTCAGTGTTAAATGGCAGGGAGTGTGTTGGGCAATAAGTAATTATTTGCACTCCAAACATCCATTCCTTCTCTGACGTAGACCACTCGTGTTCACCGTACTTTGCATACTCAATTGCTTCATACTCAGTCAGGAAGTTGCCAAGAGTATTTCCGCATCCGTCTGCATTGCACTCGATTATCCATCTGCTACATACACTCATGCGTCACCGCCGTCGAGGGTGCGGACTGTGGGGCATGGATAGGTGCCTCCGCACTCGGAGCAGCACCCGCTGGGGTGGTGTGTCGCGGTGTTGTAGTGCAACTCCCGCACCCGCTGGATGGTGGCCTCGGCGGTGAGCGCTCGCGCCTTCATCTGGATGTATGAGTCGGGAACTTCGTTGAGCAGTTGGTTGGCGAGCCTGTCACGATCAGCCTCGGCACTTGCAGCGCGTTCGGCCAAGACGCGGAAGGCCCCGTGCATCACGAACTTCTCGTGCCAGTCCTCGACAGCGGCGATGATCGCGTAGATGTCCTCGTCCTCTAGGTACGAGTGCCCCGGTATTGGCAGGCTCTCGATCAACTCGTCGTCCCAGTGCTGGCGTCGTTCAGTCATCGCTGCCCCGTCCTCGTGCTCCGCGTGCTCTACTCCCGGTGATTCTCAGTAGTAAGTCGCCGTTCAGTTCAGCGGTGACCTCGCCGCGATACTTGGGGCGGGGCCGGGGCTTGTACTTTGTGCAGTAAGCGACAGTCTGCGGGCTGTAGCACGGGCCGGGACCAACCTCGTCCGGCTTCTCGCCCAGAATTAGCGCCAGGATGATCCAGCACCCATCCTCAGGGCCGCTCGTGTCGTGGACGCACGTCTCACACCAGGCGGCGTTCCATGCGTCCCATTCGGTGCCGTTACTAAACATTCAGTTCATCCCTTTCAGCGGTGTAGTTAGAGTATGGGGGCGTTCTCGGTGTTTACTCATCGTTCATTCCTAACTCGTTCTTCAATTGCAAATATAGCAGCAATACCAAGCATTAATCCTAATAGTTGACCAGAAACTCCAAACTGATCTTCAATGATAAGTGCCGCCCCGATGAAGAACACCACTACATGTGCAAGTCTTATCAGAAAGTCTCTAATGAAAGTCACTTCTTCTTCCATTTCATCTTAAGACCGCCCTTTTTCTTGCGCGGCGCTTCCATTTAATCCTCATAGTTCCACCATCCATATCCGTACAGTGTCCAAGTCTTACCAGTCTGTACCCAGGAGAAGCCTATGTGATCATATGCTGCACCCTGGCCTCTTAATTGTGTATAGAAATACTCTTCTAGTTGGGTTTGATCCTTGTCTAACTTATCAAGGTCTATGTCCTTGATCGTCAAGAGTGGTTCCATTGTTACTCCGTAGCGTTGCAGTGGCCTCCGTGTACGGGTGGCTGGGCTTGAACCAGCGACCACCAATGTATAAGATTGGCACTCTTACCAACTGAGTTACACCCGCTTGGCGGTAGGTCACGTACCGAAGTCCATGCCTACCTATTTAGTTGTATCAACAGAGAATTCAATCTGTCTAGAGTACCCGCTCACGATTCACAACAATCATGTTAAGTTGTATGAGTCTAGTTGCGACACGCTTCCGACTCATGCGGGTAGTGTTGTGACTACCCACTCTACGGTACGGCACTCCATCGTCCGTATAGTACAGGGTGAGGGATTCGAACCCCCGACGTATCGGGCGTAAACCGATTGTTCTACCGCTGAACTAACCCTGCATGTGTACAGCATACCACAGATGTACCGTGGTGTCAAGCGGTTCCAGGGGTAGGATTCAAACCTACGCGGCTCAGATTCAAAGTCTGAGTTGGATATCAACAACCACCCTGGATTAATACAGTAGTCCTAAATCTATTCCGTTGTCTGGACTGACCATACTTCTCATATACGTTCTAGTTTTGTGACAGTTTGCACAAACTACATCGCATTTGCTTATCTCTTCAACAATTTTTTGCAGGCTCTCTGTATGGTTTCTATAATCCGCTATAGTAAATTCCTTTACGCCTCGGCAATGGTCAAATTCTAAGACGTAGTATGGATATTCCTCCCTACAGTCTACACATGATTTGCCCTGCTTATACTCCTGAAGATATTTTTTTATCTTATCTCTTTTATCCCGCGTTCTCTGTCTAGTTTTTTCTTTTTGATTATTGCCAACGTGATAAGAGATTGTACCCTTTGAGCACCCCAGTTCTGCTGCAATCTGCCTGTATGATTTTCCCGCTCCATACAGTTCAAGAATTTGTTTTGCTAGTTTTGTCATGGTTCAATTATAGCATACAGTTTGAACTTGCTCCCGGCCAAGGTAACGATCCTCGTTCTCTTGAGTCAGAGTCAAGCGTCATGCCATTAGACCAACCGGGAGTAGGAGTAGAAAGAATTGAACTTTCATTGCCACTGTATCAGAGTGGTGTCTTAACCGTTAGACTATACTCCCGTATTGATTCTACCCGCTCTTTGATTCCGTCCGAGTGTCGGTTCGGGTAGAACCTAGTTACGGAGGTGGGATTCGAACCCACATATGACACTGCGTATGAAACAGCCGAGTTACCAGTACTCTACTCCGTATTACCCAAGTAGTATATCACACTTGGGCTTCCCTGTCAATAGGAGTTGCACTTCTCATTGAGGAAGTACTCAAACTCACTACGAGGAACTGAGTCATTAGCCTCACTGTTGAACGCATCCCACGCTTCCTGTGGATTGTAGTTAAACAAATAGCAGATGCCTTCCTTGTCAGTGGAGGTAAGCGTACTCCATGCATAATCCATCTGACTCTGGTACTCGTTCTGTACCGGAGGTGGCTCAACCGTCACGGTAGGTGCAGGAGCGGTCACAGTGACCACAGGAGCAGGCGCAGCCTGCGTGCATCCCACAAGTGCCAGTCCAGCAAGACCGATGCCGATATACTTAATCATTCTATATTCCATTCTTTGTGGTGTACTTACAATCTTGTAACTGTTACTTTATCTACCATAGTCACCGTTGGCTCATTCCAAGCGATGCTAACGTTTTCATTTAGTATGTCTGACACTTCATCAAAATCATCCGAAGCGACCTCCCAGACTAGCGCCTGCACAATGATCATTTCCATTCTCCTTGTGTTGGTTGTGGCGCTGGATCATCTTGAACCGAATCTGCAATCATTCCTATTGGTAGGACAACTAGCAAAAATATCAGACACCCCACCATCAGAACAAACAGCGACAGGGCAAGTAGCGCGTCAATCGGATCGTTATTAAACGCCTCAGCGAAACTTTCTTTTAGCCTCTTCACTTAACACAACTCCCATTAATCCATTGCATGTTGTTGTCTATGCATTTCGAATACTTCTTGTTGTTGTCTGTTCCAGTGGTAATCGCAATTGCTGTCACTGTTCCAAAGAATGCCGCTGCGAGCAGCACCACGCCAACCCACACTACAATAAGGTTCTTTGTTTCGCTTGTCACTGTACAACTCCTAGTTTTCTTTTAAGGTGGATATAATCTATTGGTGTTGGGACGGTAACCTTGTGGCCGCATGTATTGCACTCGCCATCAAGGGCGTACATAGTTAGTTCACCCTCCTCATCAAACTGTGCCTGGATCAGAAACCAGTCAGACCCACACATAGGGCACTCTCTAGTTGGCATTCCGTTAGTCATTGCACTTGTGAAGTTCTACTAGAACATCTTTGGGATACGGCTCCCCGCTCTTAGGAACGTGGTCGCCACACTCAACAGCGTAAATCTTGTCGCTTTCAAAAGCAATTGACACCTGCGAGTGGCCTTCAAATGTGAGAGCGTCGATAGCACTCCACTTGGCATCTTCTGGAAACTTCTTTAAGAACTCTTGAAGTTCCTTGACAGTACTAACAACTTCTGTAAACTCTATTCGCATGGCATTCCTTCTTCATTCCATTTAACTTCGCATGACCAGCAGATAACATAGTCATCTTCTATCACCAACTGGTCGCTGCAATAAGGGCATGATAGCGGTGTCTTATGAGGCATCGTCACCTCCGTGTGACCTGTGCGTATCAATCATGACTTCACGCACGAGCGTAATCAGATCAACTTGGTACTTGAATGCCAGTGTGTTCATAGCAACAAGGAACGTTGCTACAGATGCAGTAATGTCACCCTCTGCACAATCAAGCAGCCTGTTAGCCATTTCTATCCTACATAGGTTGCAATCGTAGGGAGGTTCAGTCACCAATGGGACTCCTAGTTACTAGTACCACTGCCCCGGCCTGTTCCAGGGCTTCCTTTAACTGTATGGCGTAGATCACAGATCGCTTCTGCTCTTCGCCAGACAACTTCATCAAACTTGCTGTGTCCAACCTTAGCATAAGGAAGGTGTCGTTGTCAAGTACATCTACCTTGAACCCATTACCAGGGTGCTGTACTGAGTGGAACGCCCTACGCATCTCATCAGTGTACATCTGACACCTCTAGCGTAAGAGACTCCCACAGTGCAGTCCAGTCGGTAGCAGTCCTGTGACTATTTAATGCTTCACTAGGAGTGCCATCTTCCAGATACACACCACCCCACACGCCCCACTCTTTGTTGCTCACACCAGTGCCGAAGCACTGCTGCTGGACGGGGCAGGACATACAAGTGGCATCTACAGCATGGCGTATGTCTGGCGACTCTTCATAGATATCGAACCATAGTTCAGGATCAAAGTCTAAGCATTTGCCTTGCTCTCGCCAGTCCATTACAACCTCTTGAGCAATGGCTTGGGCAGAACCCATCCCTCTCTAGTCGGAGTGATACGTGTCAGGCGTGTCCATGCGCCTTGATAGAATGCACCATCCTTCTTGAGAAACCCCGCTGGGAACGGCTTGTACCACAGAACATCCCAACCATCCCATACGAGGTAGGGATTGCTCTCAACGATACTTTCCATTTGATCTAGTGAGTTAATAACCATTACTTTCCTTAAAATCGAAAGACGTTAACGTCAACGCCTTGCTTCTCTGCTTCATACCCCAGCGCGGTATTGCGTTGAGGTGGGACTACCAATGATACCACGCCGTCAACAGATTGCCAATCAACATCTGTGGCGCTCTGATGAACGTACCTTATCTTCATTCCTCTTGCGCGGAAGGACTCTTCCGCCAGATTCACAAACTGACGAGCAATCTCGTTAGTCTTAAACGGGCCAGTGAGAAGCAAGATGAGTTCTTTGTCTGAACCCATCTCACTCATCGTCACTGTCATTGCCCTGCGGAATACTTGCGGGTCGTTGAAGTCCTTCCCGCCGCTAATCAGTACTCTCATCGTCTGCCGCCTGTGCAGACTGTAGTGCCTTGACCTCATCACTCAACTTCTGAACTTGAAGTTGGAGGTCGATGTTCTGCAATTCCAACTCAGCCGCCTTGTTGCGGAAGTAGTTTACGAAGTGCAGAATGTCTTCGTTGTTTTGCTCTGTCATGTGTTCTCCTTAATTGCATCTAGTATTGACAAAATCTTGCGAAGTTCCTCTTTGGGAGCCTCTATAGCATTATACTGCACGGCCAAGTCAAAGTCAATCTCATCCTCGTCGTCTATTGGCGCACACATAAGACCATTCTCTTCCAACCAGTATGCCGTACCATCCGACACGATGATTGTCATGCTCTCATTGTCTGGCAACTTCTCTCCTATTTCTTCTAGTATCTCTCGTAGTTCTTCTTCTGAGAACTTATCATATGCTCCCGCTACTTCTAGAGCCTTGTCTATCCTATGAGCAGTAACGCGCACTGCAATGGCTGCGATTACCGTACCAACGACAACCGCTCCTATGGCTATCAGCAGGCTACCCATCCTTCTCAAGACCGTACTCTTCCCTAGCGCCGTCGCGTATTGCATCAAGCGCTGCGCGTAAGTGTGCTGGCATAGTTGGATCGTCTACAAACGTCCTGTCATTGATAATGATATTATCTTCATCTTCATGGCTGCCGACCTCAATGTCAATGTAGCCAAGTAGGTACAACTCGTTAACGTCTGCCTTGAACTCCTGATACTTTCTTTCCCAAACTGCCGGATGTAGTTCTTTACATATGTCTGTAAAGATATATAGTTGTTCGCCGTCGTCTGAGATACCAGCCAGGATCAACGATCCATCATCTAGCATATCTTCTACGCTGTCACTCACTGTCTGCCTCCGTAATCATGTACTGGATACTAGAGAGTATACCACGTTCGAAGTCGTCTAGAGTATCAATTTCTGCCAACTTAGATTCATCAGGAAGCGGCTGAATGGCGAAGCCCTCATCGAAGAACTCTATCTCAACAAAGCCTTTAGACCAGAGGGAGTAGATTGCTTCTCCGATCATTGCGTCCCACAACTTACCAGCCTGCGGGTACTCTTCATAAAATGATTCGTTAGGTCGGTACGTCTTGCGCCCGTATTCATCTAATACACAGGTGAAGTATCCATCCTCAACTAATTTGTCAAGTACTTCATCATCATTCATAGGTGGTTATCTCCAATTCAACCCTCTCATGAGGTGTCATAAGGTTAAGGTGTATCCAGTTCAACAAGTCTCGTGCCACACATCCTGGCCGTGGCCCACTTACATCATACACCACTGCGCCGTCAACTGTCAAGGTGCCGTACCAGTACCCGCGTGCGGCTGGTACTATTGATATTATCATATCATACCCATCCCCTTGAGCCAGTCTTTCGCCTCTTGCTTCTGCTCAGGAGTATATCTTATCACATCATCTGCCAAGTCCTTGTCAGTCTTGTCTGGTGCCCACGTATGAACAGAGATAGTTTGATCTATGTTGCGCGGGGTACGGCTGATCGCATTGAATATAGCACCTGTGACCGCATCCGTCAAGTCCTTGCTTGCCTTGGCTGGGTGGTCTACCTTGTTCTTGACTACCTTAAGAGCAAGCATTTCTTCCTTAAGTTCACTGCTCAGTGGAAGCGACACGCGCTCTTCATACAGAAGCATAGCAAAGTCCTCGTAGTGTTTCTTCGCTACTGATAAAGTCTCTGCCTTATAGCCACGGTCATTCAACTCTCTAATTAGATCGAACGATCCCCACCTGTCGAACGTTACCAGCCCCAGGTTCAGACCCTTCTTACGGAGCGCCATGATCCAGCGCTTGACTTCTGAGAGGTCTACTGGCCCCTCTACCCGTGGCTCCCACCAAGCCAGCATATCTACAACTACATAAGGAACAGTCTCAGTCATGCCGTGACCAATTTCAATCTTAGTCCAGTGGTCAACATGCGCTACTGCTACCGCACACTTGTCCTGCTGCTGAGCAAGGTCAGCGTGTACGTAATAAGTTATGTTTGGATCGGGTCGCCACGCTGGGTCGATGATCCTGTTCGGACTGACAGGATTACGGACAACCATAGCGTGATCAATCTTCGCTACGTTCCTAAAGAATGTATCAGATGAAATGTCTGTCGGCATACATGCGAAGCGCTGTAGCGAGTCGTAGTAGTTGGCGACGAACGCACTCTTGTACTCTTCGATCTTACGAAGCGGGTTAACATCCCACGATGGTCTACGGATCGCCCACACCTTTTCATTCTTATAGGCTGTGATATGATCCTCTTCCCAATTGATCGTTAGTTTGTTATCCTCTGTCTCAGGTAGTTCTGGGTTAATAATCCATGTGTGGCTCTTCTGGACAACCTCTTTCTCCTTCACCTCTTCATTGTAGTGGCGAGTGATGAAGTCATTCTTGCTACGCGGGAAGGACAGCAGTGCCACCTTACCGAAGTCAGGATAACGTGACGCTACCGCCTGACTGAACGCTAGGTAGATGTTGTCAGATGATTTGGTTGAATCGTTGAGCGGGTTACCCTCACCGAAACCACTAATCTCGTCAAGCACTGCCATGATAAGGTTAAGACCCTCATGGGATTCACGCTCTGAGTGACCAGAGTATGCAGTCACAGACTTGATAAACGAAATAGAGTCCTGAGTGTCACTATACTTGCCCACGAACCACGGGCTTTTAGCAATGATGTTCTTGAAGTTCTTGAAGAACACCGTCTTGGCCTGCTGTGCATTGATAGCAATGTTGATGATATCAATAGCGTTACCGCTCTGCTGACCGTAGTATTCCGCTGGGTCTTTAAGACAAAGTAGTTTGTAAACTACATATGCTACAGCAATTGTGGATAGCAAGTCCTTACCAGAGTTAGCGGAGATAGGCCCGTTGCCAACGTAATGCCCATGCTCAGGTACAGTCTTAGTCCAGAACGGGCCGTCACCCACTGACTCAATGCTTTTAATTGGAACCAAGTAGTAATCGTCTAAGATGGTGGCGGCTTTAGTTCCTGTACGGTCATGTTCGTTTCTCCATCGGTACTTGCCGCCGCGACCCAGGAGTTTAGCCAGGATTTCATTATGCGGGTACGAATCAACGTAAACACTACCGCGTGTCCTGTCAGGCCCGAACATGAATATCTCTTCTACATACTTGACGCTGGGTAGAATTCCAATTCTCATGAGTACATGAGCAAAGTCCAGCGCTAGATACGGGCTGATATTGGTTAGTTTGAATCCGTGTCGTGAATTGCTACGGACTCCTACACCGCCAGCAAGATCGAATGCCATGCCGACCCAGCGAACTAAAGTCTCATTGTCACACTTGAACAACTCTTTTGGAAGTTGGTAGTAGACTGCTGGGTCTGGATTGTACAGTTTAACAATCTCTAGGAACTCTGGATCACGAACCTCAATATGAACTATAGTTGGAGTGTCCTTATACCTGTACCCTCCGTACTTCTCAACCAGTAGTTTGCGAAGGGCTGGCTTTGAGTAATGCACCCTGAATAGAACGTGATCATCAACTACATAATGCGGATTCATCATGCAGGCCAGAACCTCAAGATGTTTCTCTGGAAGGTTTACTGGATCATTTACTGTATAGTGTCTGTTCCATACTACTCTGTCCCCCGGCTTGAGGTCTTTAGCCTCAACATACTTGAAGTCTGATTCACGATAGGGCTTGCGTGCAACCAGATACTTGTGTCCGGTGTGTACTTTCTCTTCCATAAAGTTGCTGAAAGTAATGTTAAGCATCTCACCATAGCCCTCCTCAAAAGCCTCAGTAGCATAGGCCACGCCTTGAGTTGTCTGCACGTTGCCGTTCTGAAACATGAGCGGCTGCCACGCACCAGTGTCAGGGTTGTACACAGGAGTGTATGGATCGTGACACCCCTTACCCAACTGTAGAATCACTTCGCGCTTAGTATACTTCTTATAGAATTCTTCTGCTTTCTGAGGCTCCATGAATCGCTTAAGGTCTTCGACCCTATAGATTTGGCTCATGCACTCTACTGCGGTAGCCTGGATCGGGGAGAGCGGCTTGTGGTGCAGGTATTCCTCACCAGTCACGAATGTCTCTAGATCAACAGGATACTCTTCAAATGGATTTGGGTTGAGTACATCAAGGAATTTAGATAGGTCTGTCATGACTCGTCCTTAACGTAATCTACCACTACCACCTCGTCATTGCTTGAGATAGCAGATAGTCTATTGAGAACCTGAACGCGGCAGTGGTCGCAGTCTGCTACAACTTCTTTTAGAATGGCCTCAAGAGCCTTCTGCTTGCGCTGAGTCTCAATCATTTCCTCAGCAAGTTCTTTGTTTTCAAGCAGACCAGACTTTTGAAGCATATCAATACGACGCGCTTCCATATCCGCGATCAGTTTGATAGCGTTAGTCTTAGCACCAAGGTTAGAGTTTACATCTGCCTCGTCCATTACCTCGTATGCGTGGCCTATTAGTTTTGAGTAGTGTGCATCTGCTGTTGCCAGCGCCTCCCTGGCGCGGGTACGGACAACATCGTTGCGTGATGCAAGCGTACCCCACTCTTCGATAATCTCTTTGACACGCTGACGAGGTTTCTTGAGGGTGGTGGCAATCTCCGATATGGTCTTGCCCTTCCACTTCTCCACCATGATTTCATTCATTTCGTCCATGTAGTCATGGAGAAGTTCTAGTTCGTTTGCCATAAGGGAATTATACCATCATTTTTGCTTCAAGGTAACTGTGACCTTGCTAGCAGTAGATTTCTTCTTAGACTTCTTTTCAGAGTGGCACTTACAACTACACGTTAAATCATTGTTCTTGTGCCAACACTCTTCGTGCTGGTTGGTCATGCACCAGCCGAACTTGGTTGTTCCAGATACTCTACGAGGCATTGTAAAACTGGTTGGTCGGGTCAGCGCCCATGATCTTCTGGTGGAACAGGTTCTTATTGAGAACCATGATTGCCTGCCGCAGATCAGTTACATACTCTTCACTGGCCCCTGCTGAGATTGCGTCCTGCAACTCCCACTTGAGGATGTTAACTGCTGTTTCCATTGGTATCTCCTTACCAAATAATGTTGTACTTCTTGAGGTATCTATATACTGTTGGTAGGCTTGCGCCTGCGATCTTTGCAATTTCTTCCGGTGTGTACTTCTGTTCGTGGTAGGCCCAGAAGAGCCAGTCACGATCAGCGTACAACTTAGCCTTCCTTACCATTTGACCTTCTCAGGGAACTTGGTAACGAAGAGTCCGATCCCCAAGGCATCAGCAACGTCATGATCTCTCGTGCTAACGCCAAGACTGTCCTTAACAATCTTAATCGTTCTCTCCTTACGGGCTACTGCCCCGGCCTTCTTGTACCACGCTGCTGACTTGCCTGGGTACTCTTTCATGATAGCACGCTTCTCTTCCTGTGTCAAGCGTGGATTGCCAATCCCCATCTGCCACTGGATCGGCACGACACTTGCGATGCTGGTCACACCAGACAGTGCAGCAGCACCAATCACAGCCCCATGAGATATCGCTAGATTAGTAGCAACGCTAGGGTTGATCCCCAGGAAGGAAGATTCCATTACAATAACAGGAACCTTCCACTCCATCAGGAATGCGTGCATGGTTTGTGAAGCATACATAGCCTTATCATATTCCGTGTCCCCCTCAAAGAACAACTTGCCATGAGTAATCGGCTTGTTGTCTTGGAACAGTGCGAAGCCGCTGTTGGTAGTCGCACAGTCAAGAGCCAGGAATCTGTTCAGGTTCTCCTTCATGATCAATAAAGTCCTTAATGTTCTTGAGCGCCTTCTTTACCAGATCATCTTTAATCTCGCAAGACCTACACAACGTACTGTCGTTGTATATGCTCAGTGGTTGCTGACAAGACTTGCAGAGGCGGGTCTTGCCCCTACGAGACTTATACTTTGCTATTTTAGCATAACGTCTAGCAGATTCCTTAGAGGCTTCCGTTCGACACTGTACGCTACAGTATATCTGTTGAGGATGATCCTTAATAAAGTTGCTATCGCACCAAGAACATCTATTCACTCAATGGCTCCAACGCAGGAATCTTGACGACACCCTTGCCTGCGTCAGCACACACCTCTCTGAATGGACATTTCTTACACACCTTGGAGTTCGAACGGTACGGTTTAGTCGGCAGTGTCTTTTCATCAAATGCCTTCTTAACCTCCCTCATCCATTCAAACGCATTGTCTAGCCACTGTTCATACTCTGGTGTCATTTCCAGAGGGATTACGTGGAGGTCGTGACTGTTCTTAGACTCGTACACGAATACCCCGCGCTTCTTATTGAGAAGCCGCATGTAGATAAGCAACTGTACTATGTGATACTCAGGTGACTTATCAGACTTAACTCTGTACTGCCAGGACTCTTCCCTCATTGTCTTAATCTCTACAGGCATTTCCTCCTGTAGCCAAGCAATGATGTTGTCCACGAAGCCGAAGATCGGAGGGTCTTCGGATGTTACCTTGACCTCCGTAGCGACAGCCAGACCGGAGTTCTCCATAGCCTCTTGGATTCGCTGGTGGGAGAGGGTTCCGTTCCTCATATTTGCAATAGAATAAGCATCTGCATCATCTATCTGAGGCTGCCCTTCGAACTTGAAATACCAGTATCTAGGACACCCGCCGCCGCCAGCAGCGTAGGCTAGTGAACTAGGACTGAAATTCCTGCGTGGCTTTGTATTGATAGACCTACCATTAAGGTAGCCCTCCTGTATCTTCTCAGCGAGTCCCGCCACGGGGAAGGCTCGTGATTTAGGCTCTTCCATCAGAGCCTTTAGTAAATTTTTAGACATGTCCTTCATTCTATCATAGTCACTTCAAGAGATACTTCAACGAACTTACTAGTTTATCAATCTCCGCAGATGCGGTGTAGTACATATTCTTGCGTGGCCTGTCGGACTTGTCCACGTTAGCCATATACGTTGCCTTCATAGCACATTTGGCACCGATAGCCTGCAACTTGACTAGTTCAAGTGCCGCCACCTGTACCGGAAGGTCTGGTTTTAGAATTACCTTGGCAACAAACTCAAGCGCCTTCTTTAATTCATCGTCGTCCATGTACTCAGCAATCTGGTACAGGTCGTCAATCTGATTCAGCATCTATTAACCTTTCGAATACATCCAATGCAATGATAGCAAGTTGGGTCTTGCCGTCATTAAGTGAGATAATCAGGGCTGGGTCTTTCCTAAAGTCTACCTTGGCAGCATCCGTACAGACCTTGGCCCACACACTTGTGTTCAGGGTGAAGGACTTTCCACCTTCTTTTACGTCAACTACGAAGCCATTTACTGTTCCGTCTGCCTTCTTCTGCCCCCTACCGCTGTTCTTATGCGGGGTGCCACCCATACTCCTGATGAGAGCCTGCTCGCTCTTATTGGTGCCGTACTTCATGCTGCCCTGAACGTGTTGTAGGTGTGACCGTTTATACAGGTGACCATGACCATCACTGAGTCAAGCGGCTCAATGTCAGAGGGTGACTCTCCGCATTTTGGGCAAGTATAATCAGATATTCCTGAGCGCATCTTGCACCCTCTCCATTACTTCTGGATTGTGTCGTAAATAGTCAGCGGTTGCCTCTGCGCCCTGCACTTTATGACCGAACACATCATACCAACTACTCTTCGGGGGAAGATCAATAATCCCATACTTAACTGCTTCATCAACAATCTCTCCAAATCTATCTATTCCGATGGAGTCTCCGTCATAATAGAAGTTATACTTACCACCCAAGAAAGCGGGTGAGGTCTTGCTAAAGGTAATTAGCCATTCAACCTCGCGGCCTACTGGCTTCTCAATTATCTTATTGCCAACGTCTATCTGACGGGTAATAGCCTGTTTGCTAGATTCATTTGATGTCAGTTTGATAACAACAGATGAATAGAACTTTACAGCATTACCACCAGTAGGTGTCATCATACCATACGCCTGTAGGTTTTGTCTGGTCTGACTAATAAGAACTAGCAGCGTAGGCTTGGTTCTGTTGTTGGCGTAGTTGAGCATCTTACATGCGCGTGACCAGTCCTTTGACTCCTGGCCCATCTGCCCTGTGCCGTCCAGTTCCTTGAGTTTACCCTTCTCAAAGTAGACCCCCGGCAGGAGACTAGTGATGCTGTCAATCACAATGATATCAACACCAGCATTCATCAAGGCTATACTAACATCTACTGCGTCGTTGATTTCCCTGGCTTCGCTGACGATCAACTGCGATGTGTCCACCCCAAGACGCTCAGCCCAATCCTTGTCGTAGGACATTTCAGCGTCGATCCAGGCACACACCTTACCGTCCTTCTGAGCCATCCCAACCATCTCTAGCATCTGGGACGACTTGGCACTGGATTTACTTCCATAGATTAGCACCTGTCTGCCGTATGGCAGGCCACCGTTGAGGGCATTGGTCAGACCAACACTTGGTAGTGCTTGCTTCTCATACGTAAGTTCATCACCAATTAGTATGTTCTTACGAAGGTCTGACTTGAGGTTGGCGAGTACGTCTGCAATGTCTGTCACAGCCAACTCGCAGCACGCTCAGCCCTTGTCATATCAGGCTCCTGCCCTACTACACGCATGGCATTGGCGACCTGATTTACGAAACTAGATGCAGTCAAAGTTACTGTGTATGTCTTTAGTTGCTGCCATACATCCTCTACCGCATCTTCATCACAACCTAGTTTGAGTGCTGTTGTGTCGCACATCTCTTTATATGTTTTCATTTCTACCTCCACGTACCCCTAGACAGTACTGACCTGTCGCTACCACCTTGAGAGGGTGGCGGTCTACCATTAACCTATAGGGGCTAAGCACCGCTGACAGGATTCGAACCTGCATGTTTCCAATTAACCTTTCCACTCGTTCGTAGCGAGAGGGTTTACAGCGGTATAACAAAACGACCTAGGTACAGTGTAACATACCCAGGCCGTCTTGTCAACGTCAGACTAGCGCGTAGCAGTCCTTAATGAAATTGTTGAAGTAGTACGATGCGTTGCCAGCCTCATCCTCTGCAACCAAGTCTGTCCATTTAGAAAATGGAACGTCGCGGTACGTATATGACTTACCGCTGCTGAGAGTAAGTTCTAGCGCTCCGACCCATCCGTACTCATCGGGAGTCCACGTTCCACGCTTGATAAGTGATGAGTTTACGAAGAAGTAGTGCTCTCCCACCTCAACATCAGGCTCTTCCTCCACCAGTTCAGGAGTGAACACCTCACCAGCCACGTACTCGCAGACACGCATCTTAGTAGCGTCGTCATTGGGAACGCTCACAACGTCCTTCGGGTTGACGTACACCAGCAGTACGGTATCGCCAGAGAATGACTCAGCATACCCCCGCGTACCAACGTGCAGTCCGTAGGAGCAGGACTCAGCAGGGTTGTCAGTCACATCACTACGAGGCATCGTAACAACGTCGCCAACCTTCTGATAGATTTGACCAGTCTGCTTCTCGCCGTTAACCCAGGCAGTGCCACGGCTTACTGAGTGGTACTGATCTGAGTCTCGTACTGAGTACACAGACTTGTATCCAATGATGTAACCAGTATCAGTAATTTCGAAGCCAGACTGCTCTAGCCACCCGAACAACTGGTCACGAGAGTTACGGCTTGGGTTCTGCTTGAGCCAGACCAAGAAGTTAACAAGCGCGGTAGGCTCTTCATTGGCCTTGAGCATCTTGATAATCTTCTGAGCAAGTGCATCGTGCATCGGCTCATCATCGTAATAGAGAACACTATCACGAACCTCGACTCCATCTGCCAACTGTAGGTAGTCCAGCACACCAGCCTCGCCATTGAACGTGTCAGGCGTAGCGGTTCCGTCCACTACCGCTTCCACGATCTGTACGAAGAAGGGGTGCTCGTCAGTGGCGGTGTAGAGTTCACCGTCAATCAGAGCGGTGATGCTGGACGCATCATTAGTTTGAAGAAGTGTGTACTTCATTAGTTTTCCTTACTGTTGTAAACTGCATTGATATAAATGTAGGTGTGAGAATGTACTTTGACGCTGTAGAAGTCAAACACTAGCGGATACTCCTGTTGCCAGTTACTCCCCCACTCACTTAACTTATCTGAGAACGAGTTGAATAGATTAAACTTCTTCTTCCAATCCCCAGCCTTGACCTTAGCCATTTGAATCTGATTCACCAACTTCGGATCATCAATCTTAGTCTCGTCCAACTTGCGGAGCATATCACGCTTCCGCAGCCGTAACGATAATAGCACATTGTCAGGTACGTTGTCAAGGAAGTCTTGCAACTTGTCGTCACGACCGTGGAAGATGTGCTTAGCCGTGGGGTGCTCACGCTTGAACTTCTCCCAGCGGTTCTTACGCAACTGCACTACCTGATCTGACGACTCGTAGTACCTCAAGTTGTAATTATCATCAGCGGGGCCACAGAAGTAGATGGGCTTGCTGTTGTCAAGAGCATCCTCTTCCATTTCCTCCCACCATCCGTGGGCACCCATGATGAGGATTGGCTGCTTGCCAGTAGACCCACCACGGTTACTAAAGCCTGCACCCAACTTGACAGCCTTAACATCTTCCCAGGTAGCGGTAGTTGCGTTGCTGATCCACTCGGGAAGTGTGGTGTCGTGTACCAAGTGCGCTGAGCGGTTGCTCACGCCAAGGTCGCTCATCAGTGTACGAATCTTATCCTTGTAGAAGGAAGTAAGATTAATAATTGGGAAGCCAGTGATGAAGAACATCTTATTAGGATCATCGTGACTACCACCGATGTTGTGGAATCCCCGCGTTTGATAGCGGCTGGCGTGCCGATCAAATGAGATACCCTTGATATCAAACCGTGCAGGGAAAGTCTCTCCACGCCAGGACGTAGGCACCTTGAATCCACTGATCTGACCCTCGTATTCAAGAAGATCAACATAGCGGGTGTAAGCATCTGCCTTGGTCTGGCAGGCATCAATATCCTTCTGCAAAGCAGCAGTTAGGTTATCGAAGAACTTCTTACGAAGATCAGACAACACTCCCTTAGTGATCTTAGTGTATCGCAAATCCTCACGGTTGGGAGTGAACGCCACCGCACCGATAGGAACCCAAGCCACTACAGACTTGCTTTTACGGTACGTGTAATACCCAGGAGCGATAGCGTGCTCAGCAGCGACACGGTAAGCAACGTTACCCATCACCACAACGTCTTCACCGCCGTCAATCATAATCATATTGTCGGTGATTTCAAGGCCAGTGATAACGGAAGGCTCTGCCTTGTCCAGTAGCACTGTCCCAGGCTTCCAGTATGAGAAGAACTGGTGTGCTTTTTCCGCTACAGATGCAGGGTGTGACACAGGGATTTCTACCGTCACTCCGTTAGGCAGACTGGTAGCACTAGAATCAACCAACTCCATGCGTCCTACACCATCATCCCCGCGAGACACGTTGACGATAGTCTTGATACCATTCTTGATAGCAGTAACAGTAAACTGATCGCTGTGCGTCAGTGCTGACTTACAACCAAGACCAAGAGTACCAGTCTGTTCGTTGGTGCCGCGCTTCGTGCTAGCACCATACTTAGAGTAGATGTTGATTACATCTTCACGAGACATCCCCACCCCGAAGTCTTGAATCTTCAAGACAGGATTGAGTACTGTTGGGGCAGTCACCTCAATGGGGCGAGTCTGCCCAGCCTCTACGTGAGAGTCATGCGCGTTGGTAGAGTACTCACGAATGATTGCTAGTTCTTCATCTGAGTACAGGTCTGTCAGCACACCCATGATGTGTGCAATAGAGTTCTCATCGAACGTCATTGTCACCTCTTCCCCGCCAAGGGAGCCGTGACGCTTGATATCCACCGGATGCGGCTTCATCGTTTCTCTTTCTCTAGACTACATTGTTTGGAGCGGAAGCAACAGGGATCGAACCTGTACACGGTTGCCCGTCAACTGTTTTCAAGACAGTGGCCGTCGCCATCCTTCGGCTGGTGCTTCCTTGCTTGTGTTACCACTATACCACGATGGGCTAGTGCTGTCAAGTAGTACTTTCGTACCATGTGCGGCTGCTAGGATTCGAACCTAGGTGACTACTTTAGGAGAGTAGCGCATATCCACTGTGCTACAGCCGCGTCCCATCGGAGGGATTCGAACCCCCAACCAGTCGGGTAGAAACCGAATGCGCTATCCGTTGCGCCACGATGGGCTATGTACCCGTGACAGGAGTTGAACCTGCATACCTTGCGGCACCAGAACCTAAATCTGGCGTGTATCCCTAATTCCACCACACGGGCTTACGTAAACTACTATAGCACATCTACTCTACTATGTCAAGAGTCTCCCACGAGTGCCAGCGCGGGGTGTATCCACACACCTCGCACACCTTGACCTTGATGCGCCACCATCTTTTTAACTCTACTGTCTTGTACGAGTGACCGCCTTCTTCATAGCATAGTTCTTTGTACTCAAGGTATGTGCGTGCTCGCGGGTAGACCTGTGCTAGCGCTTCTAGTGGCAGGTTGTACTCGTGTGCATGACACACAGAGCATCGTGCAAACCAATACCAGCCATTTGTTACTAAATGAACATCATGAGCCTTGCCGCCTCTGCACAAGTTCTTTGACTTTTTCTTACGCTTCTTATCTGCTGATACAGCGCGGTATCCACGAGGTACTTCCGGCCCATCATGAGAGTGACGGAAGTCTTTACGAATGCGTGAACTTTCGTTCCAGTCGCTCATTATCCTCCTTGTGATCGGCTCCACGTTCTAAGTCTATGACAGTTGGCGCAAACTAAGTCACACTTAGCCATTTCTTCCATGATGGTCTTGATTGATTGACTAGAGTTAACCATTCTTGAAATATTTTTCTGCTTGTCTTTAATGTGATCAAAGTCCATTTGAGAATAATGATATCTGATACCACAGTCAGTACATTGATGAGACTCTTTATACTCTCTAATAAAGTCCTGATTGCGCTTTCTCAATTCTTTGCGACTCCTAGTAGACCGCTCTATATACTTCTCTTTATTACGCTGATAGTGCTGCGCGGCGTACCGCCGCTGATCTTCTTTATTTTTATATGGCATGTATACATTATAGCATTGATTGTACCCGTGAAGGGAGTCGAACCCTTAATCTCCTTTGAGCAACTGAGTTTAAGTCAGTCCTGTATACCAATTCCAGCACACGGGCATTGGACTAGAGGGGCCTAGTACTTCAAACTGCTAGTGGTAGTATAAATAGATGGTGTTGAATATAAGGGGGGTACTGACTCATACTTCTTCTCAAATTTATCTGCTGGCATTGTCCAGACATTCTTGTCGTCCCAGGCAACGTACTGGCCCTGGTGTACTTGAATGTATTCTGACGCAAGAGCAACCTCAATGCAATTACGCTCATCGTCGTTTAATACCCAACCTGTCTTTACTCTAATGCCATAAACATGTGGGCAGTCTTTAAGAATCTTCTCAGCATCTGCTAAACTATTTAGTTGAATTGCGTCTACCGTCTTACTCTTCTTACGCTTTTCGTATTTCATTATTCCTCCTTGTGGGTCAGGAGAATTCCGACATCTCGACTCCCGCTTTAAAAGAGCGGTACTCTTCCTCTGAGTTACTGACCCTTGCTACGCTTTCTATAGTCTACCATATACCTTGCGCGTGCGTCAAGGCACTGGCGACCCCAAGATCGAACGCTTTTTCTTCTGGATTGACATGATCAATTTCTAAATCTGTATCAACTCCACACACATTGCATCTTTTGCCAAGGTACTCAATCGCTTGGTGGCGACGCTTGTGGTATCGTTTTGTCATGTAGTTAGCCATGTACTCGTTGTAAGATACACTGTCTTTTAGCACGTAGGCCGTGAAGGTAACGCTCCCTCTTCCCTTGGGTAAGAACCAAGTACATTACTTTTATGTTAACGGCCCTTGGAGGCGCATGAGAGAATCGAACTCTCGACAATTCGGTGGAAGCGAATGATTTTACCATTAAATTAATGCGCCGGGTGGGATAACGGGGCTTTGAACCCTCTAACTACTAACGCTTCACTACCTATGTATACACGCTTTTGTCATTGCCTAGAATTATTATTGCCGTCAGTGTCTTTAGGTAGTTACAACTGAACCTGCGCCAACAACCTATCCTGCATTTACCCCGAGTCTCATACAGGATTTGAACCTGCGCTTTTACCTTGGCAAGGTAACGTACTACCACTATACTAATAAGACATTGCTCTAGCGGCAAGAATCGAACCTGCGACGGGATTTCTCCAAACGGTTAACAGCCGTCCATAACCAACCAACAGTTATCTCGCTAGAGTAGCCTCACACAGATTCGAACTGTGACTGAACCGCGTTTGAAACGGCTTCCTCTACCATTGGGATATGAGGCCGCAGAAGGAGTTGGAATCGAACCAAATAGGCTTTCACCATACGCTTGTCTTAGCAGGACAGCCCTAGACCATCTAGGTTCACCTTCTATTTAATTGTAACGTGCCGCGCCCAGGAATCGAACCTGACTATCCTAACGGAGTCGGGGTTACAGCCCAACGTGTGTCCCAGCACTCACGGCGTGTCAGACTCAGGGATCGAACCTGAAACTCAAGGGCTTCAACCTAGCGCGTTTCCAGTTACGCCAATCTGACTTACTCTGACGAATCGCTATAACGAGTATACCACATCAGGACTTGCTTGTCAAGAGCAATCCTTCAAGGTGTTCCTCCAATGTAGGTCTGTACCCCGCTGGTTGAGCGTTGCCCATAGTACACAGTATAGATATGACCTTGGAAGGCACTCTAAAGTATTTGGTTTTGTACGCTTCCATAGGCTCTTTGTATTCCTGACCAGACTGCATTTTGCTAGGTAGCCACCACCACCACACTGCCCCGTCAGGGTACACAAGTGCAGACATATATGAATCTTCAACAGACCAGTACACTTCTAGAGCGTCCCCTGCTATTTCAACTCTGAATGGGGGGATGTTGCCCCAATACGTTTGCTTCGTTATATCTTCAAGAATACGAATCTGATCTTCACTAAGCACTACGATCCCATTTCTTCTTCTACATACTCATACTCAAGGTAATTTCCTTTTACTAACATGTATGTACCGTCAGTAAAGTAGATCATCAACGTTCCCTCAACTCCTGGGTGAACTATGTGAGTAAACTCAATGGTCTTTCCCATCACCCCGCGCAGTTCAGGTGGCATATTGACGCCCATCAATCTGTTCATGACTCTACCTTAAACTCTATGGCTGTCAGTTCATAGTCAAGATGTTTGATTGGCCGGTATTCTGCATCAGCATAGTAGTCCACGCCAAAATCATACATCAGTACTTCTTTTTCTTCATCGGTAAGTTTATCAAATACCGCCTTCAATCTTCGATTATCACGATCTCTAGTAATAGCAGCATTTTTTATCTCAGCGTTACGATGAGCCAGCGCCTTGTTATTTTCTCTCTTACAGTATGCTAAAGCATCGTCTTTAGATAGAAAGCATTTGTTTTTATCGCTTGCATAGAAGAACCCGTCAATGACCCGCGTATGTGCTACTATGTAAACTGCTTTAGGAGTTGTCATATCAGATTCCCGTGCTTGCGTGGACGAGCCAGATTGCTATATACCTTGTTTAGTGTAGCGTCCCGCAAACTATTTACAAGACCATCCTCTTCCATCGCCGCCCATAGATCAAGCAATCTGATCAGAACATCTGCGAACTCTTCTGTGAGTTTTTCAGCGCCCATCTCTTTGCGGTATGCTTCAAGCACTTCTGATACCTCAGAATGAATCAAAGCCATTTTAGCCAAGTATACATTTGGACTTGGGCTTTCATCCCAAAACCCTTTAGATTCAGATATTCTGTTAATATACTTTGCATACTCGTCAATATACTTTAATACAGTTTGTTTACGATTGTTGAATGACCCATCTAAAGAGTTTGCCGTAGGGGTTTGATATGATAAATTATATACTTGGTTGTTGCTGGGATTGTCGTCTAAGTGGGATATTACCGACCCCTCTGGCTTTTCTCCAAGGAATGCATCTGCAACTAGTTGGTGAACTCTTCTCTTGAGTGGCACACCACTGCCATAAAGAGTAACCCATTCGTATCCACCAGTTGCCGAGCAATTTGGCTTCAATACCCTTGGCTCTTCTGGAGGAACTGCGTTTCTATTTCTTGGATTCCAGCATCTTACATTCCCTAAATGCGACACCTCATACCCATCGTATCCTTGTATATTTACGGTACGCCACTCTTCGAATGTCATGCCAGCCCCCTAAACACAATCGAGCCGTCCTTGGTTGCTCCAAGATTCATCTTGTACGAGTTTCCTTCCTTTAGTTTCATGTATGCAATCGGGAACTCCTTGCTAAAGCATACCACCTTAGCAAGTTTCCCCTCGCTGTTGACGAGTACCATATCCATCATCTTCTTGCCAGCCTTGGTTACCCGTGGCTTCAACGATACCACAAAGTACTCCCCGCCGTCAAGAGGTATCTCTCGCATGTTGAGATACTTGACCAGTCCGTAGGACATATCGGTAACATCTGCTGCTGGGATGGCTGTGAATATCCTATTATCGGACATAAGAGCCATGTACACCTTGCCGCTCTCAATCTCAGTCTCCTGCTTGTCAAACGCACTGCCAGTACCAGTGCGGTCTACGAACTCCACCCGCGACCAGCCCTTACCACGCTTGATACCGCGTGCCAGTGCGAACACAATAGCCATATCACCCTCAACATAATCGTCAAGTTCTGTGATCTTGGAGTAGTAGTGCGCTGGTAGTTCAGTAGTGAACTCAGGTAGGTTTAGCACTTCGTACAGGTTAGACCTGATAGTCTCCTGACTAATAGGGTTGTCTGGAAACGCTGCCGCGCCTACCTTCGTCATGAACTCAAGTGCTCTACTGTTCACACCGCTACCCTTGGTGAACGTGAACTCCTTTAATTCTTCATATGATGAGAACGGCCTGCGCTTGATGTAGCGCGAAGCAATGATATCACTCACGTACTTGATAGCGCTCAGCCCGAACCGTAGAGAGTTACCCTCGATAGTGAAGTCAGAACCACTCTCATTAACATGTGGCAATCTGATTTCAATTCCTAGGCGTTTGGCCTCTAGCAGGTAGTCAGTCCTGGCATCCTTGTCGCCCTCGTTCTTAAGGGCCGCGTACATGTACTCTAGCGGGTAGTGATGCTTGAGCCATGCCGTGCGGTACGTCAGTAGCGAATACGCTACAGCATGTGACTTGTTGAATTGGTAGTTAGCACTCTCAACAAAGTCGTCCCACAGTTCAGATGCCATTTCCTTACCTACCTTGGCACCAGCACCGTTAACGAATTGGTCACGGTACTTGTCGAACAGTTTAGGATCACCCTTCTTACCGATGATCTTACGAATCTTGTTAGCATCTTCCCAGGACATATCTGCAAGATGTACTACCGCCTGCATGATCTGCTCCTGATATAGAGAGATAAGTCCGAATGTCTCCCCACCAATCTCATCGTACACAGGATGTACTGGGTTATACACAGACTTGCCATTCTTGCGGTCGATGTACTCTTGACCAATCGAATTCATAGCACCTGGGCGTACCAGCGCGTTAGACGCTGCCAACTCTTCAAAGTTCTTTACACCCATCTTACGTAGCAGGTTGGTATATGGAACCGCTTCCGCCTGGAACACAGCCATTGTGTGACCAGCAGAGAGCATTTCATACACGCCCTTATCATCCAGCGGAATCTTATCAAGGTCTACCGGATATGGGTGGCGCTGTTCGATAGCCTTAAGACAATCGTCAATAACAGTCAATGTCTTTAGACCAAGGAAGTCCATCTTGACAAGGCCAACATCTGCGGCCTCGTTCATATCAAGAGCCACAACTTCCTGCCGCGCTTCCTTCCCAGGCTGGGGGCGTGTTTCTACTGGTGCAACCTTAGCAATAGGTAGTTTGGAAGCAACCATACCCGCAGCGTGAGTACCGCTACCACGAATAAGACCTCGCAATTGGCTACCGTATTCAACTACCTCTGGATACTTCTCTCTAAACTCAGCAGTATTCGGAGAGGTCATGAATTCCTCCCACGTTTCTACCTTCTTAAGAGCGTTGTTCACTTCGTTGAGCGGGATCGCCAGCACACGGCTAACGTCACGAACGATACCCTTGTCCTTAAATGTAAGCCATGTTGCAATGGCTGATACGTGACCGTACTGCTTGATAAGGAATTCCTTGACCTCATCACGACGCGAGTCCATGAAGTCCAAGTCAATGTCGGGCCAGTCAGAACGTGATGGGTCGATGAAGCGGAAGAACAGCAGTCCATATTCAATTGGGTCTACGTCTGTAATACCAACCGAATAGCACACCAGTGATCCTGCCGCTGAGCCTCTACCTGGGCCTACAAGAATACCCTGCCCCTTAGCCCATGACACAACGTTCTGAACCATAAGGAAGTAGGGAGCAAACTTCTTCTTCTTGATTACTTCTAGTTCTTCATCAAGACGATCTTCGTACTCCTTGTTCCCCGCCAGACCGCGTGCTGCAAGCCCCTCAAGGGCCAACTCGCGGAGTTTGTCGTCTGGCTTGCGGTATCGCACAGGGAGAAGATTCAGGTTCCTAGGAAGATGATAAGGCTCAATGCTATCTGCAATAGATAGAGTATTCTCAAACATATCAGGGCGAGCCTCAGACTCCATAGCCGCCCACATCTCATCACCGCTGAGTAGGTGAATATCGAAGTCCCTGAATGACAGCATCCTGTCACCATATAGATAGTCGATACGCTCCATCATATCGCTGTGCTTCAATGACTCTGTGAATGATGCTTCCTTGCGGAAGTCTGCGTGCGTCTGCATGAGCAGCGCCAACTCCTGAACCACCTTCTGTGATGGGTCTACGTGGTGGCAGTCGGGAGTGACAACAATCTTCAATCCCATTTCATCTGCCAGCCCGATTAGTTCCTTGTTCATGCCAGGAGGATTATGAGGCATGACCTCAACATAGAAGTCCTCACCGAACTCGTTAGCAAACTGAGCCAAGTATGTCTTGGCAGATGCGAACTCTCCGTGCTCAATAGCCTTGTTAATAAGACCACTCATACACGCTGAGGTTACGATAAGTCCCTCACGATACTGCTTAAGTAGTTCCCAATCAATACGTGGCTTCTTATAGAATCCCTCTGTCCAGGCGAGCCTGTTCATCGTATTAAGATTCTCAAGCCCCTGGTCGTCCTTGGCGATGATTACCAAGTGGTTATAGATAAGATCAAGAGGCTCTGTGCGCTCTGACTTGTCACGCCTGTCGAACCTGTCGTGTGTGAAGTAAGCCTCAATACCAAGAATGGGCTTCACGCCTACCGCTCGCATTTCCCTGTCCCACTCACGGTGACCGGATAGGGTGCCGTGATCTGTCAGGGCGATAGAGTCCATGCCGATTTCAACGGCACGCTCAGCGTAGCCTACAGGCGTACCAATCCCATCGAACTGAGAGTAGTGTGAGTGAACATGCAGTGCTGCATATTTCAATTCTAGTCCTTCCAAAGTGTTTGATACGAGGGCTTCTCGTAATCTGCAAGAGTGTTGCCTAGTACAAAGGCCAGTGTCGCTGCTGCGTTGAGCGCGTTCTGTCCCGTTCCACCAGCATACCACATTCCAATGCCAACCACAAGAGAGGCCAGCACCTTATCTTTGTCTACCGCTTGGTAGTCAACAGAAGGCACCAGCCTCTCCCGTGTGATAATGAAACTGGCGATTCGTGTAGCCTCATTGTAGGCTACAATATCTACTTTGTTTACACACTGTAGTGCTGACTCAAGCAGATATTCAAGATCATCGCCTGTTAGTTTCATCAGATGCGACCCGCTGAGAAGTCTGTCAGGATACGTGGTGTGTTTGAATCCATACCAACGAAGTCCATGCTTCCAGAATCCTTCGGATCAGCAATTGAGAATCGAGTTGGAGTCATTGCCATTACCGCTAGGCGTGCGTTAGGGTTAACGCGGTTGCGGTACTGCTGCAACGCCTGGAACGGATGAATGCGTCCAGCCCAAGTCTCATTGTCAGTGATAACAACGAAAGTGTCAACCTCGATGTTGTTGTCCTGTGCCCAGCGCATAGGCAGTGAGCAGTCGGTTCCTCCGAATGGGAGGTTGTCCAACCTCTTGAATACAGAGTCTAGTCTCATGCGGGATGAGATACCAAGGTCAATGAATGACGTTGAGAATCCCATCACAGCGTAGTAAGGCTCTGTACGAGCAATAGTCATAGCCATTGCCGCAGCCGCCTGCGCTGGTACTCCTGAGAAGCCAGCAGTCTGACCTCCCCACATAGAAGCCGAAACGTCTAGCGCAAGCAGTGTACGCTTGTTTGCAGGCTCTACGTGCTTGAACGACTCGTAGAATCCATCGTTCAACGCATCCTGAATGCGAGCAGGAAGGTTTGACTTTCCAGCATTGTAGCGCCAGGAGTAGTAGTCAGTCTCCTGATTTGCCAGAATAGCATTCAGGAAGTTGACAGGGTGCAGACGAGACTTCTTGATGTTCTCACCGTTGGTAATTACATTGGAGAAGTCATTTGCAAATACCATATCGTTGAACGCACCGATCTTGTTCAGGCGACCAACGTTACGGATTGCATTCTGACCACGCAACTGACCATTGTAGAACAATGTCTTCCATACCTCGTCGTTGTTCAAGAACTTAGTAGGAATTGTCTCCCACGGTAGGTTCTTAAACTGTGAAAGGATAGCAACTACCTCTTCCACTGACGATGCCTTCGCCATTTGAGCGTAGCCCTGCATGATAGCAGGAGCGTTCTCTGTCACGTTACCGTGCAGAGCGAACTCAGCAGCAGAGTTGTCCAGGCGAGTTGGGTGCGACAGGCGCAGCATATCGCGGTGAGTCCAACCATCACGCTGACGGTACTTAACCATTTGGTAAGCCAACTTGTCAACGTCCTGATCTTCGTACCATGAAGTAACGGCGTTGCGCTTTGCGCGACCCCATCCACCTAGGTTCTCGATGTACTGAGCGAACTCAAACAGGTGAGTCGATGTACGCACCACCTTGTTAAAGATAGCACGAGTTGCCGCCTTGTCCTTGCCGTCAGTGAACAGCATGGCAAGAGCGAACAGTGCAGGGGAGTTGCGGTATGCGCGTCCCTCGTCAGAAACAGATAGCACTGTTTGACGTACCAGTTCCTCATCAGTCGCAATCATCTTGCTAAGAAACTCTACAGAGTCATTAGTAATGTCGCGCTCTGTGACGTAGTACGTACCGCCGTCAGTGCCAAGAATCAGGAACCGCTCTAGGCGATCCTTGTCTGTCACTGTGAATGTGAATCCACCAGCGTTGTTCTCAACCTGATCAGGGCGTGCCTTCTCAGTCTGTGCTGTAACCTTACGGTTTACTCCACGTAGTGCTGTCATGTTCTTCTCCTTTGTTTGTAGACGAATGTGTTGTATGAATTGGTTTAAATTGGTGGACTTGAACCACCTATTAAAGTGTGTGGCGTACCACTCGCACCTCTTTTTACCAGATAACCAAATCAGGCCGACTCGTCTGAGTCAGTTACGGATATGAGATAACATTAGGGTGATACTGTCTCATTATAGGCAAGAAAGATAACCTAATGTCTCCGACCCGTAAGTCTGGCTGGGAGGACTTGAACCTCCGACCTCATGCTCCCAAAGCAAGCGTTCTACCTACTGAACTACAACCAGTTGGGGTGTGCAATGGGTACTGCCCCCACTACATCTAGGATCACAACCTAGTGCCTCGCTTTTCGGCTTTACACACCATGTTGCGGGTATGTTGTCGATAATCGGAGAGTGGCTTACCATTAGCCAACGGAGTTAACAATTGTACTCCGACAGGAATCGAACCTATATTTTCACCATTTGAAAGATAACCAATTATCTATCGACCCGCATTTTATTTAGTTATGTGAGTGAACATGCTAAGGAATCGTAGAGCGCACAAGGCGCAAGCGTGATACCACTTCACTACCCCCCGATGGTCGGGGAGGAAGGAATCGAACCTTCGATACTTCTTCCACAGAGATAAACGATATCCATTCGGCTCACTCTTATTTAGTTATCGTGGGTATGTTGTGAACCTCGTCTTTTTGTTTTCGCCATATGAAAGATAAACGAGACTCTCCGACCCACTAGTCTTTAGTTTTTCTGTAAGAGCGTTTGCTCTTGTTCAGTACCGTGCAGAGCCCTTGGGGGGACTTGAACCCAACCAACCTTCGCTTTACAAGAGCGCTGCGCTACCAATTGTGCTACAAGGGCGTGGAACTTCGGGGAATCGAACCCCGCCATAACACCTTGCAAAAGTGTATCGGCACCTTGCCTGTAAGCCCCATGTGCTTCGCTGATACCTCAGTGTAGCACATCCGTATTGAGTTGTCAAGTGGAGAGGGATGTGAGATTTGCACTCACGTAAGAAGGGTTGCAGCCAACTGCCTAACTACTCGGCCAATCCCTCATCCAACATCCTACCACGGAATAGTGGATTCCGCAACCTCTTGCTGAGGTTCGGACTTTACTGCAAGGTAGAACTCTTCCTGATCGGCGTAGGGAACCTTACGCAGGGCAGACTCAAGATTAGGAATCTCATATCCGCTCCAATCGAACGGCTCAGCATCAGGTGCCTTGGGCATGAGAGTCCAAGTGGTGTCTGTACCAGTACCGTTACGCTTCAAGAGCCACTTGAGGTTACTGATTCCAGAAGTCTCCTTGAAGTATTCAAGAATGAAGGCGAATGTCGGATTACGACGCACACCCATAGACCATGTAACTACCTTGGCCTCTTCACCCTCTGCCTTGAACAGAAGGTTAATGTAGAAGCGCTGCTTCTTGTACCAGCCCTTCTTGCCACGATCATTCATTTCGCAGCCGAAGCAACGGCCCTCTGAATCCATCGTGCAAACAGCCTTACGACGGAAGTCCTCTGGGTTGGTGTGTTCGTATGCTACGAGAGCAAGACCGCGTGATGGGTCATAACTTGGTGAATCTTCGTCAAGTTCGTTGACGAATCGGATCGAAGCAGACTGCCCCGAAGCCATTTTGAGCCAGTTGACTCGATTGGTTGAAGGCTCAGGATTCTCTGACTCGTCAACCAGTCTAGATAGTTCTTTCAAACCAGTAATAAATGTACTCATTGTTTCTCCTTATCGTCCGGTGTTCATCCGGTGTCACATCAATTATACCATGTGGATGCCGTGTTTGTCAAATGCCTTGACGATCCCGGCCTGTAGAGCGGCTGGCGTAGCGAATGGTTTGTTACCAATCTCTAGAGCCACCGCGTTGATTACTTCTTCATCACGAATGTTGTAGGTAGCAGCGTAAGCCATGACAGCAGCCCACTCTCCCATCTTACACATCAGAACAGTCCTGCTAGAATGTCACGGTTCAGCAATTGCTTGATCCCTTCGTCGTCCATCTGACCAACGTCCTTGTACCCTTCTGGTACTGGCACCAGTCTAGCACCCATCTTCATCATTGTCAAGGCCATCTTCCTACCCGCGTCGTCGCGGTCTGGAACAACGTACACCTCTGGAAAGTACTTAAAGACAAGTTCGTTCTGCTCCTTAGTTACCCCGGCACCGAATGTCGATACCGCTGGTATACCAAGTTGGTGGCACCTAATAACATCCATAGGTGATTCAAGCACGTACACATACGGTGATGTTCTTACCCTGTGTAGGTTGAACAGGAGCCTACGCTTGGGCAGGCCAGGAGTATTACTGAACTCCTTGCCCTCCACGCTGCGTGCCTGGAAGCCTACTGGCATACCTGTAGGTGTATGTACCGGAACAATGATCGAGTCTCTATTTGCTGAGTAGCCTATATCAAACTCGTCCAGTGCCGTGATGCCCCTGTCAGCCAGATACTTGATTGCTCTACTATTAAGGCTATCGTGAAGCCTCTTGATAAGTTCCCCGTCAAACTCTTCGAACTCTTCTGATACATCCATCTTCGCAACAGCCCTACCAACATCCAACTTGGGCGACCCCACAATGCGTAGGGACTCAAAGTATGTCTTGCCAGTAACGTGCATCACTAATTCTTCTAGGCTTGCTACCGCGTTACATGAAAAGCAGTAGAACGTGCCTGTGCTTTTAGATACCTCGCCTGCTGGCGTTCTGTGATTACTGTGGTATGGACAGTAGATAATGTAGTCTGATGGTACTTCTGATGCTATGTCTATTCCTGCGGCTGCAAGGACTGAGGCAACGTAGCCTTCATCATAAGAGGCTTGCTGCCGTCTAGATACTCTATGCACCTTGCCTTCTTTCTTCCTACGTATGTGCCGTACACGCTGAGTTGGAACTCATACGACTTACCATTATACTCGATGGTGAAGTCTGGCGCAATGTCTATCCTCATGACGTACCCGCGCTCTCGCATGGACTCGCCCAACATGCGTGTGTATTCTTCTTTAAACCTTGGGATTGCATTATCAGCATGGATCACGCCTTCAACGTGGAATCGCTTCACATGCCTATGATGATACATACAATTATTGTACTATTCTTTTGTGGAGTGGGGGCGGTAGAGAAAGGAATGAGATGCGCCCCCACTCCGTCAACTAGTGACAGTGATACTGTACCACACCAGAGAGGACTTGTCAACTCCTGATACCTCCGGTACTGGCTTCGCCAGTTGAACTACCAAAGAAGAACAATGAACTAATTCTATCTACTGACATGATAAGTTATTTTACATGTCCTAGTGATCTGTCAAATTCTCTGTTCTATTTTTAACATGATGTGTCTTTAAAAGCCTAGGGGTCGCTCACACATAAGTGCTTAGGGACAGTGACAATTACGTCCCGGTTATCCACCACGGGTACTTGTTAAGCGCCGTACCCCTGCTCGCGCTACTACTATTCGAACTCGGTAAAGTTCTTGAAGTTGAAGATACCCATATCCATATCTACTTCTAGCATGAAGTCTGGAAGCATACCCTCGCGGTTCTTACGACCAACTACAACCATGATATCGCTTGTCAGTTCCCTACCAAGCGCTAAGATAAAGTCAGCATCGTATGCCATTTGGCGTGACCATGCCGTCTGTGCCAGGGTAGGAGGTTCACTCATATCGTGAGTATCAGTAGGTGTAGCACTGCTGATAGCAACAATCGGAACCTTCTCACTCATAGCAAGTAGTTTCAATTCACGACTGAGGTTCTTCATCTTAACAACTTCTGAGTCTGCTCTTACATTGGGAGCCATTAGTTGCATATAGTCTGCTACCACAATGTCAGGCTTGTACTGATTGATCTTTGATCGCAGTACTTCTGGTGTCACTTCCCCGCCGATAGAGTCCATGCTAATGATATGGAACGGATGCTTGCCGTCAAACATCTTGTGATGCCAGCGCTCAAACTCTTCAATATCAATAGCACCGCTACTCAGTTTGCGGAGACTCCACCTACCATTACCAAGAATTGTATACAGTCTGTTACGCACCTCTGTCTCACTCATTTCAAGAGATACGATCATTGGTGTGAATCCCTGTAGCCATGCCTTAGCAAGTAGGTAGAGTGTGAAGTATGACTTACCTACCGCTGGGTATGCGAGGACAATACCAAACTGCCCACCACGAATACCGGACGGGAAGCACATATCAAGACCAATTAGATCAGTCTTAATGCCATGCGCCAGTGTGCTGTCCTCAATCATCTTTCTGATATGAGCAACAGCAGCGTCAGTATCAGTAGCATCAATGTCCTTAACAACATTAACTTCTTGGTTGAGTGACCTAATGCCTACACTAAGCATTTCCATAGACTTAGACGGCTCACCGTCAGATACCGCCTCAGCAGCAGACCTAATGATCTGCCGCAACTCGCGGTCAAGGTACTCGTTACGCAATTCCTCAAGGTGGTACTTGGTGGCACCCACACCCTTGTCAGGAATGAAGTCAGGAAACTTCTCAAGAATCAAAGTACCAGGCGGCACAGCATTGTTGTTCGCATAATACTCTTTGATGAAGTTCCAGATATCCTTATGGGTTACGAGAATAGCATCCACGTTACCCTGTAGCAGATGGTGTATCTGCTTGTCCTGCAATACAGCAGTAATTACCTTGGATTCACTCATCCATCCACTTCCTCAATCTATCAAGGTTGCGTTTACGCGCAGCCCTATCCTTCTGCGTGTCGATCATAGCAGTGCGGTAATCATCAAAATCGTACACGAATTTCTTCCATGCAAGATTGTTATTGACTCCCGCCGCGTAGTCGATTACGTCTTTAATCTCTTCGTAACTATACGACTCCAACAGACCATCAGCATCCCACTGGTACATTGCTTTGTTACCTATACTGGAATACTTGGCGAAGTGAGTCAGTACAGCGTAACGCATCTTGCGTTCAGCCATAGTAATCTACTTTCTCAGTATCGCAGCCCTTGCGGTGTGCCCAACGCACAGCGCCAAGAGCCTCACGCATATTCATGATACCACAGCCCCATCTGTATGAGAAGCGTGGGAATCCTAAGATGTAATGAACTTTAACTTGTTTCAAGCCCTGCTCATTACGGGCGAAGATCATGCAATACATGACCCATTAGTCGAAGGAAGCCTTCGCTTCCTCAATTTTCTTGACTAGTTCCTGCTCAGCAAAGCGGTACACCCGCTCCGAAGCCTGGGCAACAGACTCTCCCTCACGGGTAAAGTCATTGACACTAACATCCAGACGAAGCGACTGGAAGTTACCCATATTGTGAGTATATCCAATGCTCCATGTAATGCCAGTGGACGGCTCCACAAGCAGCGCTTCTTTCTCTTCCATCGTGTTCCTTTCTACAGAACTGTCTCTTCCCAAATCGGGACAAACCTACCGTCACCTAGACGGGTATATGTAAGCATACCACGACCCATGCGGTGTGTCAACTCTTGTTCAGTGGGGATATGTCCCATCTGCCATGCGATCCCGTCAGCCTTGCGCTTCCTGCGCTCAACCATGACCTCTCGCATCTCGTACACATCCTTCTGTGTGTAATAGCCTTGTTTCATACGGGCAGCCTTACCATCGGGTGTGGCGTAGACTGGTTGCTTGAACGTGCCGTGCCATATTTCACGCTTCAACCATGTGTGATGCCTGTTCAACAGATCAGCAACCTTTGATACAGAATAGACAGGCTCCCTGCGAGCAATGAAGTCGCTCCATAGCAGGGACACGGTTTTCTGCTCGTGCATATCAATAAGATAGACTAGGTTGCCTGCCCTATCACGCGCTTTGTACTTGTATAGTTTGCCATTCAGACACCATATCTTATTAGTAGGTTGCACTGTAGGCGAGTCATTGTAGATTTCTGGGTCTGTCATACCCCGTCTGCCATGAGATGCCATCGTACCACCTTTCCTTGTGTCTGTCAATAATCTCTTCATCTACCTCGTCTTGCTTACCATCGTTGCAGAGAAGATGAGCGGGGGCTACGTTGTCCCACGTATGCGTACCGCCTCTACTTAATGGTATCACATGCTCAAGCGTTGCGCTACGAGGATCAGGCCAACGCAATTCTTTATCTATGTATTCATCACACACGATGCACTTCCAGTCATAGAATTCGAACACATCGTACTTGTCAATAGCATCACCATCACGTACCTGGGCATCACGCTTGGTATTGATTGGTTTGGATATCCCACCGCGCAGAACCTCCGCTGCCTCGCCTACGTCTATCAGCCTGCATGAATAACTACAGTACAGGCCATATCCGAATGCCCGTGGGCGAACCACATTTTTTTCGCAGACTATACAGTCATACTCGATAGAGAATGCAGGACATTTACTTCCACATATTCTCTTCTTGCTTTTCTTAGACACCATGAACGGCATCCCGCACGCATCACAGTTACGAGGCCCAAGACTCAGCATACACTTGCGCGAACAGTACTTGCGACCACGCCTATTCTGAGATGGGTATATGTAGTAGTGCCTCTGACACCCTACACATATCTTACAAATCTTGCCTTCCTTTTTTGATGGCTTGAGTTTGTCTCGTGGTTTCACGCGAGTCCTTTCTAGTTGGTCGGTACACCAACTGCTATAAGTGATAGTGCAATCTGCTGGCCCTCGCTCAAAGTTACATTTGACGTTACATAGCCAACGACGCGACTTGTGTTGACGCTAGTGATTACTGCTGAAATATCTGCCTTTGTTGTTCCTGGGTTGGTGAGGATCGGAGTCACCGTAACCACAGGAGCACTAAGGAAGTTAGTCAGCGGCAATTCAAATGTTGCATTCTGTCCAGGGGCTACATTCTGAAGCACCCCCGCGTAGAACGTTTCTGCGTGAATACGAGCATCTGCCGTTCTAACAGTAGTTGACGTACCATTTGAATAGATATTGTCCTTGATCGTTGCTCTCTTGTATTTAGACGTAGTGCTGTCTGCAACAAGTTGCTCAACAGTATTGACTAGATCATTGACAAACGCCACATCTAGCGGCGCTCCCTTATTGATTGTTTGCATATTCCTCCTTAAATTTCAAAAACCTTTCTCCATCGCCTAGGAGCAAAGATTGCTATATCACCAAACGTTGTTCGTTGGCGACGGTATGTGTTCCACTGATCTGATTTCGTCATTCCGTAATGTGGATTCCACGGAAGGTAGCCAGCGGTTCTATAATTGATAGACTCAACTCGTGCGTCTGTGAAGAACTCACCTATTTTGTAATTGTTAATAGCACCGTTTGCAGCACCCTCAGACCAGTATCTTTGGTAGGTTGCCCACATACCAGTATCAAAGTCCGATGATGTGTATTGATCAGTATTGCCAATCCATCTATAGTTAAACCTATCTGGTTTCCATGACGAATGACCAGTTACTAGAATTTGAAACCAAACGTCATTGAAGTAGTCGTTAACGTGAAGTTTACGAAATCCATCAGCAGGCTTTCCGCCTCCTAGACCTTCCCAATAACCCTCCCAGTCGCGGTACTCCTGTGGTATTGGGATCGCTACACTAAAGGATGTTGCAAATCTAGTTCCAACAAATGACCACTCATTAGGCTCCCAGAACTGAGTCGATCCGCTATCAGACTGGTTTATTGCTGACTTTCCATCCTTCTGCCAGCCGCCAGAAGGAATGTCGTCTATGCTTGCAGGCGTATCAATAAATGCTGTTGAAAGGCCATTGATTGTCCCGCCTGCTCCACCAAAATTGAACGTTTGAAACGCAGTCCCAGGCATCCATCTGAACCAAACATCAACACCTGTTGTAGGAGCATTCTGCGCGGCCAGTTCATCAAGGTTGACCGTTACCTCCTTAACGTATTCAACGTATGAGTTTGCAGATGTGTCATAGAATTTATTTGAGGTGATTGGATTGTCTGCTATAACAGATGCTTGCTTGTACAGTTTACTTGCGTTTGATCCAGAAGCCCAGTTGCTATCCGTATCAGTATCGTATTGATAGTCTGGTAGGTTGATTGCACTCCACACCCCGCGTGAGAGGCCAGAAGTTAGCCTCCCTCGCATGATATACGGGTTGGCTTCGATCAAACTCTCATCTGTGAAGTCGGGTAATCCAGAAACTTGAGGTTCTGTAGGCACCCCCTCTGCATGGAATAGTCTTTTAGACAATTTGCACCTCAAAGACAACACTTGTTGGGCTGCCCTGGCGAGTTACAATCCCTCGTGTCGGGTAGTTCTTTGCAATGTCATATGCCACCATACCATATCCAGGGTTTGCTGTGTCGGTGTTGACGAAACTTAGTGCATCAAGACCAAGGTAAAACCCTGCTGTTGAGATTTCTGAGTACACAATTATTTCAGATACATTGGCCCACAAGAACCCCGAGTCGTATGTTATATCAGTTTTACCTGATACTGAATCGTTTTTCAACTTAGTGTACTGTGTAAAGTAACTGTTGTTGCGAGACTTTACAGTCGCATCTCCCCATGTTATAGGGTTAACATCTATTGATCCAGTTCTTGTTTTCCCACCCTTCATGCTCAACGTTCCTGCTGTTGTTGATCCGTCTGCATAGAAGAATTGAGTCGGGTATTCCATTGCAGACGAGTTCCATAGGATGTCACCGTGACGCAAGTCTGTATCCGCACTTAATGTGACGCTGGCGCTGCCAGATGTTGTAGTTACCGTTCCAGCGGCCATAGTTGTATCTTGCTTGAAATGCCATTTAGCATACTTGTTGTCGCTTGTTTTAAACCATACCATTACTCTTACAGATGATGGTGGTGTAGTCGATGCTGGTGCTGAAACAAAGTATGATAGTTTCAACTGATCGTCTGGGCCTGCGGTATCAAACGGTAGTCCACTGACACTGCGCTTAATACTATTCCCTGCCGATACCGACATAGGCCACCCAGACCCAATCGTTGACATATTTCCACGCAGCAGAATGCCGTGTGTGCTCAGTCTAAATCCCTCTTTATTTGTACGGCGATCCGGCCTCATTGTCCATAGCAGATCATCATACGGAGAGTAGGACGCCTTCATTGTTGAAGATAGTGCTTCTTGCTGAGCAAAATCTGCCTCGCCAGATACGAAGGCAGTTGTCTTTGTTAGTAAGTCTGTAGTTCCATCGTATTTCCAGTTCTCTGTCGGATCGAATGCCGCAATGACCTGTGTTGGTGGGTGACCAGACCCAGCATTCTCTGCGTGTGTCCATAGCGCTACCTCAGTAAACTCACAGTTAAGATCGTTTGGTAGTTCAGCAATACACTTAATGCGTCCGTCCGATAATGGAAGCGTTGATATTACTGGTACGCGAGCAACCTCATGTACCATTTGTGTCATGTATTGAGACTGATGAGAGTTGTCAGCGACGTTAGCGATAGTTGACGGGATTGGTCTACCGCCGATTCCAATTGCAAGGTAGTCGATACATGAGTCTGTAAGGCCACCTACTTTACGTGCTACTAGTCCTTTTCCTTCGTTGGTAAACATTAGATTACTTCGTACACCTCGCCAGAAGTGGAGAACGGCACTACGTCTGCTGACGTTGCAACCTGAATGTTCATATCGAGTGAGGGTGGCTCGCCATTAAGTGCATACCCTCGATTCACTTCGCCCTCTACATAATGTGATGAATTAAGAAAGTCTTGTCCAGAAGCCGCTAGTGCAGAGTTTGGCTGCCCCATTAGGTTGTTAACAGAATAAGGAACCAGTCTACTCTTAGTAGATATTGGTGAATAAGCCATTCTAGCACCATCTAGGGAGTCGTATCTAGTCATCATGGATAGTTCTACCGCCCCAATATCCTGTAAGATTAGGTCGGCCATTACATCAATATCTGGATCATAGCCTTCAACGACGATGCTTGGATCAGCAGCCACCACGATGCTGTCATTGTTTGGTTGCAGCCACCACGATGCTGTTAGCGGTGTTGGCGATATGTCTTGCCTATATGCTCTACTCATAGTACTTCTGCCAGATACACTTTCTGATCCAGCCCCTCTTCATTCTTTTCATACTCTATATTATACACCACGAAGCGCTTTCCACCAGCAAACTCCACGCCATTTGAATCTGTGTAGTCTAGTTCAACCATATCACCAAGTTGAAGAATTGGATACGGGAATAGGCTAACTCCAATAAGCATCCTCTGTCTAGTCAATTCAGAAGTTAGCCAAGCCATCATGTTCTCAGCATCATCCTGTCTCTGAATGTATTCTGCTTGAAGGCTGAATTCTTGCTTCCCGCGCTTTCTTCTGTCAATACGCACATCACGGTACGTTTCCTTGGCAATGAGCGGATCGCGCAACAGGTTCATACTCGCAGTAAACACATCGCTCGTACTTCCCACTTCGTTGTAGTAGTCGTCAACAGTGAGCGTGCGCTGGTTCGTCTGTGTGAAGGCTACGCCCTGAATGCGGAGGTAGTTACCGGATGTTTCGTCTAGGTTAAGAGCCTTATCTGTCGCATTAAACACAAGGAACTCCGCTCCGTATGCATGGTGCGTGAATCCAGACACGAAGTACCCTTGTGTGTTGTTGAACGTAGGAGACATCTTCGCTCTCAGCGCTGGATATGCCTTGTCAAACTTGATGTTAAAGTATGCACACTCGCGCATGATAGTTCCGAATTCGTCGTAGAACATGGTGACATTAGGAGAGGTGCTTGTGCTGATTCCATCCAGATATGCCTTTTGCACAACCCCGTTCAGAGCGAACTTGGTCATTGATTCATTGACATTGATTGCGTCGTCACCGAATGATGATGGTAATGCGTAGTTCAGCAGGCTCATTGACGAGGTGTAGTCTCTGATAGCCATTGTGTTTTCAAACATCACTTTAGATGCCCCGCGACAGAACAGTCCGTATGTATTAGTCTTTGGAAGAACTAGGAATGTGTCGTCAACCACGGCTACCTCCTGGCCGTTGATGTACAAGTAGAATCGTATACCATAAGCCATCTCTTTGTACTCAATAGCAATGTCGTACACGTTGGGAATCTCTTCGCCAGCCTGTCGTCCAAGACCTACAAACTCACCAGAGTCAACCACTACGTTTGCTCTACCGCCCCACAGTTTGAGTGGAACGCTCTTGGAGTTTGCATTGCCACCAGCAGGGGCAACGTTCTTGTAGAAGATCACATTGTGTGCATCTGTATTGGTTGCGTTGGAGCCAAGCGTCGTGTTGCTGAGTGCTATCAACTCAAAGAAATATCCAGTGTTCGTTTCTGGATTCACATTGATTGCAATACCACCAGAGCCGCCAGTGATCACACGAGCACCACCAGCATCGCTGTAGTACGTGTTCTCTCCAAGTGCCGTTTGATCCATCTCCCCAGCAGCCTTAACCTCACCGATAACTCTCATACGAGCACCTACGTAGTTCGGTGACGACGTTAGTTCTTTCTTTACTACAGTAAGGTTGCTCACATCATCTTTATTGTCGTCTTTAAACCCTCTCAATACAAGAGCCGACGCTTGCAGAGTGCCAGCCTGTGCTGTGAGGAATGAGGCTATTTCAGATTCAGTATACGCTACGTTTCTAAAGAAGTTCTTGATCACTCCATTGACCGTTGCACTGACGTTTTTGATTGACTTAGCCTTGCCGCTAGTCGTATTGGCAACCGATCCGTATGCCTTTTGCTTGAACAGGTAATCAGTATCCTGATCTATGACAAACCGCGAACTTGGAGAAGTCCATGACGAATCAATTCCTGCATTGTGTGATGTGATTGGTGTCTGGAACTGTCCACGGCCATGCTTTCTAATACCAACAAGGATGGTGTTATCGTTTACATCCTTGCCGTACTCAGGCTCAGTGAAGATGCGTACTCGCCCTGTCGGATACATCTTGCCATTGAACGGAACATCTGCAAAGTACTTCTGGTACTCAGCGTTAGATGAAATCCAGGCCGTCTTAATTAGAGTATCATTTGTTCCAGTTGAGTATACGCTGTACTCTACCGCATCAAACCGGATTATCTCTCCGTTTGCATAGAAGTACCCGCTGTATCTAGGCAGCCAATATATAGACTCACCAAGATCAATCACGTTGTTCTTAACAGCGTTGTTTTCAATGTAAGGGATTTGATCGTCAAGGCTAATGTTCAGGGCGCAGGCACCCAATGAAAACGCGCTCTGTGTCTGCCCCATCTCGTTATTAGCACGCACCAACTCTGTTCCGCTCGCTTCCCACAGGAGAACTGGCTTGTAGATCAGCGTTTGGTCTTGATTTACAAAGTTGGCTTGCTGTAGGCTAGAGATAGACCTTTGAATGTATCTCTCATTATAATCAATTCGTCCATCGTTGTATCGCTTCTTCTCAGTAGATGCAATGCTTATGATGTGCGGCGTGTTTGAGTTACCGCTAAGCGTTCCGTCAAGGGCACGGCTGGATGATAGGAAGTATTCTTTGGACATAATCACAAGGTTGTTGTACTCGTCAAAGAACATCGCATACTGCGCGGCCCTTGCTAGGTCTTGGAGGACTTCTGCTACAGTCTTCTCGTCACTTGTGTAGAAGAATGGAATGGTGAACTCTTCATTGTCAATGCGCTTGAATGTATAGTTTGAGAACCCGATATAGTCAAGCAAAGTAGCCACCGCTACCGACATTGATACGTTGGTCATGAATAGCGAGGGGGCCTTGGTCTTTTCAAGTAGCCAATATCCATCGCGCAACTCCCACTTAATGTTGGGAGGATCATCCATGTTGGGCTGATTGCCCTCGGTGTACATGGTTCTAATTGGTACTGAATAGTCTACCCCATCTACCCCGCGAATCTTCTCGTAGAATAGGAACTTAATGTTGAGCGAGTTAAGACCACTAAAGATGCTGTCTGGATCGTTGAATACGCTGGTCGTGTCCATCATCTGAACGTCACCAGTTCCAGGGAGCAGATATCCAACTGGCAATGACGAGTCAGACATTGACGATACGGCAGCCTTCGAAGAGTATGATGTGACCATTGAAGTGACGTCTGCAAGCAGGCGTGGTGACATTTCGATAAGGTCGAACGTAGAGCCTTCTGTATTCATGGCCGTCACTACAATACGTAACCCATTAATGTCATCAATATCACGGTATCTCTCACCCAGTCCAGTTGTGTATCTTTCCATAGCGTTAATATCGTCAATTGGTAGCGGAGTCGCCTCGTCCTCCACAAGGTGCCAGTCGTAGATTGCTGGCTGAATTGTCCACCCGTCGTTGTACAAGTAGAGGAATCCGACAGATGTTCCGTCTGCTACTAGGTATGCGTCATAATCAAAAGGATTGTCTGGTAGGTGAGACTGTGAGGTTACTCTGTCCTGATAGTTGTACCCGCTCGGAACGCGCAGACCATAAGCCAACTCAACATGACCGTCAGTGCCAATGATCGGTGATCCATCAGAGCGCAACGTTGATTCATTTACGGTGTATATGTCAATCCACACATTGTTCTTAAGAGCCTGCACTTTCCATATGGAAGGAGTCTGCTGGTTCTCATATCCGTATACCGGATCACCAATGTTAACGCCATTTACATACACATCCTGCCCCTGCACTGACGCGGTGTGTGTTTGCATCTTAATAGTAATTCTATTGGCATAGATGGTGTTTGTATATACCACAAATGGGCAGGCATCGTCAATGAGTTTGATAGCCCCAGGCTTAGAGATACCAACCTCCATAGTCCCTGGAATACCACCTGGGTATCTGTTTGCTGCATTAGGCTCCTTCTCAGGAGATATAGTCCTATATGAAGTCCAATACTTGAACGGATCGCTTTTGCTGCCGGGGTAGTATCGAGGTCGTCCATCAACGTAGTTGTTGGCTGGCAGCCAGCGTCGTCCAGGCAGCATCAAGAGTTTGTTGATACCGCTACGCGGCCTGTTGGCTGTGAAGCAATCGTCCAGTGAGAATTGTGTTTTCATTTTCTCATCTACAGTCGTGAAGATGCTTGGGTCGTTGTTGTTGTCGTACTCGCCTTCGATCACAATGTCTGAATTGGTAGCGTCAGTGTACGCTCCTACCGCATCGAATGGGTCGAACACATCGAATGGCGAGGCAGATATTCCAGTCGTTCCGTGACGAAACCTATAGTTACCTACCCTATCAATGTTCTCTGGGTCGTTAAGATTCCACTCCATGTAGACGGCAGACTCACCGTTGATTACAGATGATGTATCTAAATGTTCTTTAAGTTCTGGGCTTTGCCACATTACGCTTCCTCTAGTTTAAGGTCGATGTTCCAGAAGTCCATATTGCTACCACCACGCTGTACAACTTGATATGAAAAATCATCTGTAAGAAACATCTCAACCTTCTCGTTGTACTTGTGTAGGCTGGTAAAGTCTCCTGCAACTGGATACCTGTCATACGCTAGCAATACCCAAAATGATCCTGTATGTCCTTTGTACCACTCTAGAATTTCGTTGCCCCCGGCACCCCCATCGACAGTGAATCTGTCTGAATACTCAGCAAGGTTTACGCCTAGATTGATGCCAGCATCCTGCCCGATATTGTGTCCAACAGGCCACCCACGGCTGGGTAGTCTGTCCCATGAAGTAGATATGGTGAGTTTGTCTGCTGTGTGATATGAGCGCATACGTCCATTAATGGTTCTTTTGCGATTGCCTATTCTTGTCACTCCCATATCTATCGGGCCACGGTTGTGATCTGAAAGGATTAAGAAATCAAGAAACTCTGTGCCTTCTGGAACGTACATCCCACCATCTTCGATAGGCTCTGTCTCTGCAAAGCAGATTGCCTGTGGTCGCTGATAGGCTTTACGCCCAACCATATATTCGCTAGTAGCCATTAGAATCTTCCACCTCTAATTGTAGCAGAGTCAAGACTCTTCATCTTGCGTACTGCGATATCTGCAACAGCACGCTCGTCCAGATTGGCTCCATTGATATTGAAGATGATGTTATCAATGTTGACACCACCGCCAGAACCCCCAATGTCCTTGATTGATCCAGAGTTCATAGCCTGTAGAGTTGGCCCGAATCGCGCTGCCGCTGCCTTACGCATGACAAACTCGCCGGGGGTTGCTAGGAGAGGAACGTTATCACTATTACCAACGCCAGGAACCCAGCCACCGAAAGCCCTTCCCTTTCCCTTCTTCTTCTTCTTTACCTTGTTTATCTTTCCATCTACATCAAGAAGGTCTTTTGGAACGACTTTGTTCGCGCCCTCTTCATACTGTGCCGCAGGCGCAGCAGTTACACTGATAGTATCCTTTAGAAGCCTATTGCGCTCTTCAATTTGGCTGTTGATATTCTTCCAGTAAGACTCCTGTAGGATGAGATTGTCGTTTGTTGTAAGAAGAGCATCTTGAACGTCTAGAATGTTTTGTACACCAATTGTAGTGTTGAGGTTTGCATTGGCAATTTCTAGCGCTATAGCATTCTGAATGTCTCTATTAACACGCATACGCTCATTGATTTGATCCTGCAAAGCAATTGTCTGAGCCTTCTGCTGATTTTCAAGTTGATTACGCATCTGATCCTGCATGAATGCCGCCGTGCTAGAGCGCTGTTCCTGTGCAGCCATAGCCGCAGCAGCAATATCACCAGTGCTGAGTGCATTTGCTACCGACAATCTGCCACGCTCAAGGTTGGCAATCGCCTGCTGCTGCTGGCTGATCTGATCAAAGATTTCTAGTTGCTTTGAGTACTTCTCGTTAATGTCGTCAATGCGAGCCTGATCAATTGCGTTTTGTGCATCTCTCAATGCCGACTCTGCTTCCAGCCTATTCTGAGACTTTTTCCCTAAGTCTTCTCTCCCAGCAATTGCTTGGCGCGCTTTAGCCTCAGCAATAGTTTTTGTAGTATCGAAACGAGATTGGTTGTTTGAGATAATCTCATCTGTTCTTTCACTTGCTGTCATTCCAAGGATTGCCAACTCTTCTGATGCCTTGATAGCAGCCTTTCCAATTTCCTCAAAGTTTATTGGAAGTGAGTTGTCGTTGATTTGCTGAGCAAGTTCTTCCATTGACATACCAAGTGCGTCAGCATATTTAGCCGTATCAGACGGGGTTAGCCCTCTTGCACTGGCAACCGCTCTAAGGTCTTGTCCGGTGGCTTTGCTATAAGCCTTCTTGGTGTCTGCAATTCTTTGTCGTCTGTCTGCAAGTTCCTGAATGTTTGTTGATAGGTTTTGAGTGCGTGTAAGATTCTTGAGATACTTGCCACGATTGCCCTTACCCATCAAAGTATACGCATCGTACTGCTCAGGAGACATCCCGGCCACCGCATTTATCTTGTTAAGGCCAGCACCGTCCCTGGTCGTTGACTTTAGTAGGTCGTATACGCCCTGTGTGCCCTTCGCAGTCTTATATGCTGAGTTAGCCTCGTCAAGTGCAGCAAACTTCTGCTGTGCCTTAAACTGCTTACGTACAGTTTTGATATCGCCAGACTTGTAAAGTTTTTGAATTTGCTTCGGGCTAAAGGTGTCAACAAGATACTTTGAGAAGTCGTATTGGAATCTCTTGAACAGCCCCTTCATTTTTGCCATTCCAAGTACGTTTCCAAATCTTTCAAACTCTTTGTTGAAGTTCTTCAAGTCCCACAGCATACTCTTATACTCATTGTTGAACTGTGCAGACCTACTCTGAGCCTTGCTTTCTTTTGGAGGAAGGCTACCTTTCATCGGTGTGCCATTTGCATAAGCCTGCTTTTCATACGCCCCACGGTTGACCGCATCAAGGAAGGCCGTTCCGTACTTACTTACTGACTTCGCTCTGATAACAAACTCACCGTTAGATAGGCGAGCGTTTACCTTGTCGTCTGTGGGGCCACCATCGCCTACTACCTTGCCGCTACCCTTGTGTATCCCTCCGCTTGCATAGAACATTCCACCAGAAGCCTTGTGTCTGCGCTCATATATGTCTATATACCTAGTAACATTCTGAACAGAATTCATTGACTGCTGTGCGCTGCTTGCAACATCGGCTGCGTTGCTTGTCACCGAAATGCGGGGGTTTGGATTAAGCCCAGCGACGGTGTTCAGCGCGTCTGCTGCTGTCTGAGCGGCTGGTGTGGCCTCATCGTTGGCATCAATATTAATTGGGCCTGGATCAGCAATCCCACCAATTACATCAGCAAGAGTCTCAACCTTACCAGCGGTTGAATCTGCATTCGTTGAGGTGTGTACATTCGGGTCTTGAGAGTCTGCATCCTCAGCGGCCTTAATAAGTTTACGCAGTCTTGCAATTACTGCCCCAGCGTTATCGCTAGCATTAATCTTAATCCTCTTACCTGTCGCTTTTTCTGCTGCTCGCCTCAAGTCGTCAATCTTCTTCTTGGCCGCATCTGTATTAGCGGCTACTGTAACGTTCTTATCAACTCCCTTGGTAAGGTCTTTAATCTTATCCATCTTGACAGCAACCTTTACCTGCTTTGCCTGCTTAGGTGTTGCGCCAAGCGCCTTTGCCGCTTCCCTTGCCTCCCTACCGCTAAGTTTTGCAGCGGTAGCAGCATTTACAAATCTCTTACCAAAGTTCATCAGTGATGCTTGCGCCTGGGGGCCAGTCATCTTACCAATCTCTAGCGAGAACGCTTGAAGTTTATCAACTGGAAGAGCGTTTACTGATGAAACAACGCCAGCCATACCCTGCTTTCCGTAGGCAAGCATGTTCTGCATACCAGCAGGATTTAGCGACCCGTTAGCAAGTTTACTCATAATGCTAAAGCGATCTTGAATGGCAAGGTTTGGATCGTTCTTAGCCATATCAGCCATGAATATTGCAGTCGCATCCTTGGTGTCTTGAATCATAGTGTTCAATGAGTCAAGGACAGCATTCTTCTGGTCGTCACTTCCGCTTTGCTCAAACATCTTGTCCATAGCCACAGAACTTTGCTGTAGCGATTCGCCAAGTTGCTCGATTCCCCTACGTGTGTCTGGAATTGCTTTGTTCAAGTAGTTAAGTCTCTTAGCATCTTCTGCGCCGAGTGCCCCGTCTTTAGACTGCTTCTGCAACTGGTTGCGTTCTTCAATAAGCATGTTCAACTGAGATTCAAGGGCAAGGCGGTTTTGCAATCCGCTTTGAATTTGAGTATTAGTTGCAGAAGCCATCAGTCCACCGACACGGTTCATTGAGCCTCTAACGTCCATATTGCGCCGTAACGTCGCCCCAGCAATTATTCCTGGGATGTTGGCTGGATTGAGCATTCCACTTAGAGCGGTGATAGCCTTTGTTTTAAGGTCAGCATTCTTAAAAGTATCTATGACGGATGTATCTTGAATCTGCTGCTGTTGCTTTTGCATCAGCGCCAGGGTTGTCGCAGTATTGTCAGACTGCAAGCCATAGATATCGTTGGCAAGTGTTCCAGGCATCTTGCCCATCTTGCCACCCATTAGACCTCTTACATAGCGCTCCACCTGAGCGCCCTGTGCCGGATTCTCTGTTTTCAGCGCACCAAGGAATGCTTTTACGTCCGATGTGCCCATTACGCCATTGATTACATAACTTGCAAGTTTAGATGCTAGTGATGTTCCCGCTACATTCTGACCGATCTTGAGAGATTCTGATGTGTATTGCTCTAGAAGTTTCTTACCAGTATCAGACTCCAAGAACTGCTGTGCGGCAGTCATCTGCTCAGTCGTTGTTCCCTGCTGCTTTGCAATTTCCTGTTGAACATATGATGTCTTGCCAAAGGCCGTTCCCACTTCGTTAATGCTACTTGTCGTATCATTAAGGCTCTTACCAAGGTCTATTCCCTGCTGTCTGGTTTGCTCATTAAACCTCTTCCACAGAAGTGCCGCCCCCGCCACAACAAGGCCAATTGCTGCAACTGCTTTTATGACTGGTGGCATTGCCGTCATAATTCTTGTAAACTGCTCGCCAACGCGCTCTGTTGTCTTTGGAAAACTCATAGCAGCCATACCGACACCCATTAGGCCAGTTGCCGCGAATTGTGCTGCCTTGGGAACTTCTTTGCCAGCCATTTCCATTCCCATCATGGCTGTCTGAGCAAGCATGGCAGTACCCATAATACCCATTCCAGACCCCGCTCTTGGCGTAGGTTTAGTCGGCCCCTTATTGTCCAGTGCCTCTCGTGCTTGCTGAGACATAGTAATGGGGAATTTAGAAGGCGTTGGAGATTGCAGTCGAGCCATTGTTGCCGCAGTTGGTGGTGTGCCTGCCGCAGCCTTTGCTCTAGCAGCAGCCTGCTCAGAAGATGCTTTTGCAGCAGCACGAATCTTCCCGTCGTCTGGAATGATCTGCGCGACTTTCTTGCCAGACTTATCGGTTGCTATAACTGGTGCTCCGTCATCTACAATTGGCCCGACAAGTGACGATACTCGCGCTATGTGATTCTGTAGGTTTTGCGAGCCACCAGCGTTTCGCTGGCTACTTGGCTTGACAGCACCAGCAGCAGTATTGGGTTGATCGCCAACCATCGAGCCATAGTTCATCACTGTAGAAAAAGCCTGCCGACCACTTGGGTCAAGCATTTGCATAATTGGGTCTTGGAATCTAGAAGATTGTGTAAAGTTTCGTAACGCTTGGTCGCTTACCATCTCACCACGCGAAGCCATCATATCCAATTCTCTTAGCAGAGAGTTATATACTTGAGAGCCAACCTGTGTACCCTGCGTTCTCATCCATGATTCGTAATTAAACTTGTTTCCAAGCATAGCGGATTGCTGGTTTGCTAGGGTATGCAGGAATGGTGCTGTTGTAGTTGCTCCACCTTGGAACCTCATAACCTCAGCCATTGCTCTTGGATCAAGCGTTCCACGGCGAGCAAGTTGATTTAATGCTTGCGGCATGGCAATCGTTGCTGCATTGTTAACTGGCAGCATTCCGGTTGTTCTCGCATCGTCCATCAATTTTTTGACACCGGAAGATGACTTATCATAGTTCTGTCTAATAAAGTCATCCATTGCTTTACCCTGAAGTTGCTGCACAGTACCAAGGTGCATACGTACTAGGTTCTCCCCCTCAGCCTTAAGCATTGCCTTAGTAGAGTCGCTCAATACCTTTGGGCTGGTTGCAACTACTGGTAGCGCAGTCGTGCCAGACGGAACTGGGGCTGTTGGCTTCGGCGCTGCTGGCGTACCAGTAGTTCCTGGGCCAGATCGTCTAGTTGTGGCAGCCGCACCATTCTGTGCAGCAATTAGAGCCTCTAGTTGTGAGGTTAGTAATTGGGCAGCCTTAGCCTCTGCCATCATTCCCCCGGCTGCTCGCTCAGCAGCAGTAGCCAGTGAGTTAGCAGCGGCAGATGCCTGTAGTTCATCTGTTGTTACATACGCTAGGCTGCGTTGTCCAGTGATAAACCTAAAGAATGTCTTTACGGCCATTCCAGCCTTAACCATGCTACCTGCGAAGTTAGCGAACACACCGACAACCATAGTGACAACACCAGCAAGTGCTGCAAAACCTGCTGTCGCTGCCAGACCCCACTTTGCAGCGTCATTCTTAGCGAAGAAGTCAACTACTGGTGTAGCAAAACTAATAATCTTCGCACCGATATCTGAGAACAGCGCTCCTAGCGGTGCGGCTGCGGCTTTTAGTTCTTCAATTGACTTACGTAGTTTGATCATTGGCGAGTCAGCAATCTGCCCCAACTCAGCCTCACTCATCTTTGCAAGTTCGCCAGGGGAAGCCTTAGCCATCTTCATTGTTTCCCTAACAGCCTTGCTGTTGATGTTCTTAAGGAGAGCACCCATACGTGCGTACTGATACTTTCCGAACAGAGATTCTAGAGCACGCTGTCTGTCGTACTTGGTAAGCCCGTCCAGCGCCTTTCCAAGACCCTGAATGGTTCCAATAAGGTCACCCTTGTTAGTGTCTACAATCTTCTTAAGATTAATGCCAAGTCCGTCAAACTGCTCAATTGCAGTCCCGGTTGGATTAAGCAGCGATCCCAAACCACTCTTAAGAGCGTTAGCACCCTGCTCAGCGCTCACACCACCCTGTCGAAGCGCAGTCATCATAATTGCTAGGTCTTCGACGTTACCGCCCAATCCCTTGATAACGGGAGCAACGCGAGGTACGGCTAGAGCCATATCCTCCATGCTAAGGATCGTTTGGTTTTCAACAGCGTTAAGGAAGTCTGTTGTCTTAGCCATATCCTTAGAGTTGATATTGAACGCTGTCTGCATGGCAATAGTGGCTTCAAGAGCCTTGTTGTAGTCCATATTACCCAGCGTAGCGAGGCGCATTGTCTCTCGTGTAGCGGCGATCAGGTCAGCACCTTGAGCACCAGTAGCAGCAGCCTTGGCGGATACGTCAAGCGTATCGGACATTGCAATACCATACTTCATCATTTCCTTGCCTACAGTTGCCTGCATCTTGGCAAGCATCTGTGACTTCTCCGCTACGGATGTAGTGGTATCACCATAAACACGCTTGAAGGCAATGCTAGACTTTTCAATGTCGTTGAACGACCTAATCGCTCCCGCTGCCATGATAGCGATAGGAATACCCATACCAACCATCATCTGACGACCGGCCCACTGAGTATTCTTACCCCAGTTTA
>ERZ724505.21-NODE-21-length-103004-cov-7.321101_pt1 | contig 103004 bp, 115 predicted proteins | sample MGYA00376038_ERZ724505 | MGnify/ENA primary metagenome ERZ724505 (study PRJEB28724, sample SAMN07190884) | wastewater metagenome | isolation source: effluent of sewage treatment plant in Hong Hong | place: Hong Kong | collected 2016-03-17 ... | reverse complement strand
GAGATTGGTTGTTGAACGCTGTGTGAGGAAGTAGTCATTTGATGTGGTTGACCAGAGAACAGCAGAGGAAAGATAATCCACTCCCGCAATCGCAGACACCACAGTACCATCAGAATTTGTTTTGAGAAGCGATCCTGAGAGTGAGGTAATTGCGAACGATGACGTCGTTGCGTTTGTAGTCGTCGACCTAAGAGCGGTGAAATTTTGCAGTGTTGATGAGCCGGTCACTAAAACATTTCCAAGAAACTTTGCATTTCCAGAAACTTCCAAAATATTTCCTAGAGACGTTGTCGCGTAGGCACCAATAACGAGAACTTGCGTTGGGTCACTCTGAGTAATCGTAAGGTTGTCAGTTGTTGTAGAGAAAAGAGGACTACCACCGCTGTTTGCACTATCCGTTCCCCATCCAGGCAAACCGTTTGCCTTTACTTTGAGAACCTGTCCGCTAAATCCTCCTGGAAGCCTTGCAAGAGTGTTCGAATTATCCACGTAGAGAATATCTCCGGCGTCATAGTTGCTTATACCCGTTCCACCACGAGATTGTGATAATACACCAGACCATGTTGGAGCAAATGTAACAGTGCTACCAGAACCGGTAATGGTGAGGCCAATGTTTGTATCTGAAGAAGATGCAAAATTTATAGTTGAGGCTGTGAGAACCTGACCCACAGGACCAATTCCTGTAATACCAGAACCACCTCCAGAACCAGTAAAACAAGAACCATTTATTTTCAAACATCCACCCTGAAGTTCAATGCCGTTTGCGAAAGTTGTTGTTGCTCCTCCTAAAATAGACACTGTTCCGAAAAGCTGAGTAGCCCCAGTTACCTGAAGCGATGATGACGCGAGAAGTCCGCCTGAACTGTTTACAGCAAAGAGTGAGGTGCCTATAGAGTTTCGAACGGAGAACAAATCAGCAGTTTGACCTGTTGTACCTCGCACAACGAGAGGAATCGCAGAAGTCGTAGTTGCCTCCACTGTAACCACAGCATTAGAAGCTGGAGTTGTAGTACCGAGAGACGACTGACCTGCACCACTCACCGCTCCTGCGACCTGAGCAAAAGCTGACGAGGTGATCGACTGGCGAGGTGACAATGTTTCGAAAGAAACATTGTTTGAAGAAACTTCAACCTGAAGATACAGATTTGGTGAGTTGAAAGAATATGTGAGTGCATCTGGATAGCCGTTTGCAGTATCACCGATGTTCACATTGAAAACTCCCTCTTTGACCTGACTCGCAAAAGAAGTTGGCGCGGAAGTTGGCCACACTCGATTTCCAGATCCAACAGTTGCATTATCCCAAAGAGAAAACTTGAAATAATAATTTGTTCCACTTCCACCGAGCAAATTGCCAGAAGAATCAGTGAGACGACCTTGGTAACTGAGAGTTGAAGGCACGCTTGCAGCCTCAGCACGAGGGACAGAAAAAACAGGCTCAAGTGGTGATAAGACGAAAACGCCAATCAATAATAGATTTAGTGAGATTCTGCTTAGTTTTTTTAATTTCAATAATCTCATCTGCTACGTACGAAACGGCGCTCTACATAAAAGCGATTCGTACCCATTATTATACCAACGAAAACAACAAAAGACCTGTGGAAAACAAGGACTTTTTTAGAATCTTATCTAGTCATTTTTTTATTTTTGTGTTTTTTTGAAAAAAGTAGGCAAAAAAGTGATTTTTTGTGAAAAAATAAGCCTCAAAAAATCAGGATTAAAAAACGATCCACTACCCCCCTCCACAAGACCTGAAAAAAATAAAAAATCACCCTTTTGGGTGATTTTTTGAAGATGGAGATACTGCACATAATTTTCGAGTGAAAATTATGGAAAAATGTGATGAGCGAGGACTTGGCTACAGATAAACTACAGCGATGGGACTTTCCCTCGACTAAATCTTCGCCGTCGATCAGATTTGTCTGGGCACCGGCTCATGGAAATTTGTTACTACAAATTTCACATTCCGCCGTTCAAGTCCCATACGCAAAACAAGCAGTTGTTTTGCTCACTCGCGCAAGCAAAAAACGCCCGAGGGCGTTTTGTGTGCGCGAGTGATGGGACTTGAACCCACGGCCTCTCCCGTGACAGGGAAGCGCTCTAACCAGCTGAGCTACACCCGCATAAATCAATCACCTACTGACAAAAACTATTTAAGCACATCTTTGCCAAAAAATCGAGTACTTACACCAAACAAAGCGTAAATACGCTTTGTTTTATTAGGTTGTGTCGGGAGTGGGGATCGATTCTTACAGAATCGGTACAGGTTTCCGATTTTCTCGAAGCAGGGCCTTCTCAAAAATATCGGAGAACCTTTTCGATCCCCCACCAACAAAGCGTAAACACGCTTTGTTTAAGTGAATTGTGTCGGGAGTGGGGATCGAACCCACGACCCCAGGCTTATGAGTCCTGTGCTCTACCAACTGAGCTATCCCGACGTAAAACAAAAGATATCACGACACGCGTACTTTTCCAAGAAAAAACCCCAGCTCAATGGCTAGGGTTTTGTGTGACAATCACAGGATGATGTCTTCCGACGAACCAATCTACCCCTAGGGTACGAAGAATGATCTGACGAGCAACGCTTGCATAAACCCACATTCCCGCAGATCGCTGCCTCTTTCCGAAATGCTCTGGCTGGTATTCATACCAGTACGGAACACTTTTGATACTCACTCGGGCTTCTGGCATTATTTTTTTCCAAATAAATTTCACGGCCCGCATGTGCATCTCTCCCGTAACCACCAGAACATGGGGATTTTTAATCCCTCTGTCCTTGATTACTTCGACGATCGCCATGACCTCTTCAACGGAGTTGTTCATAACCCTTGCTCTTACGATATCCGCTTGGCACGTTTCGAAAATTGCTTTTCGATATTCCCATTCCCTATTAGCAGAACCTGGGAACATATACGCGCAAGGACTCATGACGACAAAAGCTTTCGGATACATCCTCTGGTATTCTGTTGCAACAACAGTAATACGTTCGGTTGCATTAGTCAGTCTATCTCGAAGGGTTGTGTACGAGACAGGTACGATTAGATCAGGACTATCGGTGATGACTGAGTCATCAAGTCGCCAAAATCTGACGAATTTTTCTAGAAAAAACGTCTTCATGCTGCCAATCCTTTGGTTGAATTTTAATGTGCCATCTCAATCACAATGATATCATAAAAACATAAATAAGTCAATATTCGCTCTCCCGCAACAAGTACAAAAAAACCAGCATTAGAGCTGGTTTTTTTGTACTTGTTGCGGGGGGTGGAATTGAACCACCTCCTCAAGGTTATGAGCCTTGCGAGCTACCGGTGCTCTACCCCGCTATATTTCCTACGATAACGTACAGGTTACAACAAAAATAAAAACAAAGCAACACAAACCTTCCCCATTCTGTTTTTTATTGTCTACTAATAAAAAACACTAAATATAATAAAACTCTCTGAAAACTTTTTCGTATAGGTCAATTGTTCGACGAGCGTCTCTCTCGTTAAGTTGATAATTACTTCCCTCGTGCGCAATCAGATTTCTCACCTTGTGAGCCTCCCATGCTGCATCCAGAGTAAGCATGTCACTACGTTCAATACCTTTAAGCTGATCACCAATACTGTCTCCGTGATACCCTGCCTTCTCTAGGACCTCACCAAGCATAATATCAGCCTCGACAATCGCCATTCTCCAATCATTCGGATTAGGTGAATTAATATGATTTTGAACTTTCAACCACTTCTCATTCAAAGTTTTTTCGACTGGGATAACCTCACTCACTTCTCTATTAAAAAGAATTTTTTCTTCCTTTGCGAGCTGACGTAATCTCAGTTTTACATACACAATAAACGTAAGCAAAAGAAGGGTGAACACGAGCGCAAACGGCCTCAAAATCACAATGACGCCCAAAATCCAATTCAAAAGTGCAACAATGTCAAAATTATTGAAAAACTGATACACCTTAAGGAACAAATACTCAAGATTTAAAAAATTTACAGCATTCATAACGAGACAAAATTATTCGTCCGCAATGTCTTTACCAACGCGGAACAATACAGACTCCTCACCATGTCGAGACGTGCACTGAATTCCCAGAGGAAGCACTACATCATCAATCTTTTTCACACCCATAGGCACTGAGAGTGCGGGAACACCGACAAGGTTTGCTGTTACGGTAAAAATATCTTCCAAATACATCGCTACAGGATCGCTCGTCTTCTCACCTATTTTAAAAGCCGGCGATGGTGTGGTTGGTGTAATGATAACATCAACTTTTAGAAAAGCCTCGAGGAAATCTTTTTTGAGCAGATCACGCACCTGACTTGCTTTTGTATAATACGCATCATAATAACCCGACGAAAGCACGTATGCGCCGAGCATAATACGTCTACGAGCCTCCTTGCCAAAACCCTCTCCACGAGTGAGCACATAGTCATCGATAAGTTTTTCACCTTTTTTATAAAAACCATATTTTACGCCGTCAAAACGAGAAAGATTGGTTGAAACTTCTGCGGGCATGAGCACATAGTAAACCGCCAAAGAGTACTCAATATGAGGTAATTCTATATCGACAACCTTGTATCCCTTTGCTTCAAGTTTTTTTAGAGTTTTTTCAAACGCAGACATGACTTCCTTATCAATTCCATCACCTTTGAGAAAATGTCGTGGTACTCCGATTGTTAATTTTTTATCTTTAACTTTTGAATTTTCATCGGACACATCAATCGAAGTTGAGTCGTAGGAATCTTTTCCTTTTATCGCATTAAAAAGTATTTCTGTGTCTGTAACATTTTTTGCGATAGGACCAATAACATCGAGAGATGAGCCCATCGCCATAAGACCGTGCCGAGACACTGAACCATATGTTGGTTTGAGTCCCACAACTCCACAAAAACTTGCCGGCTGTCTCACTGAACCTCCTGTATCAGAACCGAGAGAAACGAGAGCTCCGTTCATAGCAACAGCGGCAGCAGATCCTCCAGACGAACCTCCTGCAACACGACGAGTATCGTGAGGATTCTTGGTCACCCCAAATGCAGAGTTTTCAGTCGATCCTCCCATGGCAAATTCATCCATATTTACACGGCCCAAAAAGACAACACCCGCTTTCTTTAATTTTTGAATAACTGTTGCGTCATAGGGCGCAGTATAGCCCTCAAGAATCTTTGATGCTGAAGAAACTTTTTTACCTTCAATTAAAATATTGTCCTTGATTGCAATAGGAATACCCGCGAGTATATTGTTTTCCGAAACAAGCTTCTGGGCACGGTCTGCTTGCTCCAAAACATCATCAAAAACTTCGAGATACGCATTAATTTCTCCATTTTTTTTCTTGATTTCTCCGAGATACGCTTCGCACAATTCCCTCACGGTAAAATCTCCTTTCACAAGGTGTTCATGGGCTTTTTTTATTGTAAGATTTTTTAAATCAATCATTGAAGTCAACAGGTTTAGGACTTACAGTATCTTTTTCACTTGTACAAAACGTCCCTGTCTCTGCGGTGCCCTCTCGAGCATTTTTTCTGTATACATTTCTGGAACATGGAGCACCGTGTCTTCACGTAAAACATTTTTTATAGAACCAGTGTCACGTACACCTGAAGTATGAGCTGTCACCTTTTTGAGCTGATCTACATACGCCAAAATAGCCTCCATTTCCTTGGCTAAACCTTCTTTTTCGGAATTTTCAAGCTTGAGCCGAGAAAGAGCCGCTAACTTTTCTATATCTTGTATGCTAATCATAAAATTACTATACCATTTAGAACCTCATTTCGCGAAATAGAGCGATAAAACTAGGAAATTTTCAATAAATTTTTGAACGCCTTCTCATCAAGAAGAGCGACTCCGAGCTCCTGCGCTTTGGAGAGTTTTGAGCCAGCTTCTGCTCCATACACCACATAATCAGTTTTTTTAGAGACCGATCCAGACATTTTCCCTCCGAACTTCCTTATCAAATCCTCCGCCTCATCCCTACTCATAGATTCAAGCGTACCCGTGAGGACAAAAGTCTTACCTGAAATATGCTCGTTTGAAGATTTCTTTTCTGGAACTTGTATATCGAGTTCTTTTTTCAGTCGCTCTACTTCACTAACATTATCTTTGTTTCTAAACCATTCGTAGAGAGACTGCGCCACGACATCTCCTACTCCATCTATATGCTGAAACTCATCCAGACTTGCCTTCATAACAGCATCGAGAGTTTTAAAGTGTTCAGCAACAGCAATTGCCGTCTCTTCACCCACATGTTGTATGGAAAGCCCTGTAAGCAAACGAGAAAGTGTTGTTTTTCGAGCTTGATCTATCGCTGTAATGATATTATCTGCAGATTTTTCCCCCAAACGAGGCAACATTTCCAAATCACCCTTTTTTAAAGAAAAAATATCAGAAAAACGTGCCACAAGATTATTTTCCATCAGTAAATCAATCACTTTTGGACCTAATCCGTCAATGTTGAGGGCTCCTTTTGATATGAAATAGTAGAGCCTGCGTTTCAAAAGAGTGTCTGAGTCCAAAACGACACACCGATATGCAGCTTGGCCGGGAATACGCTCGATGGAACCATCCCCACCACACCCCACAACCTTTTTCGGGAAAACATATTTTTTTTCTTTCCCTGTTCTGAGCTCAGTGAGCACTTTTACAATATCAGGAATCACATCGCCGGCTTTTTGTATAACAACAGTGTCACCGATACGCACATCAAGTCTCTGTATTTCGTCTTCGTTGTGCAGAGTGGCTCGAGAAACGGTTGAGCCCGCAACCAAAACCGGTCTCAAAACTGCAACGGGTGTTATAACCCCTGTACGCCCCACCTGAAGCACAATATCCGTCACAACAGTAGTAACCTGCTCTGCAGGAAATTTAAACGCTATACCGAAACGTGGAGCCTTGCCGGTATAACCCAACACATCTTGATATGAACGCTCATTTACTTTCACCACGACACCATCAAGCAAATAATCCTGCTTTGCTGACTTCTTTTGCCATTCTTTCCAATAACTGATAACTTCTTCTACCGAAGAACACACTCTGAAGTGAGGATTGAGTTTAAAACCAAGACCACGAATGTATTCCAACTCTCCACTTTGCTGTGAGGGAACTTTTTCACTCGTTTTTGCAACATCATATACAAAATTATCCAACCTACGCGATGCTGTTATTTTAGGATCAAGCTGACGTATTGAACCGGCAGCCGCGTTACGTGGATTAGCAAATAATTCCTGCCCCTCTTTTGCACGCTCTTTGTTTACACGTTCAAGGCTCGATTTACTCATCCAAACCTCCCCTTCCACAATGACATCAATCTGCCGAGTCAGTTTGAGAGGAACAGAAGCAATGGTTCGAACATTTTGAGTAACATTTTCACCCACAAGGCCGTCGCCTCGCGTAGCAGCACGAATCAAAAGTCCTTTTTCATACTCAAGAACAACTTTGAGACCATCGATTTTGAGTTCACAAACATATTCAACCGAAACATCTTTACCTGTTTCACTTTTTATAAATCTTTTTACACGAGCATCAAATTCTCTAATTCCCTCCTCATCGAAAGCATCATTAAAAGACCACTGTGGGATAGTATGCGTAACTTTTTCAAAATAAGGCAAAGGCTCCGCCCCCACACGCTGGGTTGGACTGTCCGGAGTAATGATTTCTGGGTATTTTTTCTCTATATCCTCTAGCTCCTGAATGAGGGTATCGTATGCGGTATCTGCTATCTCTGGAGCGTCGAGTACATGGTATTTATATCTATGCTCATCAATGACTTTTTTGAGCTTTTCTACCCTATTCTGTATATCTTTCGGTACTGATTTCATGGTTGTAACACTAATACAATCATACTACCACACACCCCATAAAGACCTGAAAATAGATCGCACTTAGTATCTAATACGAAGAGCGCGTTCCACTCTGTTGATGTCAGAGGTACTGAGCAATCCACACTGGTTATTGTATCCACGAGATTCTATAACCGTCTGTGTCGCCCCGCTCACATCGGTTTTGACCACCTTTACTTTTGCACAATACCACGAAGCCGTAGCGTCACCTGGTTTATATACATCGAACTGAAATTGAGTAGTTGCCGAACTGCCCGTGCGAGGAGATGCGGTGATAGTAATTGGTTGCAAATTACATTCTGGCGAAGGGTTTGATGGCAAATGAGTTGATGTTGATGTTGCAAAAATATTTGTTCCTTCGAGGTCCCAGTACAGCGCACATTCTGCACCTGAATCGGCTGCATAAAAAGCAAATTGTGATTCGCGACCAGAAGAAGAGAGTACCAACTCCTTTAAGGTGAGGTTAAAGATAGAAAGACCGATAGACAAAACCAGACTTGAAGCGAGTACAGAAAAAAGCATGGAAAAACCGCGAGAACCTATGCGATGTTTCCCTGCAAAAACTTTCCCCTGTACCTTATTTTTTTTATTCAAAAACATATTAGAAATTAAAAATAATCTCTTTTACTGTAAAACTTCTCTCCGCAGAAAAAAGACGGGTGTTCCATTTTATGGTCACTGTAATAACGGCTTCCTGACCACCAACCGTCTCCTCTATCACAATCTCGCGTGTAAATGGTGTTGTTATCCAATTTGCACCGGAACCATAACCATAAAATTTATTTACGGTATCAAAAGTCATCACGGGACACACTCCGCTCGGGCATGTATCAATAGCCCCTACCGCATTTAAGTCTGTCTTTGTTCCATCAATAAGACACTTTGTTCCACCGCCACCCAGATCAATACATCCACTAAATTGCGAAAGCCAAGGAGTACCCACAGTGAGCCTATTGGTATCTCTCACGTTACGAACAGACTCTACTGCCTCCTGAGCAAGATAAAACGCAGTTACCTGATCACGAGCATAAATAGCAGATGAAATGCCTTTTTGAGCAATAGACATTGGTCCTGTAATAGCAAGCGAAAGAATTGAGATAGCAACAAGGGTCTCAACAAGGGTGAAGGCTTTGGAATGGAAGCATGAGTCTAGAATACTGAATCTTGCAAGAGAAAAAACTCTGCTTTTTATGCTATTTTTGATTCTATTCAAGATTCTAAATTCTAAATTCTTCATGCTATTTTTATTTTAAGAGTCAATTGAACGCTGTGATATTGCTGTCTGAATATTGAACGTTGATTTTGTCTTACCGGTACCCACATAGCCCGAAATAACCATGACCACGCGAGGTTGTTTCAAATCACCTGAACCTGAGCCGATAACATAAAACATCATATGTGTAATCACAATCTCTTCTGCGGTAATAGGCACAGGTGACGCATCAATACCAAATCTTTGTTTAAAAATTCGACCATTAGAAAAGGCATACTCAACAGGATCATTCCCTCCCACAAGATCCAAATCACGATTAGAAACAAAACGGAAACTAGAACTACCTTCTGTTGGGCAATCTCCACCAGTAGAAGGACACACAAATGCCGTACCTACACGAATTTCACGCGCCATACTCTCGAGAGCAAAGTTGAGGTTGGTCATCACTGATTTGAGAGCGTGTGATTTTTTGTTCGCATCAACAATGGTGAAAATAGAACCCGTAGCGATGAGCATCACCAAAGAAAAAACAGAGAGAGAAACAAGCACCTCAACAAGGGTGAAGGCCTTGGGATTGAATCTTGGGTGCAGAAGAGTGAAGCTAGATTTTTTTTCTAGTTCCTTCCTTTTGTTTCCTATTTCATATTCCATATTCTGTTTTCTATATTCCATACTATTCATTTAATTACACAAAGACGTAGAATCGAGTGTAACCGATATTTGTCCGGACAAATCGACGAGAATCTTACGATACGTGCTCTGAGAAGATGACACGCATATCTCAGCCTTTCCATACGACACACCACCGCTCAAAATACGAGAATCTGGATTAGGACGAACAAAAGAAATGTCCACGCTAGTAAAATTACAGGACGTACTTAAACCACTGGTTAAACAAATTTTACCGACCTTATTACCTTTTTTTATACTAAACACCTCGAGCGCTTCTCCAGAATCAAAAAGGCCATTAGATTCAAGAATACCGTTCTCTGGACTTGGATCGCGATCTTCAAAAAGAGTGTACTGCGTGGTGTTCGCATCAAAGTGTACTCCATAACCACCTTCAAATGTTGTCTTTGAAGTAACCGCACTTGTAATACCTTTTACCGTTATGCCATAAAATTGTGCCTGTCTCATCGACAAAGCAATTTCATATGCCAAGTTTGTGAGCAGTACCGAAGAATTAAAACGGCCCTGATTATAAACAGCGATGGTTGTTACAATAACAAAAATACCTATCGAAACGAGCATCTCAACGAGAGTGAAGCCTCGCTGTGTTTTGTAAATCTTTTGCTTTGCCTGTGTCGCTTTGTGATACATAAACCTTTACTACATAGTATACCTCATGAATGTACCCTCGACACGAAGTCTTAGGAGGAAAAAAATCCCGTAAGTGAATCAAAAGACAGAGAGAAGAAAAAACAAATATAAACCGCAGCAACAAGAAAAGGTCCAAAAGGAATTTCACTCTTGAAAGTTAGACGTTTAACTGATTTATATTTTTGCCACACCATAAGAATGAGAACATACAAAGTACCTATCCAAAAAGCCAAAAACAAGGACGCCACACCAGAAGAAAATCCCAGAAACCATCCTATGCCTAAAGCAAGCTTGGCATCACCCAATCCAATTCCCTTGCCTCTCGTAATAATCCACAAAAAAAGGAAAAAAGACGCAAGAATAATTCCTGAAACGATATCGAGATGTGATGGAACTCTCGGATATTCTTTCAAAAAAAGAATACCTAGAGAAAGGACAGCAAAGGTATAGGAAAAGACATTCGGTATGCTCATGTGCCGTATATCGTATGCGACAATAACAATCAAAAGAGAAAACACAATCAGGGTTAGAAGTAAAATAATCCAACTTATCGCATCGCTTGGGTTTAGTGTTAAAAATACAGAAACAAAAGTTAAACCCGTCAATAATTCTACTAAAAAATACTGGGGTGAGAGCTTTGATTTGCACCCTTGGCACCGACCACCTTGTATCACAAAACTCACAAGAGGAATAAGCTCAAAAAAACCCAAAGACTTACCGCAGGAAAAGCACATTGATCTTCCTTTCGTAAAAGAAAGACCTGTATTAAAACGCACAATCACCACGTTGAGAAAACTCCCTACAATGAGACCGAGACAAAAAAACCAAATCAAAAAAATCCACTCCATACTAGCGCCATACTTTATAAAAAGCCGACGGAGAAAAACCGGTCGTAGTAATCACACAACTTGGATTTGTACTATGATCTTCGAGGTCTGTCGGAGCCTTTGATTCGAGCACAACCCCTAAACAATATTTTTTTCGTGACGGATCTCTCTTATAACGATAACCACTTCCCGAAGAAGCAGGGTCAGTTGGCCACACCTTTAAATATCCTCCACTAACAAGAAGAGGTGCCGTATAGTTTCCTGTGTCCTCGATAGGATATTCCTTGCGCACATCGTAATACACAGCAAGAGAAAGTTGTATTTCTTTCATATCAGAAATTCTGCGCAAGTCACGAGCATTTGCACGAGACACAACTGCCGAGGTTATTACAATAGCGGTGAGGGTTCCCGTAACAGCGAGGACCACAAGAAGCTCGATGAGAGTAAAACCTTTGATCTGAGATGTTCCTTCTGTCTTTTTGAAATTCATACTATACATAGTACAACGTATTGTTAATTACAGACACCACCGGCTTGAGAAGTGCCTGCCTTAAACCACCCTGTCGAGTTATCAATACACCACGACCCCCCACCTCTAAGTGCAGATATAGAAAGCGCCCATTTTGTTCCGGTAACGTCGGTATTACACACAAACACAGCAGAAGGGTCTGCCTGTGTTTGCATAACACTTCGAATCTCAATACTTTTAATGTCTCCGAAAACACCATTAGTACACAGCGTCACATTCTGACCGAACGTAGAATTTGAATCTCTATACACTTCTGCTTGAATGGCAAATTGTTTCATCTGTGCCTTCACCGCGTTGTCATTCGCTTTTGTACGAGCAGAATTGAGGGATGATAAAACAACACCAGACAAGAGAGAAATAATAGCAATAACTACGAGAAGCTCGATTAATGTGAAACCGTTTTCCAATTTGCAATTCTTATTTGAAAAAGACTGCGTCATTTTTTTAAAATAACCAACACTACAATTAGTTACCGCACACAGCGCCAGCGATATCTGCATTAAGAGTTGTTTGATTGTATGCAGTACCTCCATTATCGATTTGACGAGACGCGCCAGAACTGTCCGCACATGAAGCTTTTGAAAGATCTGATTTGAGCTGAACAGCAACAGCCCAATTGTTTGCTGTAGGTGAACCTGTAGAAAGACATGCCGAAAGACCTCCACTGGCAGTTTTAGCAACGGCAATTTGATTCGCAACTACCGCATTACCAAAAAGAGTACCCGCTCCTGCACCTGTACAATCAGCTACAGCAAATGCTGTTCCATAATTTCCACTGTTGTCATACACAAGTTCCGCCTGTGCGCGAATGTTTGCAAGATTAGCCTTCACAGAAGCATCAGCACCCTTTCCTCGGGCGGTATTGAGAGATGCCATAACCACAGAAGACAAAACACCGATAATAGCAATCACCACGAGAAGCTCAATCAGGGTAAAACCACGATTTTGTTTTTTCATATGTTTAATTTTATGTTTAATAAGTATAGCAAAACAAAAAACCACCCGCTATGTGCGAGTGGTTAAAACACTATGTTTTACTTACACGCAGAACCGTTAAAACCCCTATCTCCCGAAACAGGAGTAACAGACTTTGAAGCACCTGTTGAATCAACACACCAACTATTAGTGGTAACCGTTTTTAGAGGAACAGAGACTGCCCATGCGGTAGCGTTTGCACCGACAACACACCCTGTATTGGTATAAGTACCTCCTGTACTTGAGTTCACCGCAGAAAGTATCTGGCCATTAATAACAGAATTTGCAAAAAGCGAGTTAGCCGCACCTCCTGAGGTACACGCACCTACTGCAACCGCAGTTGCCGTGCCGTCGATATCATAAAAACCCTGACTATCATAGAGGATCTCTGCCTGAGCACGAATGTTTGCGAGGTTTGACTTGATAGCTGAATCAGCACCCTTTCCTCGGGCGGTATTGAGCGCCGACAACACCACAGACGAAAGGAGACCTATGATAGCAATCACGACAAGAAGCTCGATCAATGTGAAACCTTTTGTATTCTTCATGGAACTAAATTAATAATAGTAAAACTAATAACGCCTGTACTTATACACTTCCCACTCAAACATTCGATACCTTCAAACACTTGGGCGGATAGCCCTAGCTACAGCGACCTTCTCAGTATAGCAAAACAAAAAACCACCCGCTATGTGCGAGTGGTTTTTTGTTACCAAAGAATCAAAACTATATACAAGCAGAAGATGCAATACCCGCATCACCAGCTGTTACCTGCTTTGAAGCACCTGTTGAATCAACACACCATGCATTTGCTGAGTTTGTCTTTAGAGGGACAGAAACAGCCCATGCTGATGCGGTTGAAGAACATCGTCCAGCACCAATACCACCTGCGCTTGATGAGTTTCCTGCGCTTGTGATCTGATTAGTAATTGTAGGATCAGCAAAAAGAGTATCTGCTGTTGCTGCACATGCGGCCTCAGCAAATGCTGTAGGAGTTGCATCAACACCGTATCCACCATAGTTATCATAGAGGATCTCTGCCTGAGCACGAATGTTTGCGAGGTTTGACTTGATAGCTGAATCAGCACCCTTTCCTCGGGCGGTATTGAGCGCCGACAACACCACAGACGAAAGGAGACCTATGATAGCAATCACGACAAGAAGCTCGATCAATGTGAAACCTTTTGTATTCTTCATAATATATTCTAAACGCTTAATAAAAACTAACTAATAATAACGTTCATTCCTCACTTCCCGCTCAAACATTCGATACTTTCCAAATACTTGGGCGGGCCGGGAATGAAACGCCGTTTTGATAATCGGCTCTTATAGTATACAGGATACTGATTTATCTATACAAGACGTATGGGGATAAACACCACCACCTGAAAGACAATAAGCCTATGAGATATTGCTTGAAATATTGTAAATAGGTATGAGCACAGACGAGAGAAGGAATCCTACCCCCAAACCGAGAAGAACAATCATCACCGGCTCAATCAAGTCCACGAGAGTATCTACCGCATTAATAACCTCTCTACGATAAAACGTAGAGAGAGTCTTCAAAATACTACCGAGCTCTCCTGTTTCCTCACCTACTTTAATCATTTGAATCATGATAGAAGGAATCTCCTTTCTACCAGTAAGAGAATCTGACACTGATTTACCGGCCTTTACTGATTCCATAGCGTTATCCAAAATATCTCTATAAATCTGATTACCTACCACACCCGAAGTCAGTTCAAGCGCACGTACCATAGGAATTCCCGAGATAAGCATGGTATTCATGTTGTCAGAAATACGTGAGAGATAGAGTTTCTGATACAAAACCTTCACAAAAGGAATTTGTATCTTGAGTTCATCAAGCGCTCGCTTACCTGATGGTGTACTGAGGAATCTCATAAGGAAAAATCCTCCCACAATGAGCGCGATAACCACAAAGAAACCGTAATTTACAAAAAATGAGCTTATGCCAATAACAATTTTTGTATAAAAAGGTATTTCTTGGCCAGACTCGAGCAAAATAGCGCTAATTTTTGGAATAACAAGCGTAAGCATGAGTATCATCACTGTAACGAAAGTGAAGATAACGAATGCTGGGTAGATGAGAGCGTTGCGAGCTTTTGAGTTTACCTCATAGGTACGATCGAGATGGTCTGCGAGGTATGAGAATATTTCATCGAGCTTTCCTGACTCTTCTCCAGAACGGACCATGTTTACATAAAACTCAGAAAATATTTTTGGATGCTTCGAGAGAGCTCGTGAGATAGGGCTACCTCCCTGCAAATCATCCGCGACCTCAGTGAGGACACGAGCAAGGGTCTTATTTTCAACTTCCGTTGCAATCAGTCTAAACACACGAAGCGCTGAGACTTGCGCCTGAAACAATGTCGACATCTGCCTCGACAACACCACAATATCTTTTGAGGAAACACCATTAAAAATAACGAAATCCCGCTCAAAAAAAGAGCCCTTGTCCGCTGGATTAATCGAACTAATAATAAGCCCACGTTTTTGAAGAGAAGAAATCGCAACCTCAAGACTAATAGCATCAATGCTTCCTTGATTCTTGTTTCCTTTTTGATCTAGTGCGCTGTATTTAAATAACATAGTGTACTTATTTTATCACGTGTCTACATCAGACGCTCGAGAACTTTTGGATTCGGAGAATAAATAAAGGCATTTTCAGCAGTGATTTCACCACGTCGCACAAGGTCTGCGAGAGATCTGTTCATATCAATCATTTCACTCTCACTTCCCGTTTCAATGAGCGTGTTAATTTCATGAACGCGCTTTTCACGAATAAGATTTGAGACTGCGGTATTTGCAATCAAAAGTTCATATGCAGGAATGAGTCCTCCTGAAATACGAGGAATGAGACGCTGTGAAAAGATACCCGTGAGAGTAGAAGCGAGCTGAATACGAATTTGATCTTGTTGTGTTCCTGGGAATGAGTCGATAATACGGTTTATAGTTTGAGCAGCATTGTTGGTATGGAGTGTTGAAAATACCAAATGTCCTGTTTCTGCGGCAGTAACAGCGGTGCCAATAGTATCAATACCACGCATTTCACCAATAAGAATAACGTCAACGTCCTGACGAAAAACGCTACGCAAAGCAGTAGAAAAATCTTGAGTGTCCAAACGAACCTCTCTCTGATCAATAACAGATTTTTTCTGTTGATAAATATACTCAATAGGATCCTCGATCGTGACAATATGCTCCGGACGGCTTTCGTTAATTTTATCAATCATCGCCGCGAGTGTTGTGGTCTTGCCGTGTCCCACAGGACCTACTACAAGAAAGAATCCTTGCTGTTTCTGTGTAAATGACTCGAGAATAGGTGGCAAATTGAGCTCCTCGAATGTACGAATCTTTTTTGGAATCAAACGAAAGGCAAAAGAAATACTTCCCTGCTGAAAGAAACCGTTTCCTCGAAAACGAGCGAGGTCTTTGTAGGTGTATGAAAAGTCTATTTCTTTATTTTTTAGAAACAAATTTTTATCATCAGGAGAAAGTACAACACTCATAAAACCCGCAGTATCTTCTTTTGTAATGACCTTTTTATTCATCAGTGGTACCAAAAAACCAGACACGCGTATCATAGGATACCGGCCTTCTGAAAGATGAAGGTCTGACGCCCCCTCTTTTATAACAATTTGTACAAGATCACTAAACTCTTTTTGATACTCCATCCTCGCGTGAAATTTCAGGTCGTCTATTTTTGTAGACTATCCCTCAATTTTTGATTATGCACGTATGACAATGTGCTTCAGACCGTCTCTTATAAAAATTATTTCTTTTTCGCCTTATTTTTCTCGTAAATCTTGAGCACCTCAGTCAATACTTCCGAAGGAATGGTGCTTGCCTTAACAATATATCCTTCTACGCCGAGAGCTTTTGCCGCTTCAATATCAGAACTTTCTGACTGATTGGTGAGCATGATGACCACAGAACGAGATGCGAGATTTTCTTCTCGAATTGTTTTGAGAAGCTCCAAACCTGTCATATACGGCATGATGATGTCGAGGAGAAGGATGTCTGGATTAGCGCCCTCACGAAGTTTCTTTAGTGCTTCCACTGATCCCAAAACAGCTTCTGCTTCAAGACCATTGTTTTGAAACTTCAAGGAATACATTCCGAGCAAGAATTTGTCGTCATCAACAATCATTACACTGAGTTTCTTTTGTTCCATAAAAGTATGGTTAGTATTTAGTAAGACGTATCCAGTATATCACAAGGTTTTTAGAGTCTATTCACTTCTTCAAACGGAATATCCTTGTTGAAAGCTTTGATAATCGCATCCTCCTTCATAGTGAGCATTCCCTTGCTTCGTGCAAGCTTGTAAATAGCCTCCTCTGTTGGAGTATTCAAAATTGCACGCTCAATCTCTTTGTCGATAGGAAGCACTTCTGACACCGCAAGTCGTCCCCGCACACCGTTTGGACACGTAGCCGTTGGAACAGCTTCGTATACATTCCCCTTCATCTGAAGATCTTTCTTGTACTGGGCTGGCAAATCTTCAAACTGCTTTTGAACCATTATTTGCATAGCTTCTTCGAGAGGTTTTTCTTTACCTCCGTCAGGACATAATTTTGCAACGAGACGTTGTGCCATAGAAAGCGCTAGTGTTGGTGCAATAAGATACGGATCGACACCCATGTCCACCAAACGAGGCACTACACCAATAGCGCTGTTGGTGTGGATTGTTGAAAGCACGAGGTGTCCTGTAAGTGCCGCCTGAATAGCGAGTTGAGCTGTCTCCTTGTCTCGAATTTCTCCCACCATGATGATGTCAGGGTCCTGACGAAGTGTAGTACGGAGACCGGATGCAAATGTATAGCCGATTTCTGGACGCACCTGAGATTGGTTTACACCCTCCATGTTGTATTCCACAGGGTCCTCGAGAGAGAGTACGTTCTTGCTCTCATCATTTATCTCCTTGAGCATTGCGTACAACGTGGTTGATTTACCGGAACCTGTTGGACCGGAAATCAAAATAAGTCCATACGGTCTCTTCATTGCAGCACGAATAGCTTCGAGATTTCTACCGGTAAATCCGATATCCTCGAGCGTTCGAATTCCCCTCTCCTGATCCAAAATACGCATCACCACCTTCTCGCCATAGTACGCAGGAAATGTTGAGACACGGAAATCAACCTTGCGACCCTCAATACGTGCAGAAAAACGACCGTCTTGAGGTTTTCGTTTTTCATCGAGCTTCATATTACAAAGAATCTTGATACGAGCGACGACTGCTTCGTGTACTTTCATAGGCAATACGAGACTTGTATGCAAATCACCATCAACACGGAAACGTACGCGCACTTTATCAACCATTCTTTCAATATGAATATCAGAACCAGAACCTTCTACTGCATAACGCAAAATAGTCGCAACGATTTTTGTTACGGGAGCATCCTCGATAATGCGAGTCGTGGTAGTGTCGCCTTTCCCCTCTTTTGTGTCTTCGGCCTCAACGCCCACATCAGCGATGTCGGTTTCAAGCTCAGAGAGAGCTTTTGTAACCTCTCCAGAAAGTCCCTTGTAGAGAGCCACCGCGACAGTAAAATCTTCCTCTGACACAAGGAACACTTTGAAAGGCATATGGGCTCGAGACGCAATAAAGTTGAGAGCGTCTCTCGCTTCAATATCATCAGGATCTACTACTCCCACTTCGAGCACATTCTGGCGCACTGCAATTGGAATAAATTTATAGTGCATCGCAGACTCCTCTGGAATGTACTGAAGTACTTCAAAAGGAATGTTGACATCCTTGAGGCTACGTACAGGAACACCAAGGTATTCGCTCTTGGCATCCATAATATCCGTAGACGAAACTCCCTGCTTTATCAAAACCCTTTCCAAGCTTTCATCGCTCAAACGAGCCTCTTCGAGAACTGAAGCGGCTTTCTTTTTATCTAAAACTTTTTTAGTAACGAGGATATCAACAATGCTCATAAAAAATTAACGTGACGTCGAAGAAAAAGAAGGCACCGCGAGAGATGAGGTTGCGAGATTACCAATACGCCACTCCTCAGGAGTAAATGGCGCAAAAGGATTAGCTCTACCTGTTGGTTGAGCCACGAGGTCTCTACTGAAGTCTGTTAAACTGAGAAAAACTTGATTAGCAAAAACACCTTCATCGAGGGATATAGCCTTAAGTTGCTCGAGAGTGGTAAGCAGATCACCATCTACAGGAGCAACCGAGATAGAATCGAGCAAATCAGTATCTGGTGTTCTGTCTGCAGTAAAGTAAAAATACGCCGCAACAACAAGGGCAACAATGACGAGCCCCACAAACAATAGATTCTTACTTGATCCTGATGAAGTATTTGGTTGCATAAAAATTATATTACTTTAACCAGTACGTCTTGATAGTAACACTGTAGTCATACAAAGAGTTATTATCTGCGACTAAAAAATCGACGCTTACAACATCTATAATACGCAAACTTGTCTCAAGCTTCTTCATGAAAGCCACAAAAGAATCGTAATTACCTGTCGTAGAGAACGAAAGCGTGAGAGTGCCGTATGGATCACTCTGTGAACCAAGTACTGTCTGCTCCTGAGGAGTTTCGGCTTTGAAATTTCTAATTCTCATACCGAATTCAGATGCAATGTTATCTATATCAATAATCAAACGAACATTATCAATATTATCTGGCAAAAGACGTGATAATTTTGTGAGATCTGTTTCTCTAAAAGAATTGAGTTTGCTGAGGAGTTGGTCTCGCTCAAGCTGTAATTGCTGTGAGTTAGCAAGAGCGGTTTGATAGCTCCCCTTTTCAACAAGCAATTCTTTTATTTTCATATACTGAGGATCAACGTAGCCAAAAAAGAGGCCGATTGATGAGAGTATGAGAAGTATAGAAATAATATTAGTCATAGAAAGTTAGAAGCTAAAGTCACTATTCATAAAATCATCAGATCCAGACGTGTTTGCACCTGATCCTGCTGGTGTAGGCGTTGGTGCGGGTGCGGTAGATGCTGGCGCAGTTGAGTTTGCAGGAACAGGTGTAGGAATAACGACAGGGTTCATGTTAGAAACATACGAGAGTACTGATGGATCGACCGAGCTAATCACGCTGAATGAAACAGTGCCTGCTGGCTCAAGCGCAATGTCTCCGATAATAGTATTTTTAAAAAGAGAATCTGAACTAAACTTGTCTGACTGCAAAGCAACAGCCACGAAACCTTGAGCCTGACCTTTCATGCTCACTGTTATTTTGTCTTTTGAAAGATACTCAATTGAAAAATCCTTGAAACGAACGGTTTTGAGGGTGGTCTTTTCCAAAAGATCAAAGAAATAAGAAACGGCGATGTGATCTTCGAGTAATTTCTTTGAAGTATTGATACGATTGTCCAAACGAACTATTTTATTTATGAGCTCAGGATCAAAAGCCTCGCGAGCCTTATTCAAACTCTCTTTGTCTTGCTCTATTTGAGAACGAACGAGGCGCTCATAAAAGAAAGTTGCGCCTGTTGCTGACATGGCGACAAGAAAAACAATTGTTGCAGTAAGAACAAAGAGATTTACCGTTTTGACACGCGACTGCGACTCAGTAGCAATCGGTTTCTTTGGTATAAATGATGTTTGGAAACGTGGATCCATGAACTATAAATAGTGAAAAATGAACGAAGAACTGAAAACAAGAGTCGGTGTCCTTAAATTATACTATCGTTAGTCTATAAACGCTATCCACACATCCCGCTTTTACTTGTCTTGGAGCTGTTTGAGTGCAAGTCCTATAGCTACTGCGAACTCAGGGCCCGCATTTTTGAGAACATTTTCCAAAAAAGCTGGTGCTTCGGTCTTTGAGAATGGGTCACCGAGGACTACCTCTGTCTGGAAATGATTACGAGCGAGGTCGAGGAGACCTTTGAGGAGCGCCCCTCCTCCCGTGAGTACTACGCGAGAAATGTTTCTGTTGTATTTCTTTTGGTAATTGAGAATAACCCTGTTTGTCTCAGAAAAAATATAATCAAGATTGAGAGTAATGAGGTCGTGCATGTTTTTGTGTTGTTCATCGAGAGAAAGACCCACTGTTCTCTTCATGTGTTCAGCCTCGCCTACTGGAATACCGAGGGAACGCGCGAGTGCGAGGGTGATTTCTTGCGAACCTCGATTAACTGTGTGTGACAATTTCAAAACGCCACGCTCAATGATGTAGAGTTTTGTTGAACCAGCCCCCATATCAAATACCATCTGAGCATCAAGTGATTGCTCGAGAACAGAACGCATACTGCTGAAAATCTCTATCTCAAAAAGAGTCCCCTGTAGTTGTGCGGTCTCCACTACCTGAGAAAAACGAGAAATAACATCGTTATGAATCACCGCGAGGAGTACATCTACCGTCCCTACCCCCTCTACTTTCTTTTCCTCTGGCTTTTTATCGAAATCTGAAAAAGAACTCTCCTCATGAGGAATAATTGACCAATCGAGCATCACCTCACTAATAGGCACAGGAATATATTTTCTGGCTTCGAGAGGAATCATTGATGCAAGTTGTTTCTGATCAACATTTGGCATCTTTATGAAAGACAAGAGACTCGAAGAAGCTGGAATGGAAAAACCACACTGTTTCGTAGTGGTATTAGCTTCACGCAACACATCCTTGAGCGCTTCAATCATTTTGTCCTGTGGAAGATTGGTCGCACGACCTATCTCAACACCAGCATAAGGACCCAAAGCCAATTCCCCGTATGTTTCGAGTATTGCTTTTGCTCCTTTTTTTCGTAACTGGACTACTTTGATTGATGACGAACCAATATCAACGCCGAGAACACTGTCGCTCTGTTTTTTAAAAAGACTTGAGAAAAAAGTAGAAAGAGTAGCCATAGAAACTATTTGAAATACAGACCTTAGTATATCATAGAGCCATGGAGCTTCTCAAAAAAATAGCTCACATTCTCATCGATTTCATATTTCCCCCTACCAAAGAAGAGGCGCTCATCGCTTCACTCACTCTCGAAGACTTACAAAAAAGCACTCAAGCTTTGCAAAGTGACAGGAGGCTTCCCGGCTCTCTCATTCTCTTTGAATACCACGACACACTCGTGAGAACGCTCATTCTCGCGCTCAAAGAAAATGGCAACAAAAAAGCTGGCTCACTCCTTGCGGAAGCACTCTACGACAGACTCATTGAAGAATTAGCGGATAAAAATATCATGCAGGGTTTTACCAAACCTCTCCTCATCCCTATCCCCGTTTCAAAAAAGACACGCTCTCTACGGGGTTGGAATCAATGCGAACTACTCTGCCGAGAGCTCTCTGCACTTGATGAAAACAAAAACATGGAACTCTGTTTGAATGTTCTCGTAAAACACAGACACACATCTGATCAGGTTGGAAAATCGAAAGCGGAACGTAGTACCAATCTCAAGGGATGTTTTTCGGTACGAGAGCCAGAGAAAATACGAGACAGAACTATTGTCTTACTTGATGATGTAGTGACGACAGGCGCGACAACAAGTGAGGCAAAGCGAGTACTTCTTCAGGCAGGAGCAAAGAAAGTTTTTATTGTTGCGGTGGCGCATTAAGAAGGCCTACAGGAGACACAGAATCAGAACACGACTTGACAAAGTTATATAAATACGTTTATATATGCATTGAAAATGCACACATCTCCTAAAGATAAAAACAAGAAACTAAGGACCAAACAACTCCTCTGGGCTGAGGTTGATCCCAATGGCCTTGTGGCTCATATTGGAACCGAAAAAGGCCTCACTCTTACTGCTCGTTATAACAAAGGAAAAATTGAGATCGAAACCATAGATGGCGCTACCGATGTCGAGGTTCAGCCCGACTCGAACGATCTCCGTATAATTTTCAAAAAAAGATTTGCAAACAAACACCTACCTGGGGTCGACTAAAAAGCACTCACCCTCCTCACACATCGCTGTGATGAGGGTTTTATATTTTACAAAAAACTCGGGTCACACCGAAACAAAGTTTTTGTAGCGGAGGGATTCGGTCACGAGTTCTTGCTCGCCGTCGCTCACAAGCCTCTCGACCCCGCCTCACTTCTTTGCTCAAAGCAAAGCCTCGTTTCACTCGGGCGTTCCGGCTTTCGAAGCCCTCCAATTTTTCAGTAGAAAAATTCATTCGCTTATTTCGCGAATGGTCTCCGCAAAACAAAAAACACAAGAAATTTCTTGTGTTTTTTGTTTTGCGGAGACGGAGGGATTCGAACCCTCGGAGCCTTTTAAAGGGCTCACTTCTTTAGCAAAGAAGCACGTTAGACCACTCTGACACGTCTCCAGTAAGAATGACAATATCACATCAGGCGTCATTTTTCTATATGATTTATTTTGCTATAGTCTTTCCGTGAATTACTCTGCTTTCAAAAAAACCGTCTGGAACTATTACGCAAAACACGGGAGGGTGTTTCCATGGAGACACGAAAAAGATCCGTACAAAATACTCGTTTCAGAAATTATGCTCCAACAAACACAAACCGATCGTGTGGTCAAAAAATATACCGATTTTCTCAAACGCTTCCCCACCATCTCATCTCTCGCAGAAGCAAATAAACACGAGGTATTATCTCTCTGGCAAGGACTGGGCTACAACCGTAGAGCACTCAATCTCAAACGTACTGCAGAAATACTCCATGAAAAATATGCGGGACTTTTGACACCTACCACTCTTGAAAAAGAAAAACTTCCCGGCATTGGTGACTATACACGAGGTGCTCTCCTCGCCTTTTCATGGAATATACCCAGAGTATGTATCGAGACAAACATACGAACAGTTTTCATTTATCATTTTTTCAAAAACACAAAAAATGTTCACGATAATGAAATACGAAAATATGTAGAGGCTACCCTCGATAGCCAAAACCCAAAAGAGTGGTACTATGCGCTTATGGACTATGGTGTCCACTTAAAAAAGACCCAACCAAACCCCTCTCGGAAAAGCGCTCACCACAACAAACAGTCGCCTTTTAAAGGTTCTGATCGCGAAATACGATCACACTTACTCAGACTCGTATTAAAGACACCACAAAAAGAAAAAGACCTCGTGGAATACTGTATGAGTAAACAAAGGACACGTTCTCAAGCAGAACAGATTGTGAACACTCTACAAAAAGAAGGGTTTATGGAAAGGAAAAAAGGATTTATAAGCATAAAAAAATAACCACAAAACAATGACGAACAAAAATACAATCATTACCTGGGTTATCGTAGGAATCGTGCTCATTGGTGCAACGATATTTTACGTAACACGCCCATTACCAAACAGTGACACTGACGTTGTCGCATGTACTGCAGACGCTTTCATGTGCCCTGATGGTACCTACGTAGGACGCACAGGTGCAAACTGTGAATTCGTATGTCCAGATGTTGGTGTCATCCAAGGAACATCAACAGTTGATGTAGAAGAGATTTCTCCAGCTGATATCTATAAATAAAGCTGGCACCTTGACCCCCTTCATTTTGTTTTTACTAAACAAAATGAAGGGGGTTTTTGGTATACAATAGTGCCATGAATATCGCTTCACCGATCGAAGAACTCGGCAGACTATCAACACAACACAGGGATGCCCTTGCCAAACTCGGCATAAAAACGCTCGAGGACTTGCTCTATCACTTCCCTACACACTACGGAAATACCTCCGAAATGAAGACCATAAACACGCTCATCAAAGGAGAACTCGCTGTTATTTTCGGTCGCATTACCAAACTCAAAACCTCAAAAGGGTTTCGTACAAAAATCACCATGGCCGAAGGCAGTGTCGAAGATGACACAGGGACCATAAAGGCTATCTGGTTTAATCAGCCGTATATTGCAAAAATGACACCCGAAGGAGCATTCGTGCGTATAGAAGGAAAAGTCTCTGAGCGAAAAAAAACAAACGAGCTCTACTTTTCAAATCCAAAAATTGAAATAGTCACCAAAATACCTATTGCTGTTGGCGACTCTCTCTTTACAAATAGTGGTGACGAAACACACACGCTCTACCCCACCTATCCTGAATCCCGAGGTATCAGTTCAAACTGGATGTATCACGTTATCCAAAAAATATTTAAAACAGGAATACTCGATACGTATGCCGACCCTCTCCCCGAAAGTATTCTCGAGAAATACAATCTTCCGAGCTGGAAAACTGCAATGATCTGGATACACGCGCCACAAAAAGAGAGCGATGCGCTCTCAGCCCGCAAACGCTTTGCCTTTGAAGAAGTATTTTTCATACAACTCGAAAAACAAAAAGAAAAACACGAATACCAAAAAAATCCCGCTTTTATCATAGAAAAAACAGAGAAGGAACTCGAAGCATTCACCTCTCGTTTCCCTTTTGCGCCAACAGAGGCGCAACACAAAGCAATACACGACATACTGAGTGACTTCAAAAAAGGCCATGCTATGTCACGCCTTCTCGAGGGAGATGTAGGTTCTGGAAAAACAGCCGTCGCAGCGAGTACGGTATATGCCGTGACCACTACACGACCTCGTGGACAAGACTATGGAACATTACAAACAGCCTACATGGTTCCTACAGAAATCCTCGCCACCCAACACTTTGAATCATTCATACAGTACTTTAGGCATCTACCACTCAACATCGGACTAATTACTGGCAGTGGCTGTAAAAAATTCCCCTCAAAAGTAAATCCGAGTGGCTGGACAGACATATCCAGAACACAACTACTCAAATGGGTAGCATCAGGAGAAATTCCTATTCTCATCGGCACGCACGCGCTCATACAAAAAACAGTAACCTTCAAAAATCTCGCCTATGTGATCATAGACGAACAACATCGCTTTGGAACACTCCAGAGACAAAAACTCGCACGTAAACCAAAACACACAGACAAGAGCGGGACACGCACAAACGGAGACGGCATCAACCCTCACCTCCTCTCCATGACAGCAACACCCATCCCACGAACACTCGCCCTCACCATCTACGGCGACCTCGATATCACCGTACTCGATCAAATGCCCCACGGCAGAAAGCCGATCATAACTGAAGTCATTGATCCCACACAGAGAGAAGCGACGTATGAGAAAATTCGTACCGAACTTAAAGCAGGACGTCAGGCGTACATCATTTGCCCACGAATCGACGAGCCCGATCCTGACATGGAAAACGCACTAAACGCAAAATCAGTAAAAGAAGAAGCAAAGCGTCTCAAGAAATCAGTCTTTCCTGAATACGAAATCGACATACTCCACAGCAAGATGAGTACCTCGGAAAAAGAATCAGTCATGGATGATTTCAAAGAAGGAAAAATCCACATACTCGTAGCAACATCTGTGGTAGAAGTTGGAGTGAATGTGCCAAATGCTACGGTCATCATTATTGAAGGAGCGGAACGCTTTGGTCTCGCACAACTTCATCAGCTCCGTGGCCGAGTCATCAGATCAAATCACCAAGCCTACTGTTTTGTATTTACAGAAAGCACAACCCAAAAGACTATCGAGCGCCTCCTCGCTCTCAAAACAGCAAAAAATGGTTTTGAACTCGCTGAGTACGACCTCAAATTCAGAGGAGCTGGAGAATTGTACGGAAAAAAACAATGGGGAGTATCAGATGTAGCTATGGAGGCACTGAAAAATATAAAAATGGTTGAAGCCGCACGAAATGAAGCACAAACACTCCTCACAAAAGACGAAAATCTCACCTCATTCCCTCTCATACAAAACGAACTCTTTCGTCGCAAAAAAGCGACAATACACTTTGAGTAACTAGTCAACAGAGGCCTTATACGCTAATGTAGACGTATGGCAAAACTAAAGCATACAGAATACGATGTGGCCGTCATTGGAGGAGGCCCTGCGGGGATGATGGCTGCTGGACGCGCTGCTGAATCTGGAGCACGCGTTGTTCTCATCGAAAAAAATGAAAAGCTTGGCGAAAAACTCCTCATCACGGGAGGTGGTAGATGCAATGTAACCAACGCAACATTTGATAATCGTGCCCTCCTTGAAAAATTCAAAACTCGGGGCAAGTTTCTCTTCTCAACATTCGCACAACACAGCGTACAGGACACACTCGATTTTTTTAACAGTCGAGGAATGGCAACTCGTGTTGAAAACGAAAATCGTGTCTTCCCTGCAACCCAGATGGCAAAATCAGTATGGGATGTGCTCGTGCAGTACATGAAGAAAAACGGTGTCGATGTAGTGACAGGACTTTCAGCAAAAGGTTTTCATATACGTGATGGAAAAATTGTAGGACTCAATACTGATCGAGAGACAATTGTCGCGGGATCATACATTCTCGCCACAGGTGGTACATCACACCCAGAAACAGGATCAACAGGTGAAGGTTTTGAATGGCTCAAAAAAGCAGGTCACACTATAAATGAACCCTCTGCGGCTCTCGTGCCTGTAAAAATAAAAGAGCGTTGGGTACACGAACTTTCTGGAGTATCGCATCAGCACGTAAAACTCTCTGTCATACAAAATGGTAAAAAAGTAGAATCAAAAATAGGCAGAATGGTTTTCACTCATTTTGGTATGAGCGGACCTCTCGTGCTCAACATGTCTCGAGACATTGGTATCTGGCTCGACAATGGACCAATAGAGCTCTCTATCGATCTCCTACCCGATGTGCTTCCTGACCTTGTAGACTCAGCCGTTCTTGAAATGTTTGGAAAAAATCTCAACAAAAAAATAAAAAACTGCCTCAAAGAAATAATTCCGCCAGCATTTGTTGAAACAATCATCACCCTTTCAGGACTGGATAAAGAAAAAGAAGTAAATCTCATCTCTCGCGAGGAGCGAAAGGAGCTCACCCGTGTACTTAAAGACATGCGTATGACACCAACAGGCTTTGTTGATCAAAAAGAAGCTATCGTAGCCTCAGGAGGAGTAGAACTAAAAGAAATTGATTTCAAAACAATGCAGTCTCTCCTCATTCCAAATCTATACCTTATAGGTGATGTGCTCGACATTGAAAGACCTTCAGGGGGATACAGTCTGCAATTGTGCTGGACTACCGGATGGGTTGCGGGAACACATGCAGGAGGAGCGAAGAAAAAGAAGTAAAACCCCTTACAATTAAGCCTGTAGGAAATGTGCATCACCATCACCAACCTTCACGGTCGTAAGAGTTGGTGATGATAATAGAATTTTGAAAAATAGTGTGTTGAGGGATAATCGCGAGCAAAGGAGAATGATTTTTGGAGCCAAAAGACCTTGTGGTCACAAATAATCATTCGCCGTCGCTCACGATTTTTGGAGTCTACTTAGAACTCGACCATTACATGGTCAGTATCCATGATTGGATATTTTATTTCGCTTCGCTCATAAAATATACTCAATCAGGCTTCGAGTCCAAGACGCAAAGCAGCTCCCTGCTTTGCTTAGGCGCACAAAATAAAACCCCCTTTCGGGGGTGTTTTATTTTGTGCGCCTACTTGGACTCGAACCAAGGACCCTCGAGGTATAAGCTCGATGCTCTAACCAACTGAGCTATAGGCGCATAACGATTCTTTAAACCGTTTCTACATCCTACGGCAAGTGAGAATAATTCTCAAACCCCTTTCTCTGATATACTAAAAAAGAATCCCGATCTCTATGTCACACCAGTTCTTTCTTTTTGAAGATAGGTCAGGACAGGTACTCACTGTTACTCAAAGCGAACTCATCAAACTTCCAGAAGCACACCTTGATGATTTCCTTTCGATTGAGCTCGCTGCGCACAATGCGCTCGCGGTCTCAGCTCCACACACAACATTGTGTTCAGGGCTTCCCTCTCAAACCACAACATTGTGTGTCAGACTCGAAGACACCGAACAGCACGTACAAATCTTCCATATGCCGGTCCAAAAAAATGGAACCGGAACATGGGAAAATCTAGAAACCCTCGACAGGACTCACACAAGCGAAGTGATCGACATTCTCACCAGAACACTTCACAGCAAAGCCGTCTCGTGACGGCTTTTTATTTTTTAAAAATAAAAAAGGAGTATACTTATATGTGGGTTTTTCAAATAAAGGAGGAAATCATGTTCGTCCTTGAACACACGGAAACATTTGTTCTTTTTATTACGATTCGGAATAGAAATGAACTGTTTCGAATCTATCACGAAGGTATGCTTGTTCTCCCCGAAGCAAAGGTGCGGCAACTTGAAACATTTCATGACTGCGCCTATCGCATCAAAGAGGGCTACCTCTATGATAAAAAATCATATCGGCTCGATCGGTTTACGAGTACCCATGAACCACTCAAACACGGAAGTGTTTGTGCGTCCTCGTTTGTATACGTCCAAGACTTTGATGATGACTGTGTCATCAAAAAACCACACATGGGTGAATGGACACCCTACAGAGAAATTCTCGACAGACACGAATACTCAGAACTTACCCATGAGGTTATAATGCGCCTCATACGCGAACACCGCCTTATATAGGCGGTGTTTTTCTTATGCTTGATGTTCGATATCTAATTTTTTCTTTGGAACAATTCCGTGAGCAATAATGAGTGTTTCGTATTCGTCACGCTCTATTGTTTCTGCAATAGTGAGCCTCTTTGCAATCGCATCGAGAGCTTTGCGATGAGTGGTGAGAATTTCTCCTGCCTTGGCGAGCGCCTCGGCCATAATACGTTGAACTTCACCGTCTACCTCATCACTCATGCGCTCAGAAAAATCATTTCCCTCAACACCCTTTCCAAAGAGAGCCTTGCCTCCAGCACTTTCGAGAGCAAGCACTCCTATCTTTTCAGACATACCGTATTTTGTAACCATGTCGCGAGCAAGAGCTGTTGAAACCTGCAAATCATTTGATGGTCCTGTGGTGGTGTCACCAAAAACCATTTTCTCAGCAACATACCCACCGAGGGAAACTGCAATATCATCCAAGAACTCTCTCTTTGACTGGAGCTTCCTATCCTCGAGTGGTAAATGGAGCGTGTATCCAGCAGCACGACCACGAGAAATAATAGATATTTTGTGCACAGGATCAGCATACGGTAACACTGAAGAAATGAGAGCGTGACCCGCTTCGTGATATGCAGTGATTTCTTTTTCTTTCTTTGAGAGAACGTGGCTCTTGCGCTCAGGGCCGAGCATGACTTTCTCTATTGAACGAATGAGGTCGAACTGAGCAACCTTTGTGCGATCCTCACGTGCTGCCAAGATAGCACCTTCGTTCATAAGTGAATACAAATCAGCTCCAGAAAAACCTGGGGTTCTCTCTGCAATAACTTCGAGATTTACATCCTCACCAAAAGGTTTCTTTGCGCTATGAATCTTTAGAATTTCCAAGCGGTCATGACGATCAGGTAAATCAATAGTCACACGTCTATCAAAACGTCCCGGTCGCAAAAGTGCAGGGTCGAGAACATCAGGTCTGTTGGTCGCCGCCATAACAATCACCTTTTCCGTAGGTTCAAATCCGTCCATCTCCACCAAGATCTGATTGAGTGTCTGCTCGCGCTCATCATTGCCTCCTCCAACACCCGTACCACGAACACGTCCGACAGCATCTATTTCATCAACGAAAATAATTGCCGGTGATGCCTGCTTTGCCATTTTGAACAAATCACGTACACGTGATGCGCCAACACCCACAAACATTTCCACAAACTCAGAACCAGAAATAGAAAAGAATGCCACGCCCGCCTCCCCTGCTACTGCACGAGCGAGAAGAGTTTTTCCTGTTCCTGGTGCACCCATGAGAAGTATTCCTTTTGGAATTTGTGCGCCAATATCGAGAAACTTTTTAGGATTTTTCAAAAAATCTACCACCTCAGCAAGCTCTTGCTTTGCTTCCTTTGCACCAGCAACATCTTTGAACGTAACACGCTGTTTTTTGTCTCCTGGAAAAATAATGCGCGCCTTTGACTGACCAAAAGAAAATGCCTGCATACCGGTACCTTTTACCTGACGAGAAAGATACCAAATAAAGAAAATGATAAAGACGAGAGGAAGAAGAAATGGTGCAAGATTTACGAACCAGTATCCAAAACCACTTGGACCTTCGATTGTCACAGCTACTTTTGCGAGAGCCTCCTGCTTTACTCCATAGTTTACGAGGGTCTGTGAGAGAGATGAATCAGATTCTTTCTTTGAAGTTTTTTCAATACCATCTGTATAGACGATATTCAATGCATCCCCTTTTACAGATACACTTGTTACTAATCCTTTGCTCACATCAGAAGCAAGCTCAGAAACAGAGATGACAGGAATGTCAGTGCCTTTGTCTGCAACAAAGGAGTATCCCGCAGCGAGCACAAAGAAAACGAGGAGTGTGGTCGCTATGTTGTTTATAAATCGAAAGACACCCTGTGGCTTGTGGGGTTTCTTGCCTCGGAAAGGCCCTTTGTTTTTTGGTTGTTTTTCGTTCGGATTATTCATACGTGCAATTATACACAATGAAGCATCAAAAGAAAGAAAAATCAGCGCCATAAAGACGCTGATTGAAATTCAAAAAAGTGCCTGAGCAACTTTTTGAACAAAAAAGAATGTTCTGGGGTATTTCACCACAAAACACACGGATAGGAATGTGAGGAGCTCCATATAAAAGTGACCGTCATAAAAGATACCACACGTGACTTTTTTTGGAAACGCTTCTCAAAGACCTCCTCTATTGCTACCATAACCTCATGGCCACCCTCGTACTCAACAAAAAAGCCTCCTTTAATTATGAGTTCATCGAACGCCTCGAAGCGGGCATTGAACTCCTCGGCACCGAAGTGAAGTCACTGCGGAGTGGAAACGCGACACTTGAGGGCTCCTATATCATCATTCGTGGTGGTGAAGCGTTTATATCAGGAATGACTATACCTCCCTATCAGGTAAACAACACCGCAAAAGACTATGAACCTGAACGCCTCCGCAAACTCATCCTTACCAAAAATGAGATTGAAAAACTGGCCGGAATTGAGTCAAAAAAGGGTTTGACAATAGTGCCTGTTTCGATGTATAATAAGAACAGGAAAATCAAAGTTGATATTGCTATTGCTCGCGGAAAACGAGAGTTCGACAAACGCGAAACAATAAAGAAGAGAGATTCCGACAGAGAGATACAGAGAACCTTGAAAGGAAATTAGATTAATCAACACATAACTAGTAACTTTTTACTTGTAACCGAAAAGTTCAAGTCAGAATGGTTAAGAGTTAATTGTTGATCGTTAGTAGTTAATCATATGGGGATGAACGGCCTAGACATAAGGTCTCATTTCTCGGTATGCAAAGTGGAGCACCAGTAACTCCTAAATCTGCTGGAAAAATTCAAATGCAAAAACTGCATTTTCAAAAGCTAAGTCTATTGTCTCTCCATTTTTTGGAGCGAACGATTTAGCTTTCGCTTACGCTAAAGCCTAAGTGACATTACTCATTCCTGATTCTCGAGCAGAATGAGCTAGTGTTATAACCTCGAGATAGGACATGTCCCCTCTTTGGTTCATGCCCGAAATAAAGAAGATCGATTGTCGTGCGTTTTGCTTGTTCTCAAGCGCGACACTCTAAAACACCTCACGGTGTAAAAATAAGCTACACTTTGTAGACGTACCCGAAATAACCTCGTGCACGTGAGTTCGATTCTCACCATCTCCACAAACATCAAACCGCCTTTTATGGGCGGTTTTGATTTTGTGAGAGATGAGCGAGCACCGAATTGCTCGCGTGTGAGAATCGAAACCTAGTTGAGCATTTTATCTAGCATTCTTATGCGACGAGAAAATCCAACTATGGGTACTGCTCCTGTAAGGAGCGATTCTCATTTGACTTGATTTATTTCGTGAGCGACGGCGAGTCGGGATTGTGAGTACTTTGACTTTTGCTGGCCTTTGCTAACGTTTGTCAGATTTCGTCCCGCCGTTCCATTTGATGATTTCTTTGGCAAGAATGTCAATCTTTTCCTCAAGATCCTCATTTTCCTTCAAATCTATCAAAGTCAACTTTTTTTCAACCTTTCTTGCAAAAGGAACTTTCTTTTTTAAATCATACTCCGAACAATAAGAACTTAAAGATTTGTATATGTTCCTCTTGATCTCTCTCCCCGAGATTTCAAACAGAACTCTATTACTAAGATAGTTTTCAATCTCTTTTCCTTTTGTTATCCAGTAGCCCATACTACAAGTCTTACACTCGGCAATTATTCTTTTCTTCGTATCTCTCAAATCGTCTATCGAGTAAGAACCTTCTTTATCACTGTCGATAATAATAAAACTATTCTTATTAATTACTAAAAGATTCAAATATTGTAAAAATTCTTCATCATTCAGTGAGTAATGTGAAAGCACTTTACCTCCGTAAAATTGAAAAGTAAACTGTAAACCCTCTTTAAGATTAGGGTACTTGAGCTCCAACCACTTCTTAACATAAATGCGGTCAGAAGGTCCTTCTACCCAAACAATACCGTTTGTCTGGTATATCTCACTAGCTCTTATTCCAAGATCATCGATTAACTTGGTTATCTCTAAAGAGTTGTTTATCTCTGTTGAGACCGATCCTTTTCCATTATTGGTGATTTGATAAATCTTTTTATTATTAATTTCATAATCCAAAAAATGATTTGAATGTGTCGCTAAGAAAAATCGCTTATCTTCTATTGTTGATATAAGATTCAAAAGTGCTCGCTGAGCTCTCGGATGTAAATGGAGTTCCGGTTCGTCTATACAGACAATACGAGCGGGAGTAGTAATAATTACAAAAGCAATAAGTACAATCTCTTGATAGCCAGTGCCTAAAGATGAAAGAGGTGTGTATTTTTTATCAATAACAAGCTGTATCTCCCTCTCAACGCTGGGAATCTTAATATCTATGTCAAAACCAAATATTTCTTTAAAATAAGAGCAGAGTAAATCCTTTTTCTCAGAAAGATGTTGAGTTGTGTGATCGAAATTGACGATAGAGTTCAGTCTTTCTCGGAGTTGCTTATTTTCAGTGATTTTTCTGAACTCACTCAAATATTCAACTTCTGGAAAAAGTATCTGCTCGGTAACGTTTAACGATCTAATGACTGACTCCAGACGATCTGAAAAAGGACCTCCAGTAGTTCCCCTTAGGCTTTCATATTCCCGCGCCTCTTTCTCGGATATATGGTGCAAAAAACTATCTATCGGCTTAAGTAAATATCCATTTGCGGTATTCTGAAGTTCGTACGTAACATATGCATCATCAAAAGTGATGACACCCCGCATTGCACTAACAAAACTTTCGGTGGGTTCGAATCCTATCTGGAAAGTTATCTTATTTGAATAATTGAAATCACGAAAATCTTCAAGAGCAAAAGGATACTGAATCCGCTGACGCTCACCAAACCTGACCGCTAGCATCGGCCTAAAATCTGGATGACCCAGTATAGACAGGAATTTTAATATATTGGACTTGCCTGCATTGTTCGTTCCAATAAAAAGATTAATCCCGCCTGGATTCTCAACGGTTAATGCTTCGTCACCAAAGCTTCGATAATTCCTAATTTTTATATATCTAATCTTCATTGACTTGTACTTCGAGTATATCACGGTAGATAAAACTAATTTGAGCAAAGAAAAATTCCACCCTCCTCGCATTTGCGAGAAGTATAAAGTTGATTGCATATATCTTTGAGACACGCCGATCAAGAAACTGTAACATCTCTATATTTGATATAAAAAATTGAGCTTAACACCGTCAAACGGATCGAAACGGAAAAACACTGGTCCAACCACCCTTCGCTCTAAAATCGCCTCAGACGCTTCAAATATCCAAGAATATAGTTGGTTCCAACCTTTCCGCCCATCTCCACAACATTTGACAATAGTATTAATACATGCTATTATAAGCATTAGTTAGAAACTCAACAATCAATCTGTTCCTTCTATGAAAAAAGCGAAAGACTTCTTGCATAAGATAAGCATGCTGTCCGGTCCTAATGACTTTACCAGGAATCTGTGCCAGACGTTGGCAAAAACAGTGAATGATTCCGCAACTTTATCAGAAAGCCAGCAGAACGCAGTTGTAGCCGCGATCAATGACGTGGTCAAAGCATGGGTGGACGATCAGGACAGCGCCAATAATCGCAAGTCAATTCTTCTCATCGCCACCTACATCAACACCTGTCACGCTTAATGCCTGCCTCACGAAAGCCGTCTCTACCGAAAGGAGAGCGGCTTTTTTATTGATGGTTTTAATTCCTTCCTGTGTCCCCTCTTTTCTCTCCCCTACGCATTCACCTCAGACTTCACATGTCGCACCTCCTTGGACACACCATGCCCCTCCTTATCAATTTCATATATAACAATGGCCCCGAAAAGCATTTCTATATCCCTCACCTTTTCATCGGGAACATTTTCAATATATTTCATGAGAGCACGAATAGCATTACCGTGAGAAACAAGGAGTACTGTAGTGCCAGCATTCAAAAGTGGCAATAGCACGCCTGTATAAAAAGGCATCACTCGTTCATACACCATTTTCAACGTTTCCCCTCCTGGCACAGGACAATCCCAATCACGCCTCACGCAGTTGAACACCTCGACACCCAATTGCTTTTGCATTTCCCATTTATTTTTTCCCGTGTACTCTCCATAGTCTCGCTCATTGTGCGCGCTTGATTTCTCCACAGGAATAGATGTTTGTCCCATACCTATCGCCATTTCACTAAACGTCTCAAAAGAACGCACCTGTGTTGAAACAAATGCTTTGTCTATATGGATGTCTCGTATAAGCTCACCCATTTCTTTTGATTTCTTGCGTCCATACTCAGTGAGATGAACATCTCTACTTCCCGTCCATATACCGAGCTTATTCCACTCAGACTCATGATGACGAACGATAACAAGTTTTCCGTGCTCTGCGTCTTTCATAGATAGTTTAAAACTTTGGCGCTTCAATAAATTGCATACCTGCAGGAACAGCAAACACACTCGCATCAAATTTTGCCGATGTGCATTTCCATGAGGTCTGCGCTCCTAAAGATGCGAAATTCATATTTCCCTCAAGTGTTCCGTTTGCACCTGCGCTTTTTACAACAGGAGTCTTCATGGCGAGAGGTGAAGCGCTCGTCCATGTGTAGACAAAATCAGTATCGCTTATGCTGTGGCTTTCGATAGTTTGTCCGAGAGCTTTTACAACACTCTTGAAATCTCCTCTGAACTTTTCACCTTCTATATACACTGTTCCTGATGATTCAGCGTTCGGATCCTTCATATCAAAGGTACAGATGTACTTTCCTCCTTTACGCGCAAGCTCCTCTGGAGAGCCTTGTACCACATCACCTGTAGAAACATCACTTTCCTTTTGAGCAGATGTCTCTGTAGTAGAAACACCCTCTGTGCCAGTAGTGTCTTTTCCTTGAGAGATAAACCACACACCTCCGCCAATAACGAGAACCGCCACAATAATTCCTAAGATTTTCATAAACGTATACATTAAATAATTAACATTCTATGAATAGAGTGTACATCAAAGACGCTTTTCACAAAACAACGCTCTACGAGGGACATTGAGCATAATACATGCTACACTGCCACCGGCTTGCTGTTTTGCCAGCCACAATCATCAAAGAAAGGTATTCGTCATGTCAAAACATCACGAGGGCAAAACCAAACCGTTTTCCCTTTTGTTCTTTATCAGTGTTATAACGCTTTCGCTCATTGTACTCTTTGGGCTTGTGTGGCTCATCGCCCCAGAAGTCTGGAATGTGCAAATCTCCGCAAGCATTACGTCTCTCTGTGTCGTAATCGTTGCTGTTCATCTCATCAATTCCTTTGTGGAATTCTTCTTTCATAGGTATGTGCTCCATGCACCAGTAGTTCCTTTTTTGGCCTACTTTTACAAACAGCACAAACTTCATCACTCCCTCACACGTATACGACTCAAAAACGTATCGCAAGAAGGAGGACAAGAAGTAGAGAATCTCTATCCGATTCTCGAAGAAGAACAACACGAAGCATCGTACTTTCCTCCCTATTCACTCCTTGTGTTCGCGTTCCTCGCAACACCTCCTTTGGCACTGCTCCAGTGGAGATTTCCAGAAGCTCCTTTTTTTCTCGGTGGATACTTGGCTGTTGCGTTTTCACTCGTACTTTACGAGACGCTTCATGCGCTAGAACATCTACCGATAGAAAAATGGAAACCTCTCCTCGACCACAAGGTATATGGAAAAATGTGGAAAGTAATCTATGGTTTCCATTTGAGACACCATGCGGATATCCACTCAAACGAATCGATATCAGGTTTTTTTGGGTTCCCTGTTCCAGATGTGATTTTGGGCACATACAAAAAGCCCGATTCACTCTTTGAACACAGGAAACCAGGAGAGAAAGAATGGTTTGCGTCGCCTCAACCGGTATTTTTTATTAGATGGCTTGACCATCTAGCAAAAAAATCTGTTGAACACAGACGTATTACCGCACGTTAGACAAAGCCAGATACTTTCAAAAGTATCTGGCTTTTTTACTATAAAAAAGTAGGCTGTGTAATAATAGAAACACTATGAGTACCTGCCCAGACTGTAACCAGAATAGAATGACTTCTCGGGGATGCACGCTCGCCTATTTTGTGATTGACGGAGAGAAGCACAAGCGTGTTACGGGATCATATGAAAAAGGAAAATCTTTTACAAAAGAAGTTACTCAGGGCGAAGGAAAACAATGTCCCGACTGCGGTGCGATCGAGGGAAATGTGCACCACTTTGGATGCGAAAACGAACTCTGTCCGATTCACAAGACACCCCTCATCACCTGTGACTGCGATATGGTACGAGCGTCTGCCTAAATGCAATTAACTTGCATTTAGTGAGAAAGGCTGTATGCTTAGATACCATTAGACATAATAGTAAAACGTAATGACTCTCTACATAATCATTTCTGCTCTGTGCATCATGCTCGCCTCACTTGCGGGAGGAATATTTACCTCTCAGAGACTTGGTGCCTTTCTCCACAAAAACCTCCCCTACCTCATAACCTTCTCTATCGGTGTTTTCATCACCATCACCTGGGGACTTTTTTCAGAGGCTTTTGAGCATAATGGTTTTTGGCTAAGTATCCTCACCGCCATACTCGGAGCACTCTTTATAAAAATAGCGACCCATCTCATACCTAACGCACATCACCATCACGACACTCCCGATGATCACACCCACTCAAAAATAGATGCCCGGCACATTCTCCTCGGTGACGCAATACACAATCTCGGTGATGGACTCCTCCTCGTGCCTGCCTTTCTCGTAAGCACATCAGTAGGTATCGCGACGGCGCTCAGTATTTTCATACATGAATTTGTGCAAGAAGTTTCTGAATTCTTCATTCTCAAACAAGCAGGATACACGACCAAACAAGCGCTCGTTCGAAATTTTATCGTTTCAACAACACTTCTCATCGGAGTTGGTCTATCTCTCGCAATCTCACATGTCGAGGTGCTCGAGGCGCCACTCCTCAGTTTTGCAGGAGGAGGCTTCCTCTACATCGTATTCCGCGACCTTCTCCCTAACACCCATGAAGCGATTCAAAAAAGAGGAGGCTCAATGAAACATCTCTACGCTCTCATCTTTGGTTTTATCATTATGTTTGGTGTAGGAATACTCGTTCCACATACCCACGAAGAACACGAGGAAGACGCTTACGCAGAAGCCCTCTCAGAGACTCTGTAATTCCAAAAAGGCCTTGTTTATTGGGCATATATGTGGTATACATAAGCTCTTAGAACTTAATTCTCTATTCAATTTGAGCAAAGATAAAACAAGAGTAAATCATCACATTCGATCAGCCGAACTACGGGTGATTGGCTCTGACGGCGCAAATCTCGGTGTCCTCAGTCTACGTGATGCACTTCTCAAAGCAGAAGAAGCGGGTCTCGATCTCATCGAGATATCCCCTAACGCAAATCCTCCTGTTGCAAAAATTGCTGATTTTGGAAAATTCCAGTACGAAGAAAACAAAAAACAGAAAATTGCGAAATCAAAATCTCACACTGTTGAAATAAAAACCGTACAAGTAAAAATTGGTACCGGTGAACACGACCTCGCCCTCAAAGCAAAGAAGGCTTCAGAATGGCTCAAAGAAGGTCACCGTATAAAGCTCGACCTCTTCCTCCCCGGTAGAGCAAAATATCTCGATCAAAAATTCCTCAATGAGAGGCTTGAGCGACTTCTTATTCTGATCACAGAACCCCACAAAATGACCGAAAAGCCTCAAAAAAGCCTTAAAGGACTAAGTACCATTATCGAAAGAGCGTAAAAACGTATACAGACTAGACAAAAAGATGAAATCAGGTAGTATATAGACTCAATTCAAGAACGCCCATGAAGACCAACAAGTCATACACAAAACGCCTTAAAGTAACAAAAAACGGCAAGGTTCTCGCTCGTAAACCAGGACAAAACCACTTTAACGCAAAAGAAAGCGGACGAGCACTCCAGCGAAAGCACAAGTCTCAGCCTTTTCATATGAGCAATAAAGAAAAGTCTCGTTTTCTTGTTGGATTTTAAACGTAACTAACACACCACTATGGCACGCGTAAAAAAAGGAACAAATGCACTGAAGACCCGTCGAAATATCCTCAAAATGGCAAAAGGATATCGTTTTGGACGTTCAACAAAAGAACGCCAAGCATATGAGGCTATTTCACACGCAGGAGCATATGCATTTGCTCACCGCAGAGACAAGAAAGGTATTGCTCGCAGAACATGGAATCTCAAGATAAACGCGGCTCTCGAAACACACGGTCTCTCCTACTCAAAGTTCATCGGTGCGCTCAAGAAAAAGAACATTATCCTCGACAGAAAAATCCTCGCAACATTTGCAGAATTCTATCCGGAAACATTCAAGAAAGTTATTGCTGAAGTAAAATAAAAAAACCGCCCTCGTGGCGGTTTTTTTATTTGTAAAAACCATACGAGAGAATATTGTATTCATCAGTTGTATACAGGCGAATACCGCTTTCGTGACGCAAGGCAAAAAAACCAATTCCTGCATCAAGAGCAAGCCTACTACAGACGGTACAATACGGATCCCCTGAGTAGAGAAGATTGCCCGACTCATCTACGCGAGTAAAATACAAAATACTTTTTTGTAATGGAATATTCAATCTAACGCACTCCATTATTGCCCTCCACTCCGCATGCACACAACACGTCTTGTCAGACTTAGGCTTTTTTGAGGAAGAGTACTCTCTTGTGCACATTTTTTGACTGCTCGCTGTAGGTGGCCCGTTATATCCCCGACCAATAACATTTCCGTCGAGCACAACAAGGGCACCACATTTATCTCTTAAACAAAGAGACTTTTTTGCCTCCTCCCCTGCCATCTCAAAAAACTGCATATCAAACTTCGAGTTCATACTCTTTACCCTTTTCAGGGAACACGGCATTCACGCCGAGCTCATCACGCAAACGCTGAACCAAAAAAAGTGAGGATTTTGGTTCTCCCATGGCAACAAAAACCTGTTTGAGTGTGGGGGCAGACTTTGATACAAAATCAACAATACCATTTGAATCTTTGTGAGAAGAGTATCCGCCGATTTTGTCTATGTGAGCCTTGATAGTGATGGACTCTCCCGCAATAGAAACATTTTTTTGTCCGTCTTCAATGTGGCGACCCAAACTTCCTGCAACTTGATACCCCACGAGGAGAATGGTGGCGTTCGGATCAGACAAATACACACGCTCATGCTGAAGCACCCTACCTCCAACAGACATACCTGAGCCAGCAATAATAATCTTGGGACCCTTTGCAAAATCAATAGCGCGAGACTCTTCGGGATTACGTATAAACTTGAGCCCAGGAAAATCAAAGATATCGTCACCTTGAGCAATATCTTTTTGTATCTTTTCATTAAAGAGCTGAGTATATCTGCGGTACACTTCGGTAACTTTAATAGCGAGCGGTGAGTCCAAATACACAGGCACGCGAGGAATACGGCCTCCTTCAATAAGTTCGTTAATCTCGTACAAAATCACCTGTGTACGTTCGATAGAGAAAGCCGGAATCACCACGGTTCCTCCTGCAGAGAGACGCGTGTGCAAAATGCTTTTCAATTTTTCATCACGTACCTGTTTTGACTCGTGGTTACGGTCGCCGTACACACTCTCTACAACCATATACGTAGCATCAGTTACTTCCTCCGTGTCAGGCAAAAGAGGTGTTGGCGAGTTACCCAAATCGCCCGTACATACAATAACGCTTTTGCCGATCTCGCAACGCACAATTGCAGAACCAAGTATGTGACCTGCGTCTTTAAACGACACGGAGACATCTTCTCCAACAGAAAAAGACTCGTGATACGGGTAGGTTTTCCAAAGAGAAAGTGCTCTATCAATGTCCTGCCTCTCATAGAGCACTGGCAGTCCAGAGTCTGATGCCTCGTGAGCAAGGAGACGTTGTGCATCATCAAGCATAATAGCCGCCAGCTCTTTTGTCTGAGGTGTGGAGTAAATAACACCAGCAAAACCGTCCCTTACGAGTTTTGGAATCCTTCCAATATGATCCATGTGAGCATGCGTAACAATGAGCGCATTAATTGCTGGTGGATTATAGGTGAGCACTTCCCTGTTCTCATCCATCGCATAACGAGAGCCCTGAACGAGACCGCAATCAACTAAAAAAGAGGTCTTTTCTGTTTTAAAAAGAAAATTCGCACCAGTTGCATTCCCTACCGCACCGTACGGAGCAAAGATAATTTTTTTAGACATGAGAAGAATCTATAGATGTCTCTGTTTTTCCACGAAGAAACAAAAACTTACTAATAACAAAAGTAACAACACCTCCCAGAGTATCCATAACAAGATCAAGCGATGTATCAAAAGGATATTCTGGATCAGACACAAAAGTCATTTTGAAAAAAAGCTCATACGCTTCCCACAAAAGCCCCACTCCAATCACAAACAAGAGAACCTGCGCTACTCCCAGCTTAAACGGAAGGGGTTTTGTTGCATGTATCCAAAAAATGAAAAAAGCTAACCACACGCCACCCAAAAAGTGCATCATGATGTCGTACCAAGGCAGTGTCCAGTAATACGCCTGATCAATAGCCACACTATGAAGCACTGCCACCACAGAAACCACAATAAACATCGGCCAAAAGAATATATTGAACATGAAAAAATGTAAAAAAGTAACAGATATAGTGTACACGAAAAATAAATAATCTTATATATGAATATGCCCACGAAAAAAACCGACTTTTGTCGGTTTTTTTCTGGGTTATTCGAAATATTGTCCCTAGTAATATACTAGGTGGGTGACCGCAATCTGATACCAAGGCATCAGATGATAGTAAGTCTCCCTTAACAAAAGTTATAGAGTTAATATTTCAAATAACCCTACCAGTAGTATACTCTCCTCTTTTCCACGATACAAATAAAAATACAAACAAACCACAAAACCAAATTTCAGAAAAGAAAAACATTGACATCTGTATACAAAAAATCTACAACATAGTGTGTAGATTTTTTGTATTTATTCTTTTTTACCGTCCAAATTAACGTCGTAGAGTATTTCTTCCTGAATGTGCCGATAATCAATCAATTCCTTCTCTGAAAACCAGTGCACAATCTCTTTTTGTGCTTCGGGAACGGAACCGGATGCATGAATGAGGTTTCGAACAGAACGTTTGTCTAAATCAGACATGTAGTATGAGTCCAAAACATAATCCCCGCGAATAGTACCGACATCTGAAGTCAGTGGCTCTGTACCTCCTGTAATTTTCCTCACGATTGCTACCGCATGCGCCCCTTCGAGAACCATAGCAATGACCGGACCGCTCGTCATGTACTTTTTGAGCTTTCCCAAGAGAAGCTCCGTTATTTTCAAAGGATCAGTAATAGGAGGAGTGAGCCCTTTGTCGAGATAGCCTTTTATCGTTTTTTCTCCTGTCTTTTTTCTCCACTCTGGATCAATAGTATAGTGTTGCTCTATGTGATCAGGACTTGGCACGAGCATCTTGAGAGCAACAATTTTGAGACCTATACGTTCGTACCGTTCAATCACCTCCCCCACAAGCGAACGCTGAAGGGTATCGGGTTTTAATAACACGAGTGTTCGTTCATTTTTTGGATGTTGCATACGTATGTTTTTTATTTTGTTAAAACCTCACAACCATCTTCTGTTATAAGTACCGTGTGTTCGAAGTGTGCACTTTTCTTACCATCAGTTGTACGATAGGTGTACCCATCAGAATCAAGGCGAATACCGTCCTTTCCTAGAGTGACAATAGGCTCAATGGCAATAACCATTCCAGGACGTAATGCGTCCCCTTCTCCTGGCTCACCATAATTAGGTACGTACGGATCCTCGTGTACCTTGTAGCCCACACCGTGTCCAGCAAGCTCCTCAATAATAGTCAGGCCTTGTGATGTAACACACTCCTCTACAGCATGACCGATATCACCCGTGGTTCCCCCACCCCTGCATGCAGAAATAGCTCGACGCAATGATTCCTCAGTCACCTTTACTAATTTTCTTGAGAGAGTATCTATTTTTCCTACAGGAACAGTTACTGCCATATCAGTAATGAGCCCTTTGTGTATAAGACCCATATCAAGCGACACAACATCTCCCTCGTTTAAAATAATAGGGTTCTCATTAGGAATACCATGTACGACTGCATCGTTTACAGAGATGCACATACTTGCAGGAAAAGGACGACGAGCTCCTTGTGGTTTGTATCCCAAAAAAGCAGACATGTCCCCGCCTTCGGATATAAGTTTCTGCGCATAGTCATCGAGCTCTTTTGTCGAAACACCTGGAGCAACCTTTTTTGCAACAGCAGAAAGAATGAGAGCATGACGTTTGCCACCCTCACGTAGTATTTCTATTTCTTCTGGTTTTTTTATAGTAATAGACATAAACCCTGTTATAACTCGAGTGCTTTCACAATATCTTTGTGTACATTTTCTATCGTCTGATCACCGTTTATAGAAATAAATGTATAGTACGGATTGTGTTTAAAATATGAAACCGCTTTCATTACTTCACTATCAAACCACGCCAAACGTTTGTCAATTTCTTCGTGTTTATCATCATGCCTACCTCGTTTAAGCAAACGATCCTTTGCAACATGGTGATGCACATCGAGAAACAAAATGACGGGTTTTTTCCTCTGATAAAACTGTATTGCAGAATCAAGAATTGGTGCCTCATCGGGACGACGAGACAAACCATCTAAAACCATATGCTCATTTCCTGTGACAATTTCGTCAATCAAAAGACCTGTCCACATCCACACAGGGAAAAAAGCCGGCATGAGGCCTCCTGCTGACATAACCTCCTTTACTTTGTGAGCAGTGAATGAAGATGTGTCTTTCACAAATGAACGAAAACGAGCCCCTGTTTCTACATAAATAGCCTTATTTACGGTATCAATCTCTGCTAATTTTTTTAATAAAAGATCGGCTTGAGTACCCTTACCCGAGCCGGACTTACCAAAAAATACACATGTGATTTGTTTCATGGTTTCAGTCTATACTTAAAAATAGAAATAAAAAAGACCCCCTCTTTGTGAGGGGGTCTTTTTCTATTTTAGTATTCCCGCATTGATAACTGGGCATCAATCTTCTTTACAAGATCAAGCACCACAGAAACCGCAATGAGCATAGCTGTTCCACCGAGAGCAAGGGTGGTAATTCCTGTTACTGATCGCATGAGAAGTGGCAATACCGCAATGAATCCCAAGAAGCTTGCGCCGACAAGCGTAATGCGAGTCACAATCTTTGAGAGATGCTCTGCAGTTGGCTGACCCGGACGAACACCTGGAACAAAAGCACCTGATTTCTGAAGGTTGTCTGAAATCATTACTGGATCAAAAGTAATCGCTGTGTAGAAATAAGTGAAAGCAAAAACAAGAAGGAAATATGCAGAATCGTAAATCCATGGATTATTGATGATACTCAAACCCGTTGAAGAAATCATCTTGAGTGTTGGATTTGTCGCGCTCGACAAGAAGTTAAAAATCATCTGAGGAAAAAGAAGCATAGACAATGAAAATATGATCGGAATCACACCCGCCTGATTTACACGAAGAGGAAGATAGGTAGAAATTCCTCCGTACACTTTCATTCCCCTCACCTGCTTTGCATAGGTCACAGGAATTGGGCGCTCTGCTTCAGTAACTACCACCACCGCATAAATCACCGCCACAGCTACTGCCGCAAAACCGAGGTAGAGAGGAATTTGTGAAGGGTCGTACGCAGCGATAAGGTTTGTAATGGTACGAGGAAGTGAAGCTACGATACCTGAGAAAATGATAAGCGATGTTCCGTTACCAATACCGAACTCAGACATGAGCTCACCAAGCCACATAAGAAATACAGAGCCTGCGGTAACTACAATTACGTTTACGATAAAATCAAACGGGGTGAGTGTTGAAACAACGCCCTGACGTTCCAAAAGAATAAGGAAAGAAAAACCTTGGAGAAGAGCGAGAGGAAGAGTGAGACGACGAGAATACTGTCCAAAACGAGCACGTCCTGCTTCTCCTTCCTCCTGATACATAGCCTTGAGCTTTGGCACCATAATGGTCAAAAGCTGCATAATAATCGATGCGGTGATGTAGGGGCCGACACCGAGCATAACAATAGAGAGGTTTGACAAACCACCTCCAGAAAACAAGTTGAGGAGACCGAGAAATTGGCTTCCCTCGAAAAGAGTTTGAAGTCGCACAACATCAATACCCGGAATCGGAATATGTGTAAGAAGTCTAAAAATCGCAAGAGCTCCAAAGATAAAGAGAACACGCTTACGAAGTCCGCTATCTCTAAAAACCAAATTCAGTTTGTCTATAAATGCGTTCATAAGGGATTTGCAATTACGAATTAATTACCACAGACGGTCTGTTTAAACGAAAAGAGACCGTGGAGTAATTATCTCACACTTCCTCCCGCTTTTTCTATCTTTGCTTTAGCAGACGCTGATGTTGCACAGCCAGAAACAGTAAGTTTCTTTGTAATCTCACCGTCAGAGAGAATTTTGATCTTTGGATAGTTTCCGTTTACCAAAGAAACGAGGTTGTGAGCAACGAGTGTCTCAGGAGACACAGACTCACCTGCCTTAAAGGCTGTCTCGATGCTTGCGAGAGATACTACGTGTGAATACGGTACGAATGTCTTGAGACCTCCAACACCTCGTCCACGAAGCTTTGGAAAACGCTTAATGAAGTCACGGAGCTCTGGTCGCTTCTTACGTCCAGAACGAGCATTTTGCCCCTTGGTTCCACGTCCAGATGTCTTTCCGCGCTTTCCCCCACGGCCTACGGATACGCTCTTCTTATTTGGTGTTTTTCGGATAAGGTTGTTGAGTTGCATGGTAGTAAAATTATTTTATCTCAGCTGAAGTACGTGCAGAAGAAACACGGGTAGGACGTACAAGATGAAGACCTTTGAGCGCCATGATTGTTGCGCGAGCAATGTTGAGTTTGTTTTTTGATGGAGAAATTATTTTTGCTACAACGTTCTTTATACCAGCAAGCTCAATAACGTTACGAGTTGCAGATCCTGCTACAATTCCACGGTCTTTTGCAGGGATGAGCATAACACGGGCGCTTGCGTACTTTGCAAAAACTTCATGAGGAATAGACATATCCTTTGTGGTGTTTATTTTCACCATATTCTTTTTTGCATCACGCATAGCCTTATCGATAGCGAGAGCGGTATCACCTGCCTTTCCGAGACCAACACCTACCATACCTTTTTTGTTACCCGCTACGAGCGCAACGCTAAAGCTAAAGCGTCTACCTCCAGAAACGGTACGAGATACGCGTCGAATATTGAGCATAGTGCTATCAAACTCTGGCTTTGTGCGCGGAGCGCGATCGCCTTCTCTTCGTCTACCGCCTCCCTTGCCACCACGATCACCACCACGGCGAGGAGCCTGGGTAGCTTGGTCAAGAGGCTTAGCCTCTACCTTTGTTTCTGTCTGAGCTTGTGTTGTGTTTTCGGTTGTCATAGTTTTTTAAAATACAAGTCCTCCTTCCCGTGCACCAGAAGCAAGTGCCTTTACGCGTCCAGCAAATTTAAATCCTCCGCGATCAAAAACCACCTTCTTTATACCCTTAGCAAGAGCGAGTTTCGCAATTTCACCACCAACAAGAGTAGATTGCTCTACCTTTGTCTTCTTGCCCTTGATGTCTTTTGATGAAGCAGAGACAACAGTGCTCTTTGTTACATCATCAATCAACTGAGCATATACACCAGTGTTTGAACGGAAAACAGAAAGACGAGGAACTTCAGCTGTTCCTGAAACCTTGGTTCGTATTTTTGCGTGAAGACGCGCTCGCTTGATGAGTTTAATATTTTTCATAAAAATTACGCTGCTTTCTTACCTTGCTTACGACGGATAACTTCGGCTTCATATCGAATACCCTTACCCTTGTATGGTTCAGGCTTCTTGAGAGAACGAATCTCTGAAGCGAAAGCTCCTACGAGCTCCTTATCGATACCTGAAATTGAAATAATGTTTTTGTCTGCAGTAACCTTGAGACCTGCTGGAATTGGCACTGAAACAGGATGAGAAAAACCAAGAGCGAGATTGAGGTCTGTTCCTTTTACATCAGACTTAAAACCGATACCTTCTACAATGAGCTTCTTTTGGTAGAGAGTATGTACTCCTTTGAGCATGTTCTTTACGTGAGCAGCATATGTTCCCCAGAGAGGAAACGCCTCGCTTCGAACAGTGCTTACAAGAACAGTTCCGTCCTTGATGTCGATTTTGACATCAGGCTTAACAATACGAGAAATAGAACCAAGAGGGCCTTTTACGGTAAGAGTATAACCATCAAACGTAACGTCTGTTTTTTCTGGGATCGCAATTGGTTTTTTTCCTACGCGTGACATGTTTTTTTAATAAGGTGTTAGTTTTTGGTTTCAGCTTTCAGGGAAGACTATTCTTTCCGCCCTAGAAGCTGACACCTAAAACCTACTAACTAATTCATTTACCAAATTTTGAAGAGAATCTCTCCTCCGACCTTTGCCTTTCGAGCCTCGTCATCTGACATGATTCCTTGAGGTGTTGAAAGAATGAGACTACCGTAACCCTGCTTTACAGGACGAATCTCATCAGATCCAATGTACAATCGCTTTGAAGGTTTTGAGAGACGAGCGAGGTCTGAAATACGTGGCGCTCCGTCTTCTGAGTAGATAAGACCTACTTCAACAAACTTTGTTACCTTCTTGCCTTTCTTTACAGGAGTCTTTACATATCCTTTTTCTGAAAGTTTCTGAGCGATAGCAAACTTGAGGTTTGAATACGGAATAAGCACTGACTCTTTCTTTGCAGAGCTACCGTTTTTTATCTGTATGATGAAATCTGAAATAGTATCGTGTGTCATTGTTTTTTACCAAGAAGACTTCTTTATTCCAGGGATAAGGCCGTCATTTGCGAGCTCGCGGAAACAAATTCTACAAAGCCCGAAATCACGCATAAATCCGTTCTTTCGACCACAGCGAAAACAACGTCGAACAGTTCGTGAACTGAACTTTGGTTTCTTAGCTGCGCGTGCGATAACAGATGTTTTAGCCATAATTAATTAAAAAACTTACCAGAAAAATAAAAAGCCTTGGTGAAAGCTTTGGGGCTCATACTAGCAAAGCACCACCTCCCTGTCAAACAAAACCAAGGCTCTAAAGAACGATATTAAACCTTCTTGATCGGAAAACCGAGGTGCTCAAGAAAAGCCAAGGTTTCCTTTGGATTTTTAATTGAAGTAACAAGAGTTACCGCAAGACCAAAGACATCCTTGAGCTCTTCCTCAGCAGTCTCAGGAAATATGCTATTTTCACGAATACCGATAGTAAAGTTACCCATACCATCAACTGCCGTACGGTTTATACCACGAAAGTCTTTTGTTCGAGGTATAGCAATATTTACAAGCTTTTCAAGAAAGTTCCACATACGGTCCCCTCTCAAAGTAACTTGATAACCCACAGGATCTCCCTCTCGAGATTTAAATCCAGCAATAGATTTCTTTGATGTACGAAGAGCTGCTTTTTGTCCTGTGATCTTTGAAAGCCTATCTCCAACAAGCTCAACTTTTTTCTTATCCTTATTGAGAGATCCAATACCTGCAGAAACAACCACCTTCAATATAGCTGGGGCCTGCATAACATTTGCGTATCCATACTCTTTTTTGAGAGCGGTAAATGCATCCTTTTGTTTTTCTTTCATTGTTTTCATAGTAGTGTAATGAAATTATTATTCCTTTGAAGACTTTACCTTTGCTTCCTTGGCAAGTACAACGTTTGAAACATGGAGAGGCATCTCCTTTTCAATTATTTGACCTTTTGATCCGCGCTTTGTAGCACGCTGATGCTTTTTTATTTTGTTTACCCCAGCAACAATAACTTTATTTTTTGAAGGTAATGACTTAACCACTTCGCCGGTTACGCCTTTGTCCTTTCCTGTGAGTACCATTACTTTATCTCCTTTTTTTACGTGCATATAAGTATAGTTAGTATTTAAACAATCTCAGGCGCACGTGACGCGATGGTTTTGAAACCAGCTTCAGCAACCTCGCGTGGAATTGGTCCGAACACACGTCCTGCGAGAGGTTCTCGCTTTCCTTTTTCTAGAATGACCACTGCATTCTCATCAAAACGTACGTACGATCCATCATTTCGACGAAATGGCTTTCTCTGACGAACCACAACAGCATGGAGCACATCCTTCTTCTTTACTGATTTACGAGGTTCTGCTTTTTGAACAGAAAGAACAACCACTTCTCCAAGTTCAGCATAACGCTTCTTTGAGCTACCAAGCACCTTGAAAATACGGCCAATTTTTGCGCCTGTATTGTCTGCAATTATTACGATGGAACGTGGTTGAATCATATGTGATTGGTTTTAGGTTTCAGCTTTCAGGGAAGACTATTCTTTCCGCCCTAGAAGCTGACACCTGACACCGAAAATTTTTCTAAACGACTTTGAAATGCTTATCTTTTGAAATAGGTCGTGTCTCGACGATGGTTACCGTCTCGCCCATTTTCTTTGTATTACCAGCATCATGTGCTTTGTACTTCTTTGAAATCGTGAGGAATTTCTGATATTTCTCGTTCTTTACATAACGATCTACGAGCACAACAATAGTATCTTTCATGGCAACAGAAACAACCTTACCAGTGAGGGTTTTTGGTCTACTTACTGTAGATGGCTGTGCTATTACTTTTTCTGCTGTTGTTTTTTTCATACGTGATACTTATTGATTTTTTCGTGAAGACATAATAGTGAGAATCTGAGCAATTTCCTTGCGAAGACCCTTACCCTCCTTCACGTTCTTCACCTTTCCTCCTGAAATACCAAAACGGAAGGTACGAAGAGCCTCTCTCTTTTCTCTGAGGTCTTTTACGAGGTCTTCTGTTGTTTTTTTAATAAGGTCTTTCATAGGATTATTTATACTACGGAAATTAAGGCTTTACGCAAGGTCTCGGCTAACAATCATTGTTTTAACAGGAAGCTTGGTACCCGCCTTACGAAGCGCTTCACGTGCTATCTCTTCTGACACTCCATCAACCTCAAAGAGTACTCGTCCCGGCTTTACAGGAGCACAGTATCCAGCAAGGTCTCCCTTTCCCTTTCCGAGTTTTACTTCGGCTGGCTTTTGAGTGTATGGCATGTCTGGGAAAATACGAATCCAGATTTTACCGTTCTTTCCTACCTCACGAGAAACAACTTTTCGAGCTGATTCGATCTGCTCTGAACGAATACGAAAAGCGCTAATAGCTTTGAGTCCAAAAGATCCGAATGCAACTGTTGTGCCGCGAGTTTCCATTCCCACCTTCTTTGGATTCTTGCGCATAACGTGCCATTTTCTGAATTTTACTTTTTTAGGAAGCAACATGGAAGTGTATTAAATTAAGCCTTTTTATTGAAAACCTCGCCTTTGTATATCCATACTTTGATACCAATGTCACCGTATGTCATGTGAGCCTTTTCACGTGCAAAATCAATGTCAGCGCGGAAGGTCTGAAGAGGAACACGGCCTTTTTTGAGATCCTCGACACGTGCCATTTCTGCACCACCAAGACGTCCGCCAAGACAGATCCTTACCCCTTTAACATCTCGGTTTGCCATTACTTTTTCAACCATCTGTTTCATAACACGACGGAATGGAAGACGCTTTTCGAGTCCTTCAGCAATCATTTGAGCAACGATAGCTGAATCAGATTCAGGTGAACGAATTTCTTCGACATCAATCTTGAGTTCCTGATGCTTTGCAAGACCCTGCTTTGAGATAAATTTCAAAATATCCTGACGGAGTTTTGTTGCGCCTTCACCGCTACGTCCAATAATAACGCCCGGGCGTGATGTACGGATAATAACGCGGAGTATTTTTTGGCTACGTTCGATTTGCACATCAGAAACGTATGCACCACGAAAACGCTTATTCAAAAATTCACGCAAAAGAATGTCAGACTTTAGAAAATTCTGATATACCCCTCTCTCGGCAAACCAGCGTGATTTCCAATCACGAATGATACCGAGTCTATGAGAAAATGGATGTACTGTGTGTGACATAATTATTTCTTTGGTGTTACAACGGCTGATTTCTTAGGAAGCGCCTTCGCTTTTGGAACCCTTGCTTCCAAAAGAAGATTAACATGGCTCATATGCTTGTGTATTGGAAAAGCACTACCACGAGCTCCTGGCATGAAACGCTTCATGGTAGCACCACCATCAACGCGACACTCCTTTACAATAAGGTTTTCGAGAGAAACACCTGTATTTTTTGCATTCGCGAGAGCAGAGTTTAAAAGCTTCGCAATAGGTCCCGCAGCACGCTTTGGTGTAACAGAGAGAGTTGCCAAAGCATCAGATACTTTCTTGCCCTTAATAAGATTCGCAATAAGGCGAATTTTTCGAGGAGCGTGTGATGCGTTTTTGAGAGATGCTTTCATGTGAGTGTGTAATCGTTGTTAGAATAGTGAAAAAATTACTTCTTTTCTGCAACGGTTGCTTTAGCAGCTTGTGCAGAAGCAATCTCAGCTTCTTTCTTTTTGAGTTCAAGTTCTTTCTGCATCTTACCTCCGTGTTTAACGAACTTGCGTGTAAGAGAAAATTCACCGAGTCGATGTCCTACCATTTCTTCAGTAACAAGAACCTCAACGTGTTCCCTACCATTATGAACACCAAACTTAAATCCAACCATTTCAGGAGCAATCTGACATGCACGTGACCATGTCTTAATAACACCGCTCTCTTGTGGTTTCTTTCCTGCGATTTTGTTCAAAACTCGCTCGTCTACATATGGTCCTTTTGAAAGTGATCGTGTCATGTTTATTAAGCTCGGGCGTCTAGGCTAATGGTTCTACGAAAACCGGAAAACAAAAACTAGGCTTTAACCTAGAATCTGACGTAGTGCCTATTCCGAAGCTAGTTGTCATATCCTAGCAGAAGGAAAAAGAATGTCAAACATATAAAGACACTGTGCGCCTGAGCACAACACACATACTAATTCTACACAAAAAACCTTTCTCTAGTGGGTAAAAACAAAAAATCACCCTGAGGTGATTTTTTGAAAGATTCTCGTTTAGTACTATGACTATTCTGACTTCTTTGCCTTTCCAACCTTGCGTCGAGAAACAATGAAAATGTTTGAGTATTTCTTTGGAGTTCGTGTACGCTGGCCTTTTCCAGATGGCTTTCCCCAACGGGTCTTCAAGCGTCTAAGTCCTCTACCCTGTCGTCCTTCACCTCCTCCGTATGGATGGTCTACTGGGTTCTGAGCAGTACCTCGAACGGTTGGGCGAATACCGAGCCATCGTGATCGTCCCGCTTTTCCAGAGTTGATGAGCCAGTGTTCATCGTTTGAAACCTGTCCGATGCTTGCAAAACACTCTTCGTGAATTTTGCGAATCTCAGATGAAGGCATTTTAATATGAGTATATCCTGCATCGTTTGCTACAACCTGAGCAAAAACACCAGCGCTACGAGCAACCTTTGCTCCGCCTTGTGGCTTAACTTCAATGTTGTATACAAAGGTACCTACAGGGATTTTCTTCAAAGGCAAGGCATTTCCAAGAACAACAGGAGCTGTATCTGATGCGATTATTGCATTACCTACCTTTGTTCCCTTTGGAAGGAGTGCGTAGCGACGCTCACCATCTCTATATGCCAAAAGACCAATAAATCCTGAACGGCTTGGATCGTATTCGATAGATTTTACAGTAGCAGGAATGTTTCTTTTTCCGTATGAGAAATCAACATCACGAAGAAGTCTTTTGTGACCACCTCCCTTGTGTCTCACGGTAATACGACCATGATGGTTACGTCCAACAGGGCGCTTTACTCCAGTCGTCAAAGACTTCACAGGATCCTGTGTCGTCAAATATTTTTTGAAGTCAATCGTCTGCATTCCGCGACGGCTAGGACTTGTTGGTTTATACGTCTTCATGTTCGTTTAAATTAAATAAAATCTATTGTGTCTCCCTCTTTGAGATACACATACGCCTTTTTTGCACCTGCTGTCTTTCCTTGTATGCGGTTTTTAAACATACGCGTATGAGGTTTGATAGTAACAATGGCGATTTTTACAGGAACAACCTTGTAAATAGAAGCAATTGCTTGAGCGATAGTAACCTTGTTTGCAGAAGGGGCAACTTCAAAGGTATACACTCTTTTCTCAGCGAGAAGGCCCGCCTTTTCTGTAATGTAAGGACGAATAATAACACTCGAGTTTACAGGATGAGCTGTAACATCAAGCTTCTTTTGAGCTTTTTTCTCAACCTTCTTTTTTTCTACTGTATTCTTTTTTGTTCCAAATAATGCCATATATTTTTGTTATATCTTAGACTCGAGCACCTTTATAGACTCTTCTGGGTTCTCGATAATGAGGAATGTAGAGCTCAAAAGATCAAGAGGGTTAATGTTTCGAAGTTCATCAATCGAAACTGACCCAATGTTCTGGAAGCTTTTCTCGATCATGCTGTCCTTACGAGAGAGAGCAAAAATCGCAGCATTCTTTTTCTTCATGGTTATCTTCTTGAAGCTTTCGATTTTAGAGATAGCGTCAATAATAGCCTTTGCCTCACGTGTCTTTGGCTCTTTCATTGAAAGAGATTCGATGAATACAACCTTACCTTCTTTTACTTTTTGAGAAAGAATAGTAAACAATGCCTTAGTTTTCATCTTCTTGTTTACCTTACGATCATATACCTTGTCGTTACGAGGACCGTGTGCAACACCTCCACCAACCCAAATAGGAGAACGGGTTGATCCGTGACGTGCACGACCTGTACCCTTTTGCTGCCAAGGCTTCTTTCCTCCTCCGCGTACTTCACCACGAGTCTTTGTATGAGCAATAGGCTGACGAGCAGTTGATTGCATTGAAACAACAACCTGATGTACGAGGTCTGCATTCCATGGCAAACCAAAAATATCCTGAGGGAGTTTAACCTTTCCTGCTTCTTTACCTGTTGTTTTGTATACGATTGCTTCCATAGTAGTTATATTAAAAATTAACCCTGAATCGTAACGAGTACTCCTCGTACGCCCGGCAACGACCCTTCAAGCACAAGCTCATTTGTGTCTTTGTGCACCTGAAGTACTTTGAGATTCTTTACGGTAACATTGTCTCCACCCATGCGTCCTGCCATGCGCATACCTTTTGCCACACGACCTCCCGCACGACCTCCACCTCCAGAAATAGTACCCGGTTCACGCTCAGAGTGTTTCTGTCCGTGAGTACGGCTACCTCCTTTGAAGTGATGGCGCTTTACCACACCTTGGAAACCTTTTCCTTTTGATTTTGAGCTAATAGTCACTCTATCTCCTACTGCAAAAGAACCGAGATCAATGGTGTCTCCGACTTTAGCTGAAGCAACCACATCAGCTGAAACACGAAACTCTTGAACAAATCTAAAATTTCCCAAACCTTTTGCGTGACCAACCTGAGCTTTGTTTATACGAGATTCTTTTTGCTCGCCGAAACCAACCTGAATAGCATCATACCCATCGGTCGCCTTTGTCTTTACTTGAATAACTTTTACAGGACCAGCAGAAACAACCGTTGCTGGATATGCATTTCCTAGGTCATCAAAGACCTGTGTCATTTTTTGCTTTGTACCAAGTATACATTTCATATGGGTAAATTGTTCTACGAGCGCGGGGTATAAGACCCTGTAGGCTCTCTTTTAAAACTAAAAACAGGCGTATGCCTTGTTGTCATAGGATACTACACTAGGATTATAAATCGTGCAACTTTTACCTATTTTTAAACGACACACGCCATCCTCTACCCCACACAACAAAAAATCCCCTTTCGGGGATTTTTTGTATTAAATCATCTTCACATCAATGTTTACACCAGAAGGCATAGACAAGTTTGTGAGAGCTTCGATGATTTTTGGATTAGGATTCAAAATATCGATAAGGCGCTTGTGCACTCGCATTTCAAATTGTTCTCGCGCATTTTTGTACACGAATGAAGAGCGGTTTACCGTATATTTCTTTATTTCTGTTGGGAGAGGAATAGGCCCAAGAACCTGGACATCGTAACGCATCGCAGTATCAATAATCTGCTTTACTGATGCATCGAGAATCTTGTTCTCGTATGCACGTACGCGGATTCTTAGGCGTGGAGAAGCGTCTGCTTTCACCGCTACCTTCTTCTTTGTTGTTTTCTTTGTTTCTGCGACAGCCATAATGTTTTTAATGTTGCTTGAGATTAGCCTACAAAAGACCAGAGGTCAAGCCTTAAGCTTATTTTACCACCTTTGTTACCACTCCTGCACCTACAGTCTTTCCTCCTTCACGAATAGCGAAACGAATCTTTTCTTCGAGCGCAATTGGAGCAGTAAGGATTACTTTGAAAGTAACAGTATCTCCAGGCATAACCATTTCAACGCCAGGATTAAGGGTTACTTCACCAGTTACGTCAGTTGTACGGAAGTAGAACTGAGGCTTGTATCCATTGAAGAATGGAGTGTGACGTCCTCCTTCTTCCTTCTTCAAAATGTACACCTCTGCTTCGAATTCAGTGTGAGGATTTACAGAACCTGTTTTTGCAAGAACCTGTCCACGATGAACGCTGTCCTTTGCTGTACCACGGAGGAGAACTCCTGCGTTGTCTCCAGCAATACCAGATTGAAGTTGCTTATTAAACATTTCAATACCAGTAATAGTTGTCTTTGCTGTTGGTTTGATACCGACAATTTCAACTTCGTCTCCAACCTTTACCTGTCCACGTTCGATACGTCCAGTTACCACAGTTCCACGACCTTCGATTGAGAAAATGTCTTCGATAGGCATGAGGAATGGTTTGTCGATCTGGCGCTCTGGCATAGGAATGTATGAGTCAAGAGTTGACATGAGCTCCTTGATTTTCTTTGCCCACTCGTCTGTATTGTCTTTTGCCTCAAGAGCCTTGAGAGCTGATCCACGAATAACAGGAGTAGCCTTTCCGTCAAAACCGTAGTGAGTAAGGAGACCACGAACTTCGTCTTCAACGAGGTCGATGAGATCCTTGTCTTCTACAGCATCACACTTGTTGAGGAATACTACGATACGAGGCACACCTACTTGTTTTGCAAGAAGAATGTGTTCACGTGTCTGAGGCATAGGACCATCAATTGCTGATACCACGAGAATAGCACCGTCCATTTGAGCGGCACCAGTAATCATGTTCTTGATGTAGTCAGCGTGTCCTGGAGCGTCGATGTGAGCGTAGTGACGTGTATCTGACTCGTACTCAACGTGAGCAAGAGAAATCGTAACGATTTTTGATGCATCTCGAACAGTACCTCCCTTTGCGATATCTGCGTATGTCTTACCAAGAGCCAAACCATCTCGAGCTTGTGTCGCGAGAATTGATGTGGTCAAGGTTGTCTTGCCGTGGTCAACGTGTCCAATGGTACCTACGTTAACGTGAGGCTTATTTCTTGTGAATTCTGCCATATGTTTTATGTACGAAACCTTGATTTGCGCGCGAGAACTTTGCAAATCCAGACTGCGTACGTGTAATGTACTAAGCTAATAAATTTTCAGAATATAGATTACTCAATAAACTGAAAAAAGCGCACAAAATGCGTACAACGTATGATAACAAAATAGAAATGAAAGTAAAGAGCATGGATGCAATACCTTTTTAAACAATAAAAAACCACCCCCAACCATGAGGGTGATTTTTTATTTTTGTTTTAGCGAGAGAAAGTGAAGCTTCCTCCCCACGAACCATAACTCTGTGAAGTAACTCCATTTTGAGTAGAGCCTGTGTATGTACTCTGCCCTGGTGTAATAGTGTAGGTCACATTGCCTGGCACAGCGATGCCTGAGTGTTTCGCGGCAATACAAATTGATGAGTCATCAGTATAAGGATTTGATCCCCAGATAACAGATGAACCCGCTGAGGCACAGTAACATGTTTTTGATGTTCCGTTTAAACCTCTCTCAGTAGTAAGAGTAAGAGGACATGCGCGAACTTCGCTGGAAATGCTCGGGGTACTTGGAACACTGACCGACTGAGCAGGGCTTGTTGGTACCGCTTCGATGATAATTGAACCTGTTGTAGGAGAAACTGATGTTCCTCCACAATTTCCAACACAGCGTCGTGGTGCTGGAGTATATGTCGCACCAGTGTTTGAACTATCCCCTGTCGCCGGAATGATGATAATTCCACCACCAGAAGCAGATGTTGCAACACGGACGGTAGCTCCGTTTGATGTTGAATATGCACCATTTTGACCGTAGACCCGAGCGGTAACAACATACGTACCAAGAACAGTTGGAGCCCATGTAAAGGTGTACGGCGCAACGCGATCTTCGGATGCACGAACACCGTTTACAAAGAACTCTACAGAACTAACGGTACCCTGAGGAGTGAGTGTTGCAGTAATAGAAGTTCCTGGAACAACAGTACCTGACGGCGATACGTTCAAACTTGGTACAGACACACCAGAACCCTGAGATCCAACGACACTTACTGTGACAGGCTGGCTTGATACAGTAGCGCCTCCCACTGCAACATTTTTTACTACAAGGGTGTGCGTTCCCATACCAGAAGGAATCCATGTGAAATAAGCATTCAAAGTGCTCGGAACCACTTCCGCCACCTTTTCACCGTTGTCATAAAGTTCGGTTTTTGCAACACGAGAAGGATCAGTTGCAGACTGATTAGTAGTTCCAGAAAAAGTAACTACCACACTCACTTGTGCACCCGGTGTAAATGTTGTGCCCGATGATGGAGTGTAAACAGAAGGAGTAGCAACCGCACTCGTGACATTTACAGATTTTGTATTACGCGTGAGAAGTACTGCACTAGGATGAGACGGATTTCCTCCCCCACCCTTATATACTTCACCAACAATTATGTAACGACCCGGAGCAAAGCTACTTGTTGGAAAAGCTACAACCTCACCGCCAGCCATCCGTGTAACACTTGTACCTGAAGACAAGGCTGTACTGTTTGTAATGTCTGTACCTGATATTTTTACCCCAGTTGAAGATGTTATATATCCTTTGATACCAAAACTCTCCTGTCGAGAATCAGTATTGGTAATAGTCACTGACAAAGGCCATCGCGCAGAAGTGTCTTGTGTGGTAAATGATGCAGGACCTCCAATAGAAACAGATGCATGATCGTTCCACACTACGTTTATTGAGTCAGCAGGAGAAATGGTGACAGACCCTCCGCCAGAAGAGGCTGGTCCATTGAAAGCGACCGTTCTATCCTCAAAAGAAATCTGACCTGCCACATCCTCTACTTCATAACGAATAGTGTATGTTCCGGAACCACGATTGCCGAAACCATTTGCAGAAGCAGCGTAGCTTGCGTTTACAGCAACAGACACGTCAAGCGATGCGTTCTGTCCATAAATAGCTGTCCACCCTGTTTGCTCTGAACCGAGACCTCCAAGAACGTATGCTCTGTGTTGCTTGATACGAGAAGAACCAGCTGTAGCCCGACCAGACCATGTCATGGTACTACCGAGAGAAACAGTAGTTGGAGAAACACTAAATGAGGTGATGTTCGGACCCTGGAACTGAGCACCAGCGCCTGGCTCAACCGTCACTTGTGCAACCTGCACGGTCTTCCATGGCTGAGTAATACCTGATTGTGATACTTGATACGAAGTAGATTGGAACTGAAGCTCGAGATTATATGTTCCAGGAGCGACATCTGGTGGCATATTCAAATAAAGTGTTCCCTTACCATTAAAACCTCTTCCCGTACCGCCTGGGAACCAAAATGCTCCAACACTTTTATTGTAATAACTAGAAAACTCACTTACAGGAGTATCCCCAACAGGTCGAAGCATTGCAACCACAGTAAAATCATCACCCTTGAGACCTCCATATCCACTACCTCGTGTACCTGGGGTTATGAAGTAAGGATCGTATGAAAAAGAGATAGTTATGTTTTCGTTGAACCCGCTTTTGATTGTAGTGCTACCTCCAGAGAGACGAGCGGTGAAGTCACCTTGTCCGTCTGAACCACTACCGTTACCCACTGTAAAAGGACCCTTGAAGTCACGGAGATTGAGGTACGCCTGAGTAACAACGGCGATATCGTACGAGTAGTCTACGGGATTTGCGAGGCTGCTATTTTTTGTATTGTAAATTGTTTGAACATAGTCACGAATTCGTGCCTCAGAGAAACTCCAATCCCCTACATACATATAGTACGAGCCTGTTGGAACAGTACTTGGAATAAAAAGATTCGTCTGACCAAAATGAGTACCGACACGACCTAAGTCAATAATATCTGATGAAGCCACAAGAGACATGTTTTGTCGTGCGCGGTCTATGGCACTTGCTTTAATGAGTTTAAAAGAGAAAGTTTCTCCTCCTGTAACTTCACCTGGACCACCCACGTCTTGGGTATCCCACGCAATATAAACAGATTGACCTGCAATAGGAGTAGGCTCATTACAGCCAATAGAACGACATACCGTTGTTATTTTTACTGAGGGCTTTTTTTGAAAAGGGTCCCGAGAAACACCAGAAGGTGTTTGGGTTACGGGTGAAGACGAGACGCTTCCCGTGTTTGATGTGCCCACAGCACTACGAGCAGTGGACGCCTGACTTCCAGAGATGATTCCAAGTGAAATAAATAATTCAACAAGCTCATTGGCATTTATTGTCTGAGCAGAAACAGATGATCCAGACATTCCAAGCAAAACCATTCCAACAACGAACCCTGTAAAATATTTTTTCATTCTCAAATAAAATTATGTATAAATATAACTTAAGTATAAAACAAGTAGCGCACTCGGCATACTGCCGAGTGCGCTACAAGATTTCTCCTTACCTAGTAGTATACCGCCGTACCAAAAGTAACGCCAAGGGGTTTATCAACACACCAATCATTAATGTAAGCGTTTTTAGAAGGCTCTCCTACAAAAAAGCAGGCATCACTCCGATACCTGCTTTTACTAACCCCTGAACTCTATTTATTCATGAGGGGTTTTTCCGTAGTGGAAACCGGACCGATCCTCGTATCCCACGGGTGCACTCACCAACGCTTTCACGAAAAGCAAAGCGCACCCCGCATAGACAACTAACACAAGGATATTTTCCATAACCCACTTAATGATACTCTTTTTTATTTCAAAAGTTATCCCCCACTCAAACAAAAAATCATCCTAAAGGATGATTTTTTGTAGTTTATTTTCGAGACGCTACAATTTCTTTTTCAACATTCGGAGGAACCACTTCATAGTGATCAAACTCCATTGTTGCGTTTCCTTGTCCAGACGTCATAGAACGAAGAGCAGTTGTGTATCCAAACATCTCAGAGAGAGGCACTTTTGCCTTGATGACCTGAGCTTGGCCTCGCATTTCTGTTCCTTCAATAAGTCCACGCTTTGAAGCGATAGATCCGGTAATATCACCCATGAATTTTTCAGGCGCAACCACTTCGAGACTCATGATAGGCTCCAAAATAACTGGTCGAGCTCGTTTTGCTCCTTCTTGGAATGCCATAGATGCGGCAATCTTGTATGCGATTTCTGAAGAGTCCACATCGTGGTAAGAACCGAATGTAAGTTCACACGAAACGTTTACCATTTTGTAACCCGCGACAATTCCCCTATCCATTGCTTCATGAACACCTTTTTCAACAGCAGGTATGAATTCGTTTGGAATAACACCTCCCTTGATTGAGTTTATAAATTCAAAGTCTTCGTAACGAGAAACGTTCTTTGCGACTTTCTCACCTTCAACAATAGGTTCCATAGGTTTGAGTGTAATACGAACGTGTCCGTATTGACCCTTACCTCCAGACTGCTTGATGTATTTATGTTCAGCATCAGCAGTACCCATAATAGTCTCTCGATATGCCACCTGTGGCTTACCGACAGTAGTGTTTACTCCGAATTCTCGTTTCATACGATCCACCATGATTTCAAGGTGAAGCTCACCCATACCAGCAATGATAGTTTCTCCTGTCTCACCATTTGAGCTAATACGGAATGTAGGGTCTTCGTTTGCAAGCTTGCGAAGCGCTGTTCCCATTTTTTCCTGATCTGCTTTTGTTGCAGGCTCTACACGAAGAGAAATAACCGGCTCCATAAACTTAATAGTTTCGAGAACGATAGGATTATTTTCATCACAGAGAGTATGAGATGTGAGTGCTTCCTTGAGACCTACTGCTGCCGCAATTTCTCCAGCAAATACCTTTTGCACTTCTTCACGTTCATTTGCTTGAAGGCGCACAATACGAGAGAGTCGCTCCTTCTTTCCTGTAGTTGAGTTATAAATATATGAACCAGCTTCTACTGTTCCAGAATACACACGGAAGAATGTGAGCTGTCCTACGAATGGATCGTTCTGAAGTTTAAACGCGAGAGCTGAGAAAGGCTCCTTGTCATCAGCGTGACGGATAACTTCTGCACCCGTATCAGGATGAACACCTTTAACAGCAGGAATATCGAGAGGTGATGGCAAGTAATCAACAACGGCGTCGAGTACCAACTGAACACCCTTATTTTTAAGAGCAGAACCTGTCATTACAGGGAACAATTTACATGCAAGCACCGCCTTTCGGAGGTTCTTTTTGAGTGTAGGAATATCAAACTCTTTACCCTCAAGATACTCAGTCATAAGAGCGTCGTCAGTTTCTGCTATTTTTTCAATGAGTTCCGCACGGTATTTTTTCGCCTCATCCATCATGTCCGCAGGAATCTCTTTTTCAACAATAGTAATACCCATCTCTCCTTCAAATGAGTAAGCCTTCATACGAATGAGATCTACTACCCCAGAAAAATTTTCCTCAGATCCAATAGGAAGCTGAATACGTACTGCGTGCTTGTTGAGTCGTTCAAGAATAGACTTGTAAGACTTTTCAAACGAAGCTCCCATACGATCCATTTTGTTGATGAAACAAATACGAGGAACGTTTGATTCGTCAGCATAACGCCAGTTTGTTTCTGACTGTGGTTCTACTCCAGCCACACCGTCAAATACCACCACCGCGCCGTCGAGCACGCGAAGAGATCGCTTTACTTCAACAGTAAAGTCGATGTGTCCTGGTGTGTCGATAACGTTGAAACGATGCTTGAGTGAGTTGTCACCCTTTGGCATGTATGTTGGGTTCCAGAAACAGGTAATAGCAGCCGCAGTAATAGTAATACCGCGCTCTCTCTCCTGCTCCATCCAGTCTGTCGTTGTCTCACCCTCATGAACTTCACCTATTTTGTGAATCATTCCGGTGTAGTAAAGAATACGCTCTGATGTTGTTGTTTTACCGGCATCAATGTGCGCGATAACTCCGAAGTTACGGACTTTGTCTAATGGATAATCTCTGTTCATAAATTAATTAAGTGGTTTTTAATGAAGCTTTATTATAACAGCTACAAATAATTTGAATTAATTTCAAATCGAGCTTAAAAAATTTTAGATGGGATTCGAGGCGCATGCGAGGCTCGTGACCAAAATGTACGAATAGTACTTTGCGGGAACGAACGGAGCGTGCAACGAAGAAGCTCGCTAAAATTTTTAGGCAACTACCAAGCAAAGTGAGCAAAAGCCTTGTTAGCTTCAGCCATTTTGTGGGTATTCTCTCTCTTGCGCACTGCTTCGCCTTCGTTCTTTGAGGCTGCAATAATCTCGTCAGCGAGCTTTGATGCAATAGGCGCACCCTTCTTTCCTCGAGCTGCTTCGATAATCCACTTCATTGAGAGTGCTGCTCTGCGTTCTGGACGAACCTCAACTGGAACTTGGTAGTTTGCACCACCAACACGTCGAGATCGAACTTCTACGTTCGGAGCGGTATTTTTGAGAGCTGTCTCAAAAACCTCCAAAGGATTTTCGGTCTTTGCTTTTTCTTTAATTATCTCGAAACAGTCATATACATTTGCACGAGCAACGTTTTTCTTGCCGTCATACATAACGTAGTTTATGAATTTCGTTACCTTATCAGAAGCGTATTTGCTGTCTTCAAAGAGTGTTCGTTTATTATTTACTTTTCTTCGCATGGTTTTAAATTAAGGTTTAGGGTATAGCGTTCAGGGTACAAGCTTAACGGTGTTCTCTATCTACTCCCTGGACGCTTCTTTTTATTTCGCTGCTTTTGGCTTCTTGGTACCGTACTGGCTTCGACCCTTTCCTCGCTTCTCTACGCCTGCTGCGTCGAGAACTCCACGTACGACTGAGTAACGGAGACCTACGTCTTTTACACGACCACCACGGAGAAGAACCACTGAGTGCTCCTGAAGGTTGTGACCCATTCCTGGAACATACGCTGTTACTTCCATTCCATTCGAAAGACGAACACGCGCGATCTTTCGAACGGCTGAGTTAGGCTTCTTTGGTGTCTTTGTAGTCACCTTAATACATACACCTCTTTTGAAAGGTGAGAAAAAGTATCGAGGTTTGTTTTGAAGAACGTTAAAGCTCTTTGTGAGAGCAACGGACTTCGATTTACGCTTGAGACTTCGTCTTGAGCGCTTTACGAGCTGATTTATTGTTGGCATGAATAAGAATTAACTAATACTAAAAACTAACAACCTTTAACCAGAAAAAGGCAGAAACCTACTAAAAACGAGGAATAGCGTGTCTGGCTTCACTCAATAGAGCATGAGAAATCTCTATATATTGTTACTCACCTATTCCCTAACAAGCGTTTGTGACGCACAAGTGAGATTACTATAAAACCATGATTTGGGCAAGACATATAAAAAGCCCCGTTTCGCAAAGCGAAACGGGGCTGACTTTCAACGGCGATTCTCAGAAACAACGAACGCGAACCCGGAGTCACGATCCCACCTGCTGCCAGGCCACGTGTCCAACCAGCGACCACCATCGCTCCGGCTCGCGCCGAGCAAGCTAGGATCGCCGTCGGAATCCTTGATCGGCTCGTGCATGGTGACGATCCAGATCAGGCCCGTCACCTCGATGTCCTCGTCCGAGAATTCTTCCCGGATAAGACAAGCCACTTCCGCGTTCGGCGTTGTCAGCTTGCGCTGCGTAGCCATGTCGCGGATGTTGGAGGTAGTACGGTCGAGGTCCTCAAAGAGCACGCCTTTGAGAATGGCGATTTCAGTCGTCACACCTTTCGTCGGCCTGAAGTCCGGCGAGCAGAGCACGCTTTTGGCGTAGTCGCTCAAATGGAAGCCTTTGCCCTCGAGACGCTTGATCCACTCGGGACCAGTCGTGCCGTCGGAAGTGACACTGATGTAGATGACGCCGTCTTGTTCACGCCAGTTGCGAGTCGGTTCGGAAACCGTCAGCTTGCCTTGGAGGAACTTGATTGCGCCGTCACGACCACCGAGTTTCTTGACGATGGCGTTCAGTTGGCCGGCCGTAAGGTCGGCAGATGCGAATTCAGTACTCATGATCTTGATCTCCTTGCGCTAATTTGCGCGTTGAGTTTTTCCCCTAATCCGAGGAGGAACTATGAGCCTGTGTTGGTCATAGCCAGGAAAGGCCTACTTGTAAGCCTCTTTTGGCTACGACCACCGCATCGCACATTAGTATCAAAGAACTGTCTATATACTAGACACCCAAAATACTTAGTTGTCAATATAATCAAAACCAAAACCCTCAGGCATAGTTACATCTATGAAAGAAAATCTCCCTTTGGAACTCCTCAATAAACATCGAGAGTCTCTAGACCTCAAAAACCCGCTTATTGTAGAGAGCGAGGATGCACTCTTTGAAACACACAAAGACCAGAAAGAGAGCGCTATTGTCTTTCTCCCAAAAAGCAAAGCCCTTATAACCATGACCCTCTCCCTTGTTGCGCACAAGGTCATAAACAATGGAACCATCATACTGGTTGGCACAAAAAAGGGTGGTATAGAATCAGCAAAAAAAATATATGAGGAAATAATCGGTCCTGTTCAGAAAAAAATTGTTGGAAATCACTCTGCACTCTATGTAGGAAAAAACGAAAAGAATAACGCCCCAAAAAAGGTAGAGGACTTCCTCACCCTCTTCCTTGTTGTTTACGAAAATAAAACTATTCAGGTAGCACATCTCCCAGGAGTGTTTTCTGCACATGAACTTGATCCGGGAACAAAAATATTGGTGGACCATCTGCCACACGAAGCAAACACCGTGCTTGATCTTGCCTGTGGTACAGGAATCGTAGGTGCTCTCTACAAAACACTTTCCCCTAAAACAGAGCTGGTTTGTTCTGATGCGAGCCTTCTTGCCCTTGAGGCGACAAAGAAAACCCTTGAGAAAAATAACATCTCGGGAAAAGTCATTCGATCAGACGTGTTCTCACGTATCCAAGGAGAGTTTGACCTCATTGCAGTAAATCCGCCCTTTCATTCAGGTATAGACACGGATTACACATTTATAGACAAACTCGTAAAAGAAGCTTCCCAGCATCTCACAAAAAAAGGAAAGATCTACACTGTTGCAAACAGCTTTCTCAATTACAAAGACAAACTCATGACTATTGGCCCAACAATAGAAGTTTATAGAGACCCTCAGTACACACTCTACTGTACCGAAAAACTATAGAGACGCTCCTGTAATAAGGAGAAATATCCAGAAAATAACAGGGGTGATGAATTTCCAGAGCACGAGAGCAAACAAAAGCACGGCAAAAAAACCAAACTGCTCAAGCGACTCTCTAATATGCATAAAGCGAGCAGGTAAAATACTCCAAAGTATTTTTGAACCATCGAGTGGTGGAATAGGTATCAAATTAAAAAATGCCAACGTGAGATTAACGAGAACAATTGTTGCCAAAATTTCGGCAAAAGGCCCAGAACCGAGAGGTGCAATAAAACGAATACCTAATCCAAAAATGATAGCAAGAACAATGTTTGAGAGAGGTCCTGCGCCCGCCACAAGCGCCTCACCCCACTTTTGATTACGGAGATTATGAGGATTGTATGGTACAGGTTTTGCCCACCCAAAAACAAAACCTCCAAGGAGCAAAGAAACAGCCGGGAAAATAACCGAACCCCACATATCAATATGTTTCAAAGGATTGAGGGTCAGGCGTCCTTCATATTCCGCTGTCTTATCACCCAAAAACAGTGCTGCATAGCCATGAGAGACCTCATGTATCACCACAGACATAATAAGGACAGCGAGCGAAAAGATAAATTGTATTTCCATGGACCTATTATATAGACGTAGCGAAAAGTTGCATGCTCTAAAACCCTGTGATAGCATGGGTCTCTAACGAAATCCCATGGCAAAGACCTGTCCAATAACACATAAAACATCTCTCGTAGGAGGCGGTTACTCAAACCGTACGCGTGCTACTCAATTCAACCCAACAGGAAAGGTACGTCGCTACCCAAACTTCCAGAGCAAAAAGATTTACATCCCTGAACTCAAAAAACACATCCGTCTCACACTCACTACCCGAGCAATAAAGACCATCAACAAAAACGGAGCCTTCGCAACACTCAAAAAAGCAGGCCTCCTATAAAAACCACCCTTGAGGTGGTTTTTACTTTCTCTCAAACACCGACCCATCCGAAACAAAACGAATAGTCCCCTCTTTTGCCGTACTCACAATGTCGCTCTTTTTTTCTTCAAACAATGAGATCACTTCCGCGTGCGGATGTCCGTAGCGATTATTCAAGCCTGCTGAAATAATGACAAATTGAGGCCGTACTGACTCCACAAACTCACGACTTGATGATGTACGAGAGCCATGGTGACCGGCCTTAAGAATGTCGCTTTCTAAACGCTCTCCGTAGCGAGCAACGAGATACTTCTCAATAGATTGTGGAGAGTCCCCTGTAAACATTACAGTAGTACTCCCAAAAACAAGTTTTCCTACAATTGACGCAGTGTTTGTCTCAAAACGAGTAACGTCCACATTAGGAAACAACACATCAAACACTGCACCTCCCCTCAAGTTGATTCTCATGCCTTCACGCGCCCGAATAGATTCTATGTTTTTTGTCTCACGAATACGAGCAATTTCTTCGTCGATGGTGTTATCAGAAGAAACACCGGGCTCAAGAAAAACACCCACATCAAAACGATTGAGTACCGCGGGCAGACCTCCTATATGATCTGCATCAGGGTGTGTCTCCATAACCACATCAATAGAACGATCAAAAAACGGCATTACTTTGCCAAGCTCACGTAACACTGCCTTATCAGCACCACCATCAATAAGCATCTGATTTCCATAAGGAGCTTCTATGAAAATAGCGTCACCTTGCCCTATGTTGAGAAAATAGACCTTGAGCGATGACATGTCCCGAAACGCATAAAAACCAAGCACACTCACACAAAAAACGAGAACAAGGAGAGAAACTCGTTTATAAGAGACGCAGGTCATATGCCTTAAGTATAGCCCAAAAAAGAATACCCTTAGCCGTTTGTGTTATACTGTACAAAATTTAAAAACATAAAACCTATATGAAAAAATTCGAAGAAACAAAATTTACCATTCCAACCCTTGTTGGCATCTCTCAGAAAAACATTGAGGAACATCTCAAGCTTTATGCTGGTTATGTAAAATTCTCAAACCATATTATCGAAAAAATAACAGAACTTGCACAAGATTCAGAGAAAAACGCGTACATGATCGGTGAACTACAACGACGCTTTGGATTTGAATTTGATGGTATGAGAAATCACGAATACTACTTCAAAAGTTTTGAGGGTGGCGCTCAAGCGCTCTCAAAAGAAAACCCTCTTTTCAAAGCAATTGAGTCTGAGTGGGGATCATTTGAAACATGGCTTTCCCTCTTTAAAACAATAGCCCTCACTCGCGGACCAGGATGGGCAATGCTCTACTTCGACAAACACACAAAAAGACTGGTAAACACCTGGGTTGATGAACAGCACTTGGGACAACTCACCGGACTCTCCCCTGTTCTCGCTCTCGATATGTGGGAGCACTCTTTTGTGTTCGACTATCAACCATCAGGAAAGAAAAAGTATGTTGAGGACTTCTTTGTAAACCTCAACTGGAATGTTATAGAAAAAAACTACAAAGACGCACAGTAGCAAAAACAAAACCACCGAATCACACAGGTGGTTTTGTTTTGGGTTTTTGAATGTGGTGCACAATAACAAACACAAAAAAGATATACATACACAAAGTCACCACGAAAGGCATCTCTGGCACAGAAAGAGATGCGAAAGGAAAAGAGGCAAAAAAATCTACTACAAACAAAATCCAAGAAAGTAACATGTGGGTTATGTACACAACTGGAATGAAAACAAAAGGCACGAGAGCGTACCCCAAAACAGAAACAAAACCTAGAAACATGGTAAGTGGTATTACAGGAAGAACAAGAATATTGGCGGGAAGCGCAACGAGAGAAAAGGTGCCCATGACATGCACGATATAAGGGAAAACAAAGATTTGTGTCGCAACAGTTGAGACAACAATACTTCGTATGTTCCACTTGTCAGGTATCCACTGCGCATAGCGCTCAACAATCGGAGACCCGTACACAAGAGCGAGTGTTGCCAAAAAACTCAGTTGAAACGAAACATCGAAGACAAGGACACGCGGATTATGTATGCACATGCAGACGGCTGCAAGAATAAGAGCTCGGTGTATGGAGTACGAACGATGGAGAAATCTTCCGAAAACAACGATGAGCGCCATGATAGATGCACGAACAATGGTCGAGGATGCGCCCGTCAACAGCGCAAAGAACACGATAGACAGAGCTCCAAAAGAGAGCCCTGCTGTACGAGGAAGAAAAGAAAAAAACTTAATAAAGGATTCAGCAACAATGGTGATGTTGTACCCTGAAAGCACCACAATATGTACCAACCCCACCTCTCTAAAATTATCTTGTAATTCCTTCCCAAGCGACTGTTTTGTCCCCACGAGTAACCCTCCCAAAAGAGATGACTCTGGTTCAACAAATGTATTCTCAATCAGGTTTACAAAAAAGCCTTTTATTCTGAGTAGTGTAGCTATACCGAGAGTAACTTCCTCATGTCGAACAAATTCGACATGAGGACGCGTGAGCTCAAAACGAATTCTTTTGTTCTTGAGGTACGAAACGTAATCAAATTCCCTACCGGAATCATTAGTGAAATTGCCGGGCTCTTTGAGCACACCGCGAAGACGAAGAATGTCTCCATATTTTCTCTCGGGATACAAATCGGTTACCACTAAAATCCGAGAAGGAGAAACAAAAAGAGAATCAGAGAGTGAGACAATATCTGTAATGAGACGAACGGAACTTTCTCTCACATCAGGTTCTTCAACAACACGTACCAACACATCGACTGCTTGGTTTGCATAAGGAACAAGAAGATCGTTTTTAAAAACAGTGTCTACCTGATCAAAACGAAATATCCCCAGCGACAGGGCTATTAAAAAAATACCGATTGCTAATTGCAATCGGTATTTTCTTGAAAAAATAAAGAATCCTATGAGAGAGACACCGCCAAATCCCGCACATAATAAAAACAAAACAGGATGTACCACAACAAAAGATCGTATGAGGACACCCGCTAAAAAACCGAGGGTTCCTGTATAAAATACGAGACTATTCACCTCCAAAGTATATACCTAAACTGGAAACAACAAACAAAAAATGCTACCGTACAAAACAGATGAACCCTCTCACAATCACCCTCCTGATACTCGTGGCATGCACATTTGCTTTCCATCTGTGTGTATCACTGTGCGATTATTTTGAAAAAAAGAACCATAAAAACGGTGCCTCGAGACAGTGGCGTCAGGCCAGAAACGAACTATGGGCATGGAACTATGATCATCCCTATGCCACCGAAAACAATCCCGAACTCCAGCGACTTATTCAAATCGAAACAGGGGCCTATATGCGTTACATAGAGTGGCACCCGGAAAAAGCGGACAATGACTACCTTGAGGATCTCTTGAGGAAAATTCCGTCTCAACAAAAAAACAGCTAATGCTGTTTTTTTACTTTATATACCCCATTCTTTCTGTATGTTTTTTTCGTCTTCAGCGCTTACCGCCTTCTTGAAACGTGCCCCCTTCTTGCCTTTTACTTCCTTCTCACACAAAGCCCATGTGGCATGAGTTTTATAGACGCCATCGACGAGACTAACGTATGAGTAGGCTTGTGCTGATTTTTTCTTCTTTACACCTCCCCCACTCACGCCAGAAACAACGGTGAGGTCAACAGAATACGAGGACGCCTCTCCATCATAGAGAGAGACGGGTTCTTCGTCGGCAAACGAAGTAGCAATAACATCACAACGCTCATTACCCGGAACGCCCGCATGACCATCAACATGATTCCATGTAATGTTTTTTCCATGCGTAAGAGAGAGTAGACCTTCCCACAAATCACGATTTTCAACAGCGGTCTTTTGAGAGGTCATCCAGTTGTTTTTCTTCCAACCAAAAACCCACGCAGTAATTCCTTGTATAAGATATTTTGAATCGGTATACACCTGCACGGAAACAGGCTCTTTAGAAATATTTCCGTAAATATATTCAAGAGCCTTATGTGCGGCAGTCAGCTCCATACGATTGTTGGTAGTATGGCCATCCCTCCCGCCAAGCTCACAAACATGCGGGACACCCTTATTCTGAAAGAAAACCACGCTTCCCCATCCTCCTTTTCCAGGATTACCTCGTGAAGATCCATCTGTAAAAACAATAATATCTGCTTTCATATACGCCTTAGTATATATCACCTAGCAATCAAAAACATTAACAATGCGTAGCCTCAGCTCCGGAGTTCTTTTAAAGGTTGATTTTTCCAGTGTCGCAAGTAAACAGAGAGGCTTGCCAACTTCCACAGAAGCACCAAAATCACCTGCTTCCATAAAAAAACCAATGGCAGAAACAGTGGCCCCGTTTTCTTTTTTAAAGATTATTTCTAAATGATTTTTTTCTTTACCAAAATGCTTTATTTCTACCGGAATCACCCTTTCGAAACAAAACAGAGGTTTAGGATTCCCTACCCCAAAAGGAGCGAGCCTACTCACATCATCGTACAGACGCCATGTGAGTGAATCGAGTGTAATACTGAGATCCGCAACAGGAATAGATAGTTGTTTTTTTTCGTCCTTTGAAACAATTACACATGCCTTGTCGAGCTCTTCTTGAAGAGTATGCACAGAATCAGACGTAACCTCAAAACCACCCGAAAGAGCATGCCCGCCAAAGTGAATAAAAGTTCCTGGGACTGCTTTCTGCATAACACTAAGCACCGACACCCCTCCTCCAGATCGACACGAACCCTTGAGTACACCATCACCATCCCTTCCCCACAAAAATACAGGGCATGCATGTTCTGTCGCAAAAGAATTGGCAACAAGACCTAAGAGAGATGGTCTCCAGTGAGGATTTCCTAGGACGATTACGTTTTTTGGGCCCGTGAACCTTTCGGCGATAATCTTTTTCGTCTCTTTTACAAGAAGAGCAACGGTTCCTTTGCGATCAGTGTTTATTTCTTCTAAGTGACACGCAAGTGTATCAGCCTCGTCTTCATCTTTTGTCGCCAAAAGCTTAAAAGCGTCCATGGGAACACCCATGCGTGAGGCAGCATTAATACGAGGAGAAATACTGAAACCGACATCATCCTCAACAATATTTCTGGGATACAGTCGTAGTTTTTCAAAAAGCTTTATGAGGCCCTTACGAGGAGTTTTTCGGAGAACAGTAAGCCCGTAATAAGCAAAAACTCTGTTTTCTCCGACGAGGGGCACCATATCAGAGAGTGTTGCTATTCCCACCAAATCAAGCAACCACTTTTCCCAACCTTTTGAAACTCCGTACTCATCACCATATTTTTGTATAAAGCCCTGAATAACTTTATATATAACACCGGAACCGCAAAGCATTTTTTCTGGATAGAGGCAGTCTGCCTGTTTTGGGTTAATCACCGCATACGCGTTTGGGATATGGCCGTTTATCTCGTGATGATCAGTAACAATTGCATCAATGCCATTTTTTTGAGCATACTCAATTTCCTCAGTGTCAGAACCTCCGCAATCAATAGTAATAAGTAGCGTGGCGCCTTTTTCTTTAAAGGAAGTAATAGCGTCCATACTCAAGCCGAAACCTTCGTGGTGTCGGTGAGGTATATAGTTTTCAAAATTAACACAACCTATTTTATGTAAAAAATCATGAAAAATAACACCCCCGGGAATGCCATCTGCATCATAATCACTAAACACAATAATTTTTTCTTTATCCTTTACGGCCTTATGTATGCGCGTAATAGCTTTTTCCAAATCCTTGAGCAAGAAAGAATCATGGGTATGAGCGTCATAGTCTGGATTCAAAAAAGCCAAAGCCTTTTCTCTTGTATCAACACCTCGATGAAACAAAAGGTGCTGAACATACTCAGGAAACTCTGCCAGAGATTCCCGTGCGTGTTTAGGTATTTCTTCTCGTATGAGATACGTATGATGCATGCGAAACATTGTATCATTTCGCTTTAGATTTTACGCCGAATGCCGTATGATATAAAAATATGGATTGTATTTTTTGTAAAATAATAAAAGGTGAAGTCCCATCACATAAAGTCTATGAAGATGCGGAGTTCCTCGCTTTCCTTGATAGAGACCCTCTCTCACCGGGGCACACGCTGGTTATACCAAAACAACATTACCGATGGGTGTGGGACGTTCCTCATGCAGGAAAGTACTTTGAAGTGGCCCAGAAGATAGCCCTCGCTCAAAAAAAAGCGTTTCAGACAGACTTCGTTCTCTCAAAAATAGTCGGTGAAGAAGTTCCCCACGCACATATATGGATATATCCCGACAGAGACGTTGCGGGTGATAAAAAAGACTTTGTCACCAACGCAAAAAAAATAAAAAAGTGTCTTGAGTAAATAAAAAAGCCTCGTACAAAATATGTACGAGGCTTTGCGCTTAGGCGGCCTTCAAACGGTCGACCAAGTGATAATTTCCAATCCCTCAGAAGGAGAGATGCGATGTTTCGAGGTTTGATATGCTGATTGTATCTTTGTATGATATCCTTCGAGAGCCAGAGGCCTTATTTTAAAGCCTCAATTCCTGGGAGTGTGCCTTGTGCGAGAAAATCAATCATCGCTCCGCCTCCAGTAGAAACAAAAGAAAACTTATCGAGAAGACCTATGTCTCGTAACACAGCGACGGTATCTCCTCCCCCCACAATAGACTGGACCCCGCTTTCAACAATCGCGCGCGCCAATCCTTCAGTGCCTTTAGAAAAACCATGCTCATAATCTCCAAGAGGTCCATTCCATACGACACATTTTGTTTCAGTAAGTAAGTCAGAGAGACTTGCTATAGTTTCCGGACCAGCATCAAGAATTTTTTCATCAGCACTCGGAGATCCGTCAGGACGAGTAATGCGAGAGTTTAAAGGATTTGCAACTACCACATCCTTTGGAATAATGAGTTTTTTATTTGAAATAATTGGTTTCAAATTAACGTGTTTTTTAGAAACAACGGAGAAACCGACCTCAAATCCTTTTTCTTTAAAAATGTCATTTGCCAAAGCGCCACCAATAAATACATTGTCTGCGATAGTTAAGAATTTTTCTATGAGAGGCAACTTTGTGTCAAACTTTGCACCACCCAAAATAAACAAAAAAGGATGCGGTGGATTAAAAGCGACAGATAATTCACGAACCTCTCTCTCAAGAAGTGGCCCCGCAAAACTAGGAAGGAGTCGAGGTATGCCCACAACAGACGCATGCTCTCTATGCGACACAGAGAAAGCGTCGTTCACATAGATGTCTCCCAATCGAGCAAGGCTCTCTGCAAAAGCTTTGTCGTTGTTTTTCTCGCCATCATACAAACGTAGATTTTCAAACAAAACCACTCCCCCTTCTTTCAAAGTCGGAACTATCTGCTGTAACTCTTCTAGAGTTTTAACAAAAGAAACCTTTAGATGATCATTGAGATAACGCGCAACACGTTCAAGAGAGACGGTTTCTGAATTTTCCATATGAGCCAGAACAATGACTTTTGCTCCCTGCTGTGTGAGAGTTTGTAATGTCGGAAGAGATTGCTTAATACGAAAGTCATCACGGATTTCATCCCCCACAACAGGAACATTAAGGTCCAAGCGGAGGAGTACCCTCTTTCCACGAAGGACACCCGCGTCACTCAAAACCTTCATTGACCTATTTCTTTTAGAAGATGTGTGGGGCATATGTGTTGAAGAATGATTAATCTAATTGATTTGCATAAGCGATTATCTTTGAAAACTCAACAGCATCAAGGCTTTGTCTGCCAATGAGAAGTCCTGCCACCTCACCATCAAGAAGTATTGGTTGGGCGTTTTCAAAATTAACAGAACCCCCATACAAAACAGGAACTGCGAGCGCTTCATCTTTTGGATAGAGTCGTGAGAGCGTTTTTTTAATATAGAGAGACATTTCATGAACATCAGAGGGCTTCATGACATCGGTATATTTCTTACCAATTGCCCACACAGGCTCATAGGCAAAAATTATTTTTGACAAAGAGAGAGCATCCACCCCCTCAACGCTTTTCAACACCTGATTTTGAATAAAGGTTAAATAAGCACCAGCGCCATCTCGCTCTCGCTCTCCCACACAGACAATAGGACGAAGTCCGCTTGCTAATACAGCGCGAACTTTTTTAGAAACAATATCATCAGTCTCGCCCAAGGCACGTCTTTCAGAATGCCCCACAATCACATACTCCACTCCTGCATTTTTAAACATCAAAGGGCTCACATTCCCCGTAAATGACCCCTCCTGTTCAAAAAAGGCGTCTTGGGAACCGAGACGGGCATGCTTTTTCGCAACTTTTGCAAACAAGGGTATATGAATACTAGGCGGACACACAATAGTATGTACTTTTTTTGCGCCCTGACTGGCTTTATTGATTTTTGTATATAAAACCTTTGCTTCTTCGGGCGTAACAGGGTTCATTTTCCAATTACCAACAATGTATACATTCCGTTTCTTTTTCATACTCACTAGTATACCACCGCACCAATGCACTTATAAGGCTATCTATGAATATGGCCATGGCTATGCACAACCTTAGAATCCTGAGGGGGCACAACTCCGTCGCGAGATTTTCTCACAAGCATAAAAACAGAAATGCATGTTGTGATAGGCACAGCAATCACGAGGCCAATACTACCAACAAGAGTTCGCATGATCTCTGTTGCGAATACCTCCCTATTTATGTGCTCCATCCACGAACTACCGCTCGTATAAAAGAGGAGCAGTAATGATAGCGACGCGCCAACATACGCAATAGCAAGAGACGTAACAAGGGCGCCAATATGCTCCCTACCTATGCGTGTAGCCTTTTTAAAAACCTCCTGCCGACTCAAATGTGGAGCTGTTCTATAAAGTTCATCTACGGCAACCGCTTGCCCTATCGCGCTATCGTAGAGCACTCCGAGAAGACCAATGAGCATTCCACCCAAAAGTAACCCCGAAATATCTATCATTCCTTTTGAATTCAGGTTTACAAAAGTCGCACCTTCATCAGAAAAGCCAGTTAGCTTTCCCCACTCTACAGAAATGTATGCGAGCGTACCTGTAATAATGACCGTACAGATCATGCCGAGAACAGCAGATGAGGTTGTTCGTGTAAATCCATGTGTTATGTACGACCCGAGAACAATAATGAGAGACGAAACAGATATTGCCACCAGAAGCGGTGACCAGCCGATACTCAAAGCAGGAAGAAGCACAAAGATAATAAGCGCGAGGCTTCCACACAAACTAAATAAACCACGAACGCCCTGCACACCACCGAACATAAAAATAACCACAACAAACAAAAGAGAGAAAAAGAGCAAAGGAAATGTTCTGTCTGGCTCACTAAAGAGATACAGCTCGCTCCCCTCTATGGTTACCAGCCTGTGTATATATACTGTATCCCCTTCAGAAACACGCACATAATCATTCTCGACAGACACCTCCTTGCCGGAAGCATCACCCTCAAGAACTTCTACGAGTAATTTTTGATAAACGGTCGGTGTGTCGGTACCCGAAATCTCCCGCATCTCATCGGTCACAATAGTAATAACTTTTGCACGTACTGTTTCTTGAATATCTTGATAGAGTTCTTGTGCGTACAAAAAAGAAAAAGGCATGAGACCTCCCAAGACTATTCCCACACCATACAGATATATACTTATTTTTTTGAACATAGAGTACAAATACCGAAAAGCTCAAAGGAATGCTTGGTAATAGAAAAAAACTTTTTTGAGGCTTTGAGAACACTTTTGCTCGTTTTTATACACTCTGATTCAAAAATATCCTCGACATCGCCACAACGAGTACACACAATATGGTGATGATGTCCTCGTACGAGTTCATACAGGAGCGCTTCTCCACCCCAGTGTACAGACTGAACAATATTTTTTTGCTCAAGGGTATGTAGCGTACGGTACACAGTAACAGTGTCAAAACGCTTAATACTCTTGTGCAAGACGTTTATAATATCCTTCACCGCAAAAGGACGATGAGAAGAACCAAGTACGCTTAGGATTTCCTTACGTATAGGAGTTATCTTGAGGCCATGCTCTTTTAGGATGATATGGTCGTTCCCTTCTTTCATCCTTGTACCATATCACACATGCAAACAAGTTGCATGTGTTAAAAATGCCTACAACTCTCTCCAGGAGATTGTCGAGTATTCATCGGATGCGAGGGGAAAATCTGGCGGAGGCCCATACAGAAGGTTTGCGTCATAGGTAATGGATCGAGTGTCATAACCTGTGCCATCGGTGTACGCAAAACCATAACGATTATTTGAGCCCAGCATACCGTAGAGATTAAGTGTGGATCTATTATGGTATGGATTGCATGAAGAAGAATAGTAATATCGTCCTGCCCTACCATTCTTGGCAAGTAAGGCAGCGTCGATGTCGAGCACATCATCACTTACCATACCGACATTAATGTCCCCTTGTGCAACAAGTGCAACAACATCAGAACCATCAAAATTCGTATAATTGAGATCGCTATTTACAGTGATATGCGTATTCGTAGAGGCGCTCTCAGGGAAACGACCAGAAGCAATAGTAAGACGTGCTCCATCAACGGTACCCTGAACCCACACATGGTCTTCGAGGAATAAAATACCATTTGTTGGAAATGCATAATTCGCTAAGAATGTCTGATTATTAATACTCCATGTTCCCCAATTCCCCGCTGGACTTGGCTGACTGTTAGAGCGACAGGAGTTTGAAGGATTTACCAAACTCGTAACACGATACAAATCAAAAGTATCATTAGTTTTTAAAACAACACGATAGCCGGAGTAACCTGATGCGGGAAAATAACGCCCTCCTGCTTGAGCTTTTGTTTTGAGAGAAGCAAGATCGCTCGTGAAGCCGTTGAAATCGACAGCAGGTACAGGAAATTGACGTCCCACTTCAAAGACGTCCGGGCGAGAAGGCACTGCTGACGCTGGAGCCTCTGCTGCACGAAATGTATCATTTGTACCGCTACCAGGTGGTGCATTCACATGAGTATGGACGGCAAATTCTACCGCTCCAGAGTGATCAGGGTCGTCATAGCTCGATTGTGCACTTGTGACAACATTATGAGCCAAACCATCAAATCGAATCCCACCGTTTGAATGAAGTGCACCAAACACCTCAGTCCCTTCTCCGAAACGCATCACATCATTTGCCACAAATGCATATTTCGCAAGAGAAGGAATAGCAAGTTTTGCCTCAATAGAGCGTGAAATTGTAGTGCTACCAAAAACACCCTTTGAAACAATTGTTACGATGGTAGAACCTACCGGTGGCGGAGTAATAGTGAGCTCAAAAACACCAATCTGTTTTCCATCTGCATCGTAATAAGGATGAATATATGGACCGGATGTCGCTGTTCCATCCTGAAAATCAGTTTGCGCATGAGCCAAATGCCAGCGATAGTACTCAATCCCTGCTTCTGCTATATAAAAAGCCTTTTCCCTATCAACGACATAGCGAGCATCTCGTAGGCTATTACCAGTCCATGTAATAACAGACGAAATAATAAGCATTGCAACCGTAGAAAATACAAGGATTTGTACAATCAAAAAACCCTTGGATGATTGGAAGCTACTACCTTTTGAAAATCTATTAAACAAAAAAGATTTCATGCATTTTTAATAATTATCTTTCAGATTTCGAAAAGTACCCCGTGTTTCAAACAATACTGTTGTGGTAGCGCCATACTGAGAATCAAGAGCCACAACCAGATTGATCCGTGCACTACGAACAAGAGACGGCGACACGGGCTGAGTCATTGTTGCATTGTTAGTATCGTAGTACGTAAAAATATTAGTCGTAGTTGCCAGCTTAGTAATCTGGGTAAACACTCTTTCGTTCGCTTGATTATATACCAAAGGACTACCTGTTGGTTTTAAAACCCCTTTTTTTAAACTCCCCCCTGATACAAAGTAACGTACCCTGTCCTTAATAGCATCACCATCGACATCAGAGTAAAGAGTAAAAGCGTCTGCCTGTGCAAGACTAATAGGATACGCCCCTGTTGATGAAGGAGAGGCCGAACGAGCTTCTTCTAAAAAACGACGTAGAGTCAATCGAGCTTCCTGTATAGAAACCAATCGAGCACGAAAGGCTCTGTCTTTTTTAAATGTTTCTGTTTGAAAAAGCGCGAGCACAACAACGATCATGGAAACAATGAAAAGAGAAACAAGTAGCTCGACCACTGTAAATCCAGATGTCTTTTTTTTATAAGAATACATGTTCATGTTTATGGCGTGAGTAAAACCTCGAGTGTTTGAAACGCTCCTGACACTGTAACCGGAGCAACATATGTGGTGTATGAAGGATGAGAAACAGTAACGGTATATGCGCCATTAGATAATCCTGAAAAATAAGCCTGACCATGTGGAATACACTCTGTACCGAACGTTACTGAGACATCAGAGACAATCGGCGTAACGGAAACATCCTCAGTAGACAAGAATAATTTATACCTAAAATAACGATTATTATTATGGTCCCCAGTTATAGCCGTACTTGTAGACGTGTAAAAACTTGAAGACGTGCCGTCTGGCCCAATAAAACCAGTTGAGGTGGTAGTACTATCTCCGCTGTCGATTTGAAAACGCACCGAAGACATCCCCGTAGAAGACGCCTGGCTCACCGGTTGCCAACTGAGCGCATAGAGGGTTGTTGATGAATTTCCAACGTCAAACCACGATGAAGAAAGATTGCCTGATGATGCGTACGAACCGAAAAAGTCTTTGAGGGTCACCTGCCCCGAATTAGCCGTGTATTCAATTTGGCCATCAGAAGAGTCAAATCGTGAAAGAGAACCAAACATCTCTTGTCCCGAACCTGTGGACCAATCTGTCTGAGTGAAAAAACCCTTATTAGTTATTTGTGTGTTGCTAAATGCGCCAAGTGAAACCTCAACAGACGCATCAGAGACAGGTAACCCGGTAGCAGAATCTTTCACCGTAACAAGAAGAGCGTTTGGATTAGGATTTTTTGCAAGCAAATAGACATCCTGAGCAACCCCCGGAGACAAAGAAAGAGGAAGGAGTGGTATCGTTCCCCCCATAATATAGCTACCTCCTAAGGAAATGTTATACGAGTCCCACTCTACTTCTGGTAAAAAAATTTCCCCTACCCCATTTGTTGTATAGGAACCACTGAACTTATACACATCTGGTGATGTTCCAATTTTCTTTGCACCAACAAAAGAAACTGGTACCGAACTTATAGGCGCACATGTTGGAGTAACTGTGTGCAACCTAACCGAACTCAGTCTATCGATAGCAAAGGTTAACTGTGTTACCGAACCCGCAAGAACTGTAGAGTCAGGATTAACAGGATTAGGATTTGAAACAAGGCCCATGGCGTATGTGGTAGAGCTAGAGTACCCAGCATCTGTTGCTGATACACGATATCTAAATCCTCCTGGAGGAACATCTACTATTTGAAGAACGCCATTATTATTAGTAACTTCATTAATTACAACTGTAGAGGTACCCTGCCCTCGAATAGACACATCGACATTTGAAAGAGGTTGACCGTTTGCATCAATAACCTTCACAAAAAGGGCACCATTCCCCGACGTCGTTTCAAGACTTTTAGGAGCAACCGTTGTTGTAACTACAAAAGGAGAAAAATCGTCGCAAGCAATACATCCGATTTCCATCTCAACAAGCTTGTAATCTGCAGGAGAAAGATCGTTTGGTGAGCCCGCAATAGTACCATCAAAAGCATTGTCTATATTGCGTACCGTTGTGGTTGCTTGAAAAACAAAACCAGACCTTCTGTACTCGGTGGTTCGAGGGAGAACTCCCACAGGGATACCACTTACAATACCGACACTTGCATAGGGCATATTACGTATAAACTCCACACGCTCCTCAGCAAGTTCAAGAGCCGCTGTTTTTGTTTTGTTAAAAGATATTAACTTAAAAACAATAGAATAGGTTTCATAAATTGCGAGCGCCACAACAAGAAAAATTCCCGTTGCAACGAGCGTCTCAACAAAAGAAAATCCTCTTCGTGATACATGTGGAAACATAAAGAACGTAAGTACCTATAAGTATACCCCGCCATAGAGCATCAAGACTAGATATTGTTACTAATTGAATAGATCGGAGAAATCATTGCGAGTGCAAAAAAACCTACTCCAACACCAATAAAGACCATGAGAAACGGCTCAATTACTGTAGAGAGGTCTTTTGTTTTTTGATCTACTTCATTTTCATAGTACACAGCAATATCAAACAAAACCTTAGACAAAGTACCCGTCTCCTCTCCTACCCCAATCATTTCACCCACAAAAACAGGGTATAAATCTTCGCGTTCAGAAAAAAGAGGAGCCAGGGGTTGTCCTTTTTGAACTTTCTCTGCAACCTCTTTGAGCATTGCTTGATAATGGTAATTCTGTACCACCTCACCAGTAATACCAAGAGCGCCCACAACATCAACTCCCGATGTTAAAAGAGAAGACAGCGTTCGAGCGAGACGAGCCGAGTTTACCTCCTGCACAATCGAGCCAATAATAGGTATTTTCAAGAACAAACGATGAAACACTTTTTTACCTTGCAAAGACTTCATGTAGTAACGAATACCTAGCCCAGCCAAAATAGCGACAATGAGCACAATGATAAAATTATGCTGAAGAGTTTCACTGATGCCGATTACCACGCGAGTAGATAGGGGGAGTTCTACTTTAAATTCAGAAAAAGTTTCGGTAAGTTTTGGAACAACAAAAACAAACATGAGTACGGCAATAGCAATCATTACGCAAAAAATGATACCCGGATACATCATTGCACCCTTAACCTTCTTCTGAAGTAGATACGTTTTTTCTATTTGCTCACCTACAATACGAAGTGCGCCTGACAAATTACCGCTTTCTTCACCTGAAGCAACCATAGATACAAAAAGTGTTGAAAACGCCTGAGGAAAATCCCTGAGCGCCTGAGAGAGAGATTGTCCCCTATTGAGACCCTCTTGGAGAGAATCGAGAATCTCTTTAAATTTTTTACTTTTAATTTGTCGCGACAACACAGAAAGAGAACGCGAAAGAGAAAGCCCCGCAACGAGCATTGCAGATAGATTCTTTGCGAACATGATCTTGTCAGGTGTTTTTACTCCACCAAACGAAATAGAGAACATGTGAAAAAAATTCGATGATTTTTCAATTTCTTTAGCCGAAACAATGGTTTCACCTTTTGTTTGAAAGGTTTTATAAAGAGCAAATTTATCAGAAGCCTCCTCTACCCCTGAATACTCTTTCCCATCGCGTACTGCTTTGTATTTAAATTGAGGCATATTATTACACTATAAAATCTACAATAGAGAATATGAAAATATTCCTTTACTTAAAGTATACCCTATTTGATCGCTGAGGCTTTGTGAATAACTACTCTGTAACCACGCGCAAAACCTCTTCGATGGTTGTTTTACCCTGAGCAACCATAAAAATACCGTCCTCAATCATGGTAACCATGCCTTCTTTTTTTGCCTGGTCTTCAATCTGAGCAGATGTCGCACCCTTCATAATAAGCTCTTTGATTGAGGGCGACATTTTGAGAACTTCGTGAATACCGATACGGCCCTTGTATCCATCCTCTGCCTCAGGACTTGGACGTGGCACAGCAATAGCAATATCTTCCCACGAATCTTTCGGACCAATAATTTTTTCAACCCTCAAGAGCCCTATCACGCGATCAAGGTCAATAATCTTCCCGAGAGCAGCAATCTCAACTTTAGTGAGTTTTCTCTTTTCTTTTGAGTCGGCAACCCTACGAATAAGACGCTGTCCAATGACAATAGACAGGGTCGATACAAGTAAAAATGGCTCTATCTTCATATCAAGTAGTCGTGGAATCGCACCCGCAGCAGAGTTGGTGTGAAGAGTTGAAAGCACGAGGTGTCCAGTAAGTGCAGCGTTCACAGCAAGAGATGCTGTTTCACTGTCGCGAATTTCTCCCACCATAATAATGTCAGGGTCCTGACGAACAAGAGTACGAATACCTGAAGCAAAAGTGAAACCAATATCTGGTCGTACTTGTGTTTGATTCACGCGTGGCATCTGATACTCAACGGGATCTTCAATGGTTGAAATGTTTACATCAGGCGTATTGAGAATATCCAAAACCGTATACAAAGTCGTGGATTTACCAGAACCTGTTGGTCCTGTCGCAAGAATCATTCCGGTAGCAAGTTTTGTAGCATTATGAATACGTTCAAGCCCTTCACCATGAAAACCAAGATGTTCGAGAGTGAACCCTCCCCCACCCTCGCGCAAAAGCCTCATCACTGTTTTTTCTCCATAGTATGTAGGAAGAATAGAAACACGAAAAGAAACCTTTTCTCCATTAAGCTCTACCTTAAACCTTCCATCCTGAGGTAGACGTTTTTCATCGAGCTTAAGACTTGAAAGCACTTTGATGCGCGCGGTTATTGAGGTTTCTGCATTCTTTGGTAAAACCATCGCATCATGAAGCAGGCCGTCGATACGATAACGAACGATAAGTTCTTTTTCTTGAGGTTCAATATGAATATCAGAAGCGCCTTGCAAAATAGCATGCTTAAGAAGTGTTTCCACGATACGGACCACAGGTAAATCCTCCGCAAGTTTCTTGAGATCGCTTTCTGATTGAGCGTTTGCCCCCAACTCCTCAGACAGGGCTTTAAGTGTTGAAGTTTCTTTTTTGATGAGGTCACCGAACTCTGCCTTGAGACTTTTCTGATACTGAAGAAGGGTTTTTTTAATAGAGTCGTTGTCGGTAAGGCGTGGAACTATCCTGAGACCCACCTTCTTTTTAATAAAATCGATTGCCGGCAAATCGTCCGTATCAAGCATGGCAACCTCCAGAGTCTCTGAAGTTTTTTTGAAAGCAACAATATTGTGATTGCGGGCAATAGGCTCAGGAATGAGCGAAAGCACTTCGAATTCTATTTTTTGACCCTTGAGATCTACGAATGGAATACCGAGAATATATGCTTGAATCTTACGGAGATCCCCTTCTGTTATCTTGCCCTGGTGTACAAGAGCTAGTCCTACATTAACACCTGTCTCAGCAGCCTCTTTTTCGGCAGTTGAAAAGTCAGACTTCGAAACAAAGCCTGAATCGAGAATAAAATCTTTAAGCTGTTTTTCTGGAACGTACATTGAGAATTAAACACAAATAATCTCCTTTAGTATATCATTAAGTTTTCGAGTCAAACCACTTTACCTCGCCTCTAAAGAGTTGATATCAAAAAGAGTATTACCTTGCACCTCTGTACTAGTAGAAGACAAAAAATGTAGAGCCTTCTCCTCCTCTTGTTTAGACAAAGAAGATGTTGCCTGTGAAGTAAGCGAATCGAGGACCTGAACTGAATTATGACTCTCAATACGGGCTTTCTCCTCTGTCGGAACAGGTACCTCATTTTTTGAGTACCATAAAAAAATAGCCATGAGTAAAGCACCTAAAGTAAAAAGAAAGATGTAAAAAAGAATTGTTTTGTAAAGAGGCATAAATACTTTTAGTACTCTTCGAATTTTGGAATTACCGTTGTTGGAGTGAGAATATACTGCTTAGTGCTATCAGGTAACCCTGAAGAGCTTCCAACAAGAGTAACGGTATAAGGCGACGTTATCTTGTTTGAAACCTGAACCTTAAACGACGCTGAACCATTATATGGAATAGTCACAGAAGGATTTGCATCAAAAGCCCCGCCGTTAAAAGAATAGAGAATTGTCGTACCCACAGGAAGAGACGGTGAAATACTGCCGGGATTAAGGGTAACGCTTCCTGTAAAACCACCTACCGCATTTACAGTAATAACCTTAGACTCAGAATCAGCACTTCCTGAGGTGGCAAAAACAATCTTTATATCTTCAGAAGATCCAAGAGTGAAACCGGCAGGTTGGGCACCTACATCAAAAGACACCGTTTGAGTCATGCCGTTAGTACAGAGCAACTCAAACGTATAAGAGCCTGTGAGCAGAGCACCTGTCGTCGCGGAGCCAGAAGTTGTAAGATTTGAAAGAGAAGTAAATGAACTTCCTCCAACTGAAGTTTTTGAAAGAGAGCAGGTGTGGGCTCCAATATTTCCAATAACATATTGGAAAGTAACATCGCTATTATAGGAAACCGTAGTCCCTCCTATGTCCGATCCTGATATTTCAGCATTAAGACTAACAACATCATCTTTTAACCTTACACTATCAACCCCTGCCCCATCGAAACGTATCCATCCTAAGACCGACGAACCCCATGCGTAACCCAAAAAATTATTACCCACAAGACTGACATTAGACTGTGGAGTAATGAAGCTTATCCAACCATCCCATCCGCCTGTATAACTGAGAGCTCGCGCCCAACCCACAAGAGAACCAGCGTTATTACGAACATTCGAAGCTACTGTTCCACTCACCGAAGGAAAGCCTGCGCTATACCCAAACTGAATCCATCCAATATTTGATGACCACGCATAACCAGTTAATGTTCCATCTTCATTCAAAACAACTTTATAATCAAAAGCTGAACACGATGATGTGTTTGAGCAATTGAAACTTATCCATCCAACATTTGATGACCACGCCCATCCAACAATTTCAGTGTTATCCATAGACAATGCCGCTCTTGTAGAAAATGGATTCAAAAAAAGACAAGAGAGAAACAATGTTATCAATAAAGATTTTATCATCATAAAAAATAGAGCGCTCTCGTTACCCCTGTCCTAAAAAGGACCGAAAGCTGTTCGCGGAGTGAGTGGACTTGAATAACTAGGATGAGTTGAAAGTCCTGTCATACACGTATATATAGTTGCGCCAGTTGAGGACTGCATACGTATTGCAAAATAACCCGAAGGGCAACCACGAGGCACTCCTAGCCCTGCGTCGGTACCACCAGATTCGTAGGGTAGATAACCCTCACACAAAGTGTACTTATAAGAAATCCAACCTGAACCACTAGAATTAATATCGTAAATATTAATTCCACAGTAAGAAATTGTCCCTGTTGGGGCTGAAGGAGATGCTGCTGGCCATGATGTTCTACAATCAGAGCCAATACACACACCAGTTCCTTTCACATAACCATTCACGTCGAGTTTTTGAGTTGGACTTGTTAAGCCAATGCCTACATTTCCTGTGGCAGGTTGAATATTGAGCCTGTCAGCATTTGATGCGGTCAAATCAACAATTCTAAAATTGTTAGTATTTGGTGTTGCCCCTGAACCACTACCAAAAAACCATCGTTGTGTCGTCGAAAGACGGGTCGACTCTAGAGCAATCGCAACGTCCTGATTTGTTGCAGACCCTTTGAGTAAGGCATTGGCGTAATAAGGTGCCTGTGACGCATCTTGTCCCAACAAAAATTGCCCTACAGCGCCCTGAAATGATCCTGTGCCGTTTACATCAATTTTATATCCAGGAGTAAGTGTTCCGATACCCACGTTACCATTTTGAACAATGAGTCCATTAGTCACACTACCTGTAGCAATGAGAAGACCTCCTACTTTTGACTGAGCTGTCCCTCCCTCATGAAGAGGAGGATTCGTGTTTCCAGCTGGAGGGGTCTGAGTAGGCGCAGTCCATGTTTGAGCATGGGTGAACAAAACAGAGAAGAAAAGTGTAACAACTACAACGCCTACATATTTTATATTGTCCTTCATGATTATTATTTATTTAATATAGTATACCCTATTGAGCTTCCAGCGTCCTAAGTGTTTCCAACAAACCTTCCTGAGCAAACAAAACACTTGAAGCAGACAAAGACGCGATACTGTCTTTTTGTTCTCTTATAGAAAGCAAGGATGCGCCTTCGGCACTCAATGACTTCAAAGTTTTTTGAATTCTCTCATTGTGTTCTTGTATATTTTTGTTACGAACAACAACTTCTTCGTGCTGATAAGCAACGAAAGAAAAAACCAATACAAAAAAAATAGCAGTAAAGAAAACAAAATTATCCTTCATGACACCTATAAGTATAACACCGCCTAGTATTCCTCAAAAGAAGGATTGAGAGAGACGGGATTTAAGGTTAGTACTTTTGTAGAGTTAATAAACCCTGAAGAGGTACCATTGAGAGTGATAGAGTAAGGAGATGTTATTTTGTTTGAAATTCGTACCTTAAGTGAGGCTGAACCATTATATGGAATAGTCACAGAAGGGTTTGCGCTAAAAGCTCCTCCATTAAAGGAATAAAGAGCTGTTACACCCATAGGAAGTGAGGGGGACATAGCACCAACACTAATAGTTACGTTTCCAGTAAAACCGCCAACAGGGTTTGCGGTGATCACCTTTGCCTCAGAATCAGCGCTCCCTGAAGCAGCAAAGACAATTTTAATAATTTCAGGAGAACCAAGAGTAAATCCTTGTGCTACTGTATTTGTTTCATTTGTATCGCTTGGATTATAGGATCCTCCGTTTCCGGGATTACCGTCAGTGTGACAATCGGGATCATTCGTATCAACAAGAGTGTCTCCGTCATTATCAATACTGTCTGAACACTGAGGTCCCCCACCTAAAGGTCCACTCTCATCAATGTCAGAAAGACTGAGACAATCGAGATCCGCTGGATAATCAGAGAAACCGTCACTATCATTATCAATACTGTCTGAACACTGAGTTAATGTAACGACACAATTACCAAAACCATCAAGGGAATAGCCGTTAGGAATAGAAGACTGACTACCAGCCAAGTTTGGACACACATCAGGGCCTACATTGGTCTCATCGTCGTCCATGATGTCATCACATCCGGGGTCTCCACCAATATCAATCAGACCGTCTCCGTCGTTATCGATACTGTCTGAACACGCTGAGGTACCGCTCAGTCCAATACGTATTGTTTTTGCAACGGAACCATATGCGCCAGTACAGGTAAGGACAAAAGTTTTGTTCCACCACATAAAACCAGTTGATTCGCTTCCAGACAAAACTTTCGAACCGCTCCAATCGCCAGAGGCGCTACACGAAGTAACATTTTGAGCAGACCAATTGAGAGTAGTCGCACTTCCCCATGATGGAGTATAGTCATTTGCGGTAAAAGAAAGTGCTGGTGATGGAGGGATAACCGGATTTGTTTCATCTGTATCGAGAGTATTTGCACAACCGGCATCAGAAGGATAATCAACATAACCATCGCCGTCATTATCAATACTGTCAGAACACTGAGGTAGAGCAATCAAATTAAGTTCATCGTCATCACTACTACTTACACAACCGGCATCAGAAGGATAATCAACATAACCATCGCCGTCATTATCAATACTGTCAGAACACTGATATACCGGTGATTCACCGTCATCCCCAGGATCATCACAGTTTGGATCACTAGGATAGTCTGATAAACCATTACCATCATTGTCCACACCATCAGAACATTGAGGGGGTGTATATGCGCAATTATTACCAAGTGCAGCACGCGCTGTGACGGTATGAGTTCTAGTTATGACCCCTCCGTACCCTGAACACAACACACTCACACTGCTTGTGAGGCCATCGGTTCCTGGCACCGAAACAAGAGACGAGCCAGGAGATGCTGGACTGCACCAATTTTGCGTGTACTGACTTGTCCAAGAAACACTTCCGCTACCACACAAAGGAAGGTCCGTTGGTCCTGTGAAAGTAATACTCGGTGGATAGTAGAAACAATTACCGCCATCTGCATACATATCAACAGGTACAGAACTCTGATTACCGCTGACGTTTGCACACACGTCAGTTACAGCAGGAGGAATAAAATCAACAAAAACACCATCAGAAATAACTTCGCTTGGAACTGCATATGCTTGAAAATACAAACCTGTTCCAAAATATACAGTAGTAGCGGGATTAGCTCGTTCTGGTTGGTAATAGTAACCTGGAGGCCAATACTGCCAAGGAACAGGCCCTCCGGGATTAGTTGGTGAGGTTAGAACACTAGTAATGATGTTTGTTTGACAGGTACTTTGAACGTACGTGTCTGTAGTTAAAGCAAGATGATTGTATTGGAGATTTCCACCAGAATAAATGTTTGCCAAATCCATCGCAGGAGCTCCATCACAACTTGTAGCAACAAAAGTTCCTGTGTTCGGATTTCCTCTCCAAAAGCCAGGAATATTGTGCCCCACATAACGATGCTGAGTAATATAAGCCGTTGAATGAGGAGAAACTGGTGTAACCGTGTACCCAGACATTGCATTACCCGACACAAGAGTGTTCGGTACAAAAACAGGATTGGTAAGGAGATTTGATCCGTCCACGTTAATTGTTGGACCATAGGTTATAGCCTCAACAAAAACAGGAAGATTAAGAAATCCAAAAAAAACAAAAACGAGAAAGAAAAGAAATTTATTTTTCATTTTTAAAAACAGAGACACTTTGCGCTAAAGACCTTTTTTTCACATACACACCAGCAACAACAAACAAAGAGAGCACAAGGGTCACAATGATAATCAACGACACTGCACTTTTATCTGTTTCACTCTGAGCACAATCGGAGCATGAAGATGTCACCTCTGCGCGCTGTATTATTTTTCCATTCTTTTTAAGCTCTACAGAAAAACCAAGCTGTTCAACACCGAACTGGGCAGCGAAAGATCCGTCCAGAGCGTTTTTTAAGAGACCTCCGGCAAATTCTTGAGATTCGACGACCACACCTCTAGAATTAATCAAAGACGCAACAACAGAAAGTCCCTCTGTGATTCTTTGTCCGAAACTATTGAGACAAACTACATATGGGATAGAAGTAGTAGCCCCTAAAACAGACTTGTCGATGCTGGCAAAAGAAATGAATGGTTCCCCTTGATCCTGACGTACGACCACGATCTGACCAAAGGAATGCACCTCATCATCCTTGGTCTCAACAGTCACATAGTAACGAGATAAATCAGCGTGATTAAATAAGTATTCAAAAGAAGCTTTTCCCTCTGAGGGAACCTCGATAATCCTCTCTTCAGAGTGAACAATATCACCCTGAATTGTACCCATTCCAGAGTACACATTGATAACAACGGGTATTTTAAACGCTGTACTAGGATCACTTTTAAGCGTGACAGTCAGGGGAGCAACACCTGTGCGAGGAAAAAGCACCATGTTTGAAAAAGTAGTACCACCCTGACCTATCTCAACTAAAAAAGGCTTTTTAGTTGAGGCAGCTGCTTCAACAAAAAAACGAAGGTTCCCCACAGATGCATCTTTTTCAAAAGAAGTACCGTGAAAAACAAAAGCATTCGCAGAAACAGCATATGCTCTAAAAATGTACTCCCCTTTTTTAAAATGAGCGGGCACCGTCCATGAAAAAGGGAACTCTTTAAACTCACCGGCTTTGAGAGAGATATTTTCTATCGGCACAAAACGATCAATGAGAAACTCTTGATCTTTTTCTATTTTATATACAAAGAAAACAAGAGAGGTGTTTTCAAGAAGAAGTGATGACTTGTTTTTCACAACACTAACAAAAGGAATAGTGTCTCCAGCTTTAATAACACGTTCCTGCGTCAAAGAAACATCAGGAACATCGAGCACAGGGACCATGACCCCGTTACGCTCTTCGAGAACAACAGGTATCTTTTCTTGAGGAGAACGGACTTGAGAAATGCGATTATCAACAAATGTAACCACCCCGACAGTCTTTTTATAAGATGAACAGACACTCTCTGCGTTCACTGATGAGCCCACCGTCGGCTGAGCATGAACAATGAAACTATTAGAAAAAAAAGTAGCTGCGACCAAAAAAAAGACGGGGATGGTTTTCAACATCACAAACATATACTTATTTTCTCACACCATCTACAAATACTCTACTTTAATACGGGGATAATAAAAACAAAAAACCACAACGAGATAGTGTGGTTTTTTGTTTTTATTAAATCTCTCTAAAATCAGGACTGACTCCGCTTGGATCAACGACGAGATCGTGCGTATCGGTAATACCTCCCCCACTAGCTTCAAATCGTACAATGTATGCCTCGCTAATCTGTTGAGAGAACTTAACCTTCACAGGCAGGCCAACGGAACCGGATGTGTTTATGTACTGACCTGAAACATTAAGCCTCATAAGTTCCGTAGGACTTGCCACAAAGGGTTTTCCGGCAAAAGAATATGTTACTTGAGTTCCTGCTGGCACGGGTAAGCCTGTAGTTCTTGAAACAATAGAGACGACACGAACGGAAACATCAGAAGAGAACGAACCTACAGGATTAACAGAAAGTTGAGCTATCCCTGATTCACTACCCATTGCACCAAGGAACTGAACTGGAACAAAGGTATCTCCGCCAAGCGTCATTCCTGTAGAAACAGGACCACCCCCAGAACCTCCGCCACCTCCTCCACTACCACCACCGCCCCCACCACCTGTTGTACCGCTTCCACCTCCTCCATCAGTTTCATCGTCATCCAGCGCACTATCACAACCAGGATCGTTACCCCAATCAACAAGACCATCACTATCATTATCCAAACCATCAAGACACTGTGGTGTTGGGTTTGGATTTATATAAATTGTTACCGAGTCACTACCACTACCTCCAGGACCAGTACAGGTGAGGGTAAAGGTAGTTTGTTGAGTAAGACCGTAAACATTTTCAGTGGAGCTCAAAGCCTTACTTCCCGACCACACGTTTGGATTACTTGATGCCGTACATGCAGTTGCGTTGGTGCTATTCCATACGAGATATACACCTGTTCCTGAATACACCAAGGTCGGACTTGCCGAAAGATGCACAACAGGTGGTAGATTTCCCGCAGAAGGGACATCTGTTTCGTCTGTATCGGTAGGACTAGTACAACCAGGATCAGCAGGGTAATCAATAAGACCGTCTCCATCATTATCATTTCCATCTCGACACGCCTCCGCAAGACCAACGTTTATTACGATAGTTTTAGCTACAGAGCCATTTGGACCAGTACAGGTGAGCGTATATGTTTTATCAGACCACAAACCACCCGTTGATTCAGCGCCTGAAGTTGTTTTTGAACCGCTCCAATTTCCAGAGGCCGTACACGATGTAACGTTTGTAGAACTCCATCTAAGTGTTGTTCCTAATCCAAAGAAGACGCTGTAATTATCTGCTGTGAAATCGAGGGTCGGTGTAAGCGATGGGCCTGAAGCAACACAGTTTCCAGAGGCATCAACAGTCATACCAGCAGGAACTGACGATTGAGTACCTGCGATGTTTGGACAAAAATCAGTAGGTGTAACAGGAGGAGCGCTAGCGAGAGAAAGGGTCATTCCACAGTACGCTCCGTAGCTACTCGTAGTTACTCCGTTTCGTGTGCTACCCACATAACTTGAAACATAACCAGCGGGTGTTCGACTGATTGTCGCTGTCTGACCAGAAGAAATGAGTCCTTGATGCACAGCAGCACGAGAAACATTTGAATCGTCAGTATAAGGACCGGATCCCCACACAGACCCACTTCCCGTGACACCAGTAACGGTGACATCAGGATACGATGCGGGACATGATGGAGTAGCTGGAGGTGTAGCAACACAGTTTCCAGAAGCATCAACGATCATTCCTATAGGAACTGATGTTTGAACATCTGTAATATTTGGACACAAATCACCACCCGTAGCAGGCCCTCCTCCCGAAGTACACTTGCCTGTGCCGTCTATAATCATACCCACAGGAACTGACGTCTGAACGCCAACAAGATTAGGACAAAGGTCAGGACCGACAGGAGGGGCAGTCACCACAACATCAAGTGAAGCGACGCCCACCCTTCCGTGCGTATCCTCAACATCAACCACCCATGTATAGGTACCGGGTGAAGAAAAACTTTGTGAGTAGGTTCCTGAACGTGATGAACCAGAAAGAGCACTCCACAAAGCAGAAGGATTTGTTCCGGCACGGAAACGCCAACGCAAAAGATTTCCATCAGCGTCAGCAACACTAAAGTTCCATGTACCTGTTTGTCCGACAGTGAGTGCGGTACTTCCTGTAATAGCCGCTGTTGGTGCTAGATTTTCATCGTCATCTGTAGGGCCAGTACAACCAGAGTCAGCAGGATAATCAATAGTGCCGTCGCCATCGTTATCGATGCTGTCGGAACATTGATACGTAGGAGCTGTTGTAAAAACAGTCACGTAATTCACACCCACACCACCTGGACCAGTACAGCTCAACCAAAAAGATGTTTGTTGATTAACGATTACTGAAAAATTACTGCCCGAGGTCGCTTTTGCGCCCGTCCATGCTGTAGCTGGAATAGAATATGCGTTACATGAATTAGCATTGGTTGAACTCCACGCTAAAACAGTGGTCCCTCCCGGAGACACAGTACGCGGTTGTGCGTCTATAGTAACCATTGGTATATCAACAGTCGCAGGAGAAACCGTAACCGAACATGATGCGTTCGTTACGCTTGATACACCCGCCCTATCGACTACTGAAAATTGTACTGTATATGTGCCTGCTGTTGGCCATGATTTTGTTCGCATAACATCAGTTCCAGAACTATTTCCAGAAACAGTATCGGTAGCACCTCCTCCCCAATTAAAGGTGTACAAGAGAACCTCGCCAACATCTGCATCAGTACCACGACCAACAAAAGAGCCGGTCTCACCTACCTTAAGTGAAGCAGGACATGTGAAAAAAGAAGTAGGAGGGTTATTTTCGGATGGTGGATCAATTGGACCAGGAATAAACTCGATTGACACTTGGCCGTCTGCACCAAAGCCTCCAACTCCTGTATCAGAACCACCACCTCCTCCTCCTGGAAAACCTCCATCAGTTGTAGGGGCGCAGTACTGACCACAGTGACCACCGCCATCTCTACCAGTTCGACCTCTTTCTCCTCCCCCTCCACCATTAGCACCAGCGCCTCCAGCTGATGCATACGGGTTACCTCCCACAGATCCATAAGGGCCTCCTGCTCCTCCAGAAGACATAGATTCTCCTGCATATCCACTACCTCCTGCTCCACTCACCGGCTGAAAAGCCTGAGCAAATACTTGTTTTGCTTGAGTAATAAAAGAAATTATTTTGAGAGGAAAAGGTACACGTGTTTGTTCAGACGGAAGCGCCCCACCAAAATCACCATCCTGACTCGGGACACTTTGAATCCACCGACCTCCGCTACCTCCACCCAAACTACCCCTTACGTCTCCCTGTCCATACCCATCAAGCCCATTCTTAGCAAAAGAAAGACCTCCACCTCCACCACCAGCACCTGCCAAGATAGTACCTTGAACCGCCGCCTCACTGCGACCGCCTCCTTCTCCAGAAACACCTCCACGACCAACAACAACTGTAATAGTGCTACCAGGCGTGACGGCGACAACCGACTCAGCATAGCCACCTCCACCACCACCAAAACCAGAAGTGTGTTGATTTTTTGTTTTTATTCCTGACCCACCGCCACCTCCAGCACCCCACACTTTTACACGTACTTTATTCATATCACCCGGAACCATAACACTATACGTACCGGGAATACGGTAAGTACTTACACCCGAAGAAACATCATTTACGCGAGGCGAAACAACGGACTGTACGGGAGTTGGAGACGGAGCCTCCTCGGAACCATAAAAAGCAAAGCATTCTTTGTCCTCTGGAAAATCAATAAGTCCATCACCATCATTATCTATACCATCATCACACTCAGAAAATTCATATGATTGAGCAGAAACTGAATTAATCTTAAAACCAAAAACACTCAGCATCACACCCACAACAAGTGAATATGCTATGAAATTACGAAAAAAAATGTGTAGTTTATTCATGGTGATATGTTTTATGAGGTTAGTGAGACAGGAGGAACAGGGGGTGTTGCCGGTGGTACTGAAGGAAGAGGAGTTTTCTTTTTTCCAAAAGTAATAAAGAGTAGTGCGGTAAGCAATCCTCCCACAAGAGCAAGAATATTAAAGAACATGTCTTGTGAAGCACCTTTCGTAGAACATGCTCCAAACTTTTCACAATCATAGGAAACACGAACAGTGTCCTGAATGACACCTTCTTTCGAAACAAGCTCCGCTACAAGAACAACACCCTTCTCTTTTTTAGGTGAAGGGAATTTATAACTAAAACCACTCGTTCGAGAAAGAGGGACTTCGTATGACTTTTCTAAAGAAACGTTACCAGCATTGTCTACAACAGATATAGTAAGAGTCTGAGGAAAACTATTTGTATCGTTTTTACCAGAAACAGAATCAATACATCCGTACACAACAGAACCTTGTTTCTTTATAAGAGGAAACTCCGAAAGACTGAGCAAACGAAATACACCCGATGAAACATGAGGCTGTATCACTCGCATTTGAACAAGTGATTTTGTATTCATCCACACCATTTCGCCAACAATACGATATGCCGATGAAGACGCGTGGTCAAAAGAAAAACGAGAAACAGAATCTACTCCTGGGGTCAAAGAAATTTTTTCGATAGACGACGCAACAATATCGGCCTCGTTAAATGACTCACCTTTGAAAGCTTTCCACGTCACGAGTACGTCGCTCTTTTTAGAAAGCGTGTTTTTTATTACGGCAGAAAAATTTTGCATGCCTTGTGTATCAAGAACATGATCTTCCCCTGCTTTGCTTAACACACCGTTAATACGAACAGTAGAAGGTTCAAAAGAAACTGTCTGAACAGGCACTCCTCCAACAGCAAAACGTGCTTCGCCTCCATAGACACCATCTACAAAAGGTAGGCCGCCAAGGAAAAAGTTCCCTGATGAAAGAAAATAGAATTGCGCAGTGTATACTCCTGGATTAGTAAAAGCAGGAATAGACCAAGGGACTTCTACGTTTTGAGATTTTTGTGCAGGAATGACTATTTCATTCGAACGAAAAAAGAATTCATCGTGAACGCGACGAGACACATCGACAATACGAACAAGGAGCGATCCTTCGGTTACAGGAAAGGTGTTGGTATTGTGAATAGTTACAGAAAAATGCGCTTCAGTTCCTTGGGAAAAAAGAGCGGACTGAGGGACAGCGTCGATTCCTACACTTCGAGAGTTATAGTGAGGACAGTAACTCAAGAAACCCTCAGTCGCTTCTTCTGCAGAAACGACGAGTGGTGCTACGAGACTACATGCTAATAAAAAAATTATTGATAATACATTAAAAGAGCGCACGAAAAAGATTCTTTGCATAGTACTATTATACCCTGTCAAAAAACAAAACGTTACTAAAAATAGATGTGGACAAACCTGCCCGAGACTATTATTTTTCAACATAAAATGACCGTTTTGCGATACTTTGACACGAGCAATGTAATCTGATACTATACATACATGCAAGTTCGCCCGAAAGGCGAACTCGTTTGTTTAAAAAAACGGCAAAAAGAGTCAGAAAAGGCTCAACAAAGCCATAAAAATAAATACATGTTCGATCTAAAAGTAATTCACTCGGTACTTGCTCAACTCGAAGAAGAGCGAGGTATACCAAAGCAAAAAATCATAGAAGCTATTGAGGCGGCTCTCGCTACAGCGTACAAAAAAGAGTACGGAAAAAGAGGACAAATCGTCCGTGCGACTTTTGACATAAACACAGGCGCAACTGAATTTCTCCAAGTAAAAGTTGTTGTTGATGATTCTACCGTTGTGGTTATTAATGAAGGAGAAGACGCTCCAGAACTTTCTCCTGACGATGAACGCGTTCGCTACAACCCAGAACACCACATCCTCATTGATGATGCTCGCAAAATTAAAAAAGGAGTTGTTCTTGGTGACGAAATCATCTTCCCTCTTGAAACAAAGGCTGATTATGGCCGTATAGCAGCCCAGACAGCGAAACAAGTAATCATACAAAAGATAAGAGAGGCAGAAAAAGTATCAGTTATGGGTGAATTCGGTAAACGCGAAGGAGACATTGTCTCTGGAACCGTACAAAGAATTGAGCGCGGAAATATGTTTGTAGATATGGGTCGCGCGGTAGGATTACTCCCTTTTGAGGAGCAAATTCGTGGTGAAAACTATAAACCAGGAGAGCGTATTCGTGCATACCTCTTTAGAGTAGAAGAAAGCCCTCGAGGCATCTTCCTTAAATTATCTCGTTCTCATCCGAAATTCCTTGAAAAACTCTTTGAAATAGAAGCGCCTGAAATAGCAAACAAAACTGTTGAAATCAAGGCAATCGCACGAGAAGCAGGCGCACGTTCAAAACTAGCCGTGATTTCACACGATAGTCACATTGATCCTGTTGGATCGCTTGTCGGACAAAGAGGAGTCCGTGTTTCAACTGTTATGGGAGAACTTGGTGGCGAGAAAATAGACATTATAGAGTGGTCAAATGACACAAAAAAGTTTATAGAAGACGCACTCTCCCCTGCAAAACCGTCAAAAGTCACCCTCAATGAAGAAACAAAAACAGCGCTTGTTGAGGTTACAGACGATCAACAGTCTCTTGCCATTGGTAAGGGAGGACAGAACGTTCGTCTTGCTGCAAAACTTACTGGATGGAAAATCGATATAAAGCCCACAACAAAAGCGCCTGTATTAAGCGAAGAGAACAAAGACAAAGAAGCTAAATCTGAATAAAACCTTATTTTAAGCCAAAAATTATCACTTAAACTACAAAAAGCCATGAATCTTCTTCACGACATTCCTCCAGGAACACAAGACCGTATAAATGTAATCATTGAAATCAACAAGGGATCAAAAAATAAATACGAAATAGACAAAAAAACAGGTGTAATAGCCCTCGATCGCGTTGCGCACACAGCCCAAGACTTCCCTTATGACTACGGTTTTATTCCTCAAACTCTCTGGGATGATGGAGACGCGGTGGATGTTGTTCTCCTTACAACCTACCCTCTCCTTCCTGGTATCCTTGTGCGCGTTCGACCTATCGCACTTCTCCACATGACCGACTCAGGGGATGCTGACGATAAAATAATTGCGGTACCAGTAGACGATCCACGCTGGGACGACGTTCTTGATCTCAAAGACCTCAACAAGCACACGTTGCGTGAAATTGAACACTTCTACTCAACCTACAAGAAACTTCAAGACAAAGAAGTTGTTGTGAAGGATTTTAAACCAAAAAAAGACGCCATTGCAGCATTTAAACGAGGAATAGAGCTCTATAAAAAGGCTCATCTAAAGAAATAATATCCCGCAAAAGAGAGCCCTACCCAAGGCTCTCTTTTGCTATATACTTAGGAGTACACAGAAATGTGTACTACTTATATAACAATAAAAATAGTATGAAAAAAATAATTATTATGCTTTTGATCCTTGCTCTCGTGCCTGTTTTCCAAGTACGAGCAGATGAGGATGACAAAAACGATAACGACAATAGCGCTTCTTCAATTCAAACAACCAACACCCCACGAGGAGAAGGCTTACGAGAAATCAAAGGAATTCGTGAGGAATACAGAAAAGAAATAAAAACTGAGCGCGAGGGAATGAAGGTGGAACTCAAAGAGCGAAGAGAAGACTATAAAAACGCTACTGGCACTCGTGTGGAAATGAGAGAAGAGCGTAAAGAAATCCGCGGTGAGGCAACAAGCACTCGTGCAGAATTTCGTGATGAATCACAAAAGAAAAGAGAAGAGATGAGGGCTGAAATCGATGGCAAACGTACAGAAATAAAAAATGAAATAAAAACCAAAATTACCGAAAAAACCAAAGAACGCATTGCTGAAATCACAGAAAAAATTGAAGATGCGATCAGCAGACTCACTGAAATCGCAACGAAAATCGACTCCCGTATCGCAAAGTTTGAAAGCCAAAATATCGATGTGTCAGCCGTAAAAGCAAAAATGTCTGAGGCCCGAGTAAAAATCGACACAGTAAAAACATCTCTTCTTTCCCTACAAAGCATTGTTATATCAACAGAAGACCCAAAAACATCTCTTGATCAAATCAAAACAGCACTAGAAACAACAAAACAAGCTATTCGTACTGCGCAAGGAGCTCTTGTAGAAGCGGTAAATCTTCTCAAGTCACTCGCTCCTCGTCAGGCAACATCGACATCTCAGACACAATAGTTCATTATTAATAGGTATTTATAGTAGTAATAATTTAAAAACATGGAAACAGTACCAAATCAAAATCCTGTAAACATGACGCCCGAGGCACCAAAGAAATCTTTTGGTCCACTCATCGGTATCGTCATCATTATTATTGTGCTTGCAATTGGCGCCTTCTATTTCTGGGGAGCAAAGGTGACAAAGGACAATAACTTACCACCAGTATCATCATCAGACGAGGTAAGCTCACTTGAAACTGATCTCAGCGCACAGGCTGAAACAGAAATAACAGTAGACCTCGGAGACCTCGAAGCACAGCTTCAATAAAAACAAAAAACCGCTCCCCTGTGAGCGGTTTTTTGTTTTACAAAAAGTCACCTTGAATTATGTCCTGTCACAAGGTAGACTTTCTATTCTATTCTACAAACGACGTTTAACCATTTAATTAAGACCTTATGGAGCACCACAAACATACATATAGTGTCGATGTCACTATCGACACCAAAAAAAATAGAGCGGAGATAACAGGCGAACTCTCAGAAAAAGAATTTGCATCTTTTGTAAAAGAAGCACTCACCTCTTTTAAAAAAGAAGCAGAAATTTCTGGTTTCAGAAAAGGTCATGTACCAGAAAAAATTCTTATAGAAAAAATAGGAATGCAGGCGGTGCTCGAAGAAGGTGCAGAACTTGCACTCGCACATATCTACCCACACATCATCGAAGAAAAAAAACTAGATGTTGTTGGCAGCAGACCCACTGTTAAAATCACAAAGCTCGCAGAAAAAAACCCGCTGGGATTTTCAATCTCTGTGTCGGTGATGCCGGAAATAAAAAACCTCGATTATAAAAAAATCGCATCAAAGAAAAACAAAGAAAAAACCACAACCGAGGAAGTGACAGAGAAGGAACTCGAGGAGGTAATCACACAACTCAAAGGAGTACACGCTCGTCGCTCCGCAAAAGAAAATGAAACCGTAGATGAAAAAACGATTGCCTCAATCGAACTGACCGACGATCTAGTCAAAACATTTGGAGACTTCACAAACATTGAGGACTTCAAAACAAAAATAAAAGAGAACCTCACAAAAGAAAAAGAACACAAAGCGATTGAAAAGAAACGAATAGAACTTTTTGAAGAACTCATTGAGAAAACAGACATTGCGGTACCAGAGCCACTCATCGAATCAGAACAGTCACGAATGCTCAATCAGTTCAAAGGTGATGTAGAAAAGATGGGCGTCACATGGGATGACTATGTGAAACATGTAAAAAAGACTGAGGATGAAATGAAAAAGGAATGGGAAAAAGATGCAGAAAAAAGAGCGAAGCTTGAAATCATTTTAGACCACATTGCACGTGAGGAAAAAATAACACCCGCAGAAGAAAAAGTTCAGGAAGAAATCGGACATCTTATGTCCTACTACAAGGACATTGAAACCCACACCGCAAGACATTATGTTTCGGGAATACTGATACGCCAAGCAACAATCGATTTCTTAGAGAAGATACAATAATTAAAAAACCTACCTTGACCGGTAGGTTTTTTAAAACAACAAAAGAGATGAGATCGCCACGCTTGCGGTTTCGGCACGTAGCGTTTGTGATCCCAAGGACACGACATGGACACCGTGTTTTTTCATGAGAGACACTTCTTTCTCGCTCCACCCTCCCTCAGGCCCAACAAGAACACACACCTCCATACAGTGCGTTATTTTTTCCCTATCAAAAAAATCACCTTTTCCGTGAAAAGCAAAAATAGGAAGCGTGTTAGTTTTCAAAAAATCTTCGAGCGGAGTGACCTCATTTATAACAGGGACTGCACATCTACCAGACTGCTCACTCGCTTCAATAATAATTTTTTGGGCACGTATAGTATCAATATTTTTTTTCTCAGTTCTCTCAGACACCAGAGGCGTAAAACAAGTTACACCAACCTCGGTACATTTTTCGAGCACCCACTCAAAATTATCTTTCTTGAGCATTGCCATACCGAGATGAACTTTTTTATGAGGAATGAAACATGTGGACTGTTTTTCGGAAATAGTTACATCGACACAATCAGTTTGTAATTTGCCGACCAATGAAACGTATTCGAACCCTGAACCATCAAAGAGAACAACCTTGTCCCCTGCCTTCAACCGAAAAACACTCCTCAGTTGATGAGCGAGGGAGGGATCGTGGAGAGTGATTGTTGCCCCCTCTACTAGTTGTTCACGGGTAAAAAAACGATGCAATCTCATATGTGTAACACTCTAACTCAATTTGAGAAAAAACAGAAACTCATTTGCAATCTGACCTTCTTTCATCTATTGTTTCCCTATCCTTATTAGAAACATAATCACACGCACAACTATGTCCATACTCATCCCGACAGTTATAGAAAAAACAAACAATGGCGAGCGAGCATACGATATCTATTCTCGTCTCCTCAAAGAAAATATTATTTTTATAGGCGGACCAATCGATGATCACACAGCAAACCTCGTCATCGCTCAACTTCTCTTTCTACAATCAGAAGACCCTAAAAAAGATATATCTCTTTACGTAAATTCGCCCGGCGGATCAGTAACAGCGGGTCTCGCTATCATCGACACCATGAACCATATCAAAAATGATGTCTCTACCGTATGTGTAGGTATCGCGGCATCAATGGGTGCGGTAATTCTGTCTGCCGGAAAGAAAGGAAAACGATTCATGTTGCCGAACGCAGAGGTGATGATTCATCAACCTCTCGGTGGTGTTGAGGGTCAAGCAACAGACATCGCAATAACAGCAAAGCATATTCTCAAAACAAAAGAACGTCTCAACAAAATACTTTCAGAGAACACAGGAAAAACTCTCGCCGAGATAGAAAAAGATGTTGACCGTGATTTCTTTATGAACGCAGAGGAGGCAAAAAAATACGGAATCATCGACAAGGTGTTGTCTTAGGTAGAAATGAGTTAGGGTTTAAAATAGCAAACAGAAAAGCCGTGAAGTTTTTACAAAAACTTCACGGCTTTTCTTCACCAAGATACACCATTCAAGATTCCCTATTCTAAACCTCCCCACTACCTTGCCTCACCTATGTTTTGTATGTAGTATGAAGTCGTTATCATTTAATTTTTACTTTGCTTTAGTCGCCTTCTCACCCGTCTATGAATTACTCCTCACGAACATCCTGCATCCGAACAAAAGACACCGCCAGTATCTCTAGACACTAAAAGCGACGGAAACAAAGTTTCCAGACCATGTCATTAAAAATAGTTATCATTCTCGCGAGCCTTGCAGGTCTCGTGGGTCTTACGCTCGGTTACTACCTGCGACTCATCATCTCTCTAGGCAAGCGAGGTTCGATGGAGCTTGAAATAAAACAGATGGAGCTTGCGGCAAAAGAAGAGGCAAAAAAAATTGTACTTGAAGCAGAACACAAGGCGGCAGAAACAATGAAGGAGCTTCGCACAGAGGCTCGTGAAAGAGAAGAAAAAATAAAGACGAGCGAAGATCGACTCATAAAAAAAGAAGACATGCTCGACAAGCGACAAGCAGATCTCGACAATGAACTTGAAAGCCTCAAAAAGAAAATAAACGACATCAAAGAGATCAAAGAACGTGCCGACAAACTCCTCGTTGAACGCGAGAGGTCTCTTGAAAAAGTTGCAGGAATGTCCCTATCATCTGCAAAAGAAGAACTTCTTCGTTCCGTAGAAAAGAAATATGAGGAGGACCTCCTCATACGTATGCAGAAACTAGAGACCGCACAGCATGAAAAAATAGAGTCCCGAGCAAAAGACATTATCGCCACAGCAATACAACGTCTCGGTAATTCAGTGGCAGCAGATATTTTCTCGACCACGATTCCAATCACCTCAGACGAAGTAAAAGGAAAAATTATAGGAAAGGAAGGAAGAAACATAAAAGCATTTGAACGTGCAACAGGAGTTGAAGTTATTGTTGATGACACACCAGGCGCCATTACCCTATCGTCTTTTGATCCTGTACGTAGACAAATTGCACGTATCGCGCTCTCCGAACTCATCAGTGATGGACGTATACAACCAGCAAAAATAGAAAAAACTGTCGAGAAGGCAAATCAAGAAATTACAAAAACAATAAAAGAAAAGGGTGAGCAAGCAGCTTTTGAATGCGGAGTCCTCAATCTCGATCCGCGTGTCATATCAATACTTGGTAGACTACACTTCCGTACATCATACGGACAAAACGTTCTCCAGCACTCTATAGAAATGGCGCATATTGCAGGAATGATTGCTGAGGAAGTTGGAGCAAATGTACAAATAGCAAAAGCCGGTGCTTTGGTACACGACATTGGGAAGGCTCTAGATCACGAAGTACAAGGAACCCATGTCGAAATCGGTAGACGTATTCTTCAAAAATTTGGAACGGATGAGGCAATTATAAAGGCAATGCAGGCACACCACGAGGAATATCCTTACGAAACAGTTGAGTCTATTATTGTCCAAGTCGCTGACGCTATATCTGGCGCACGCCCTGGTGCACGTAGAGATAGCGTAGAAAACTACCTGAAACGCCTTGAAGACCTTGAGGCGACTGCGACAGGATTCAAAGGGGTTGAAAAAGCTTATGCATTACAGGCAGGTAGAGAAATTCGAGTATTTGTAAGACCCGAAGACTTAAGTGATATCGAAGCAAAAAACCTTGCTCGCACTATAGCTCTCAAAATAGAACAGGATCTGAAATACCCAGGAGAAATAAAAGTATGTGTTATCAGAGAATCACGAATCGTTGAATTTGCTCGATAAATCATAAACAAAAAACACCGACAAAAACGGTGTT
>ERZ724505.20-NODE-20-length-105024-cov-9.025474_pt1 | contig 105024 bp, 104 predicted proteins | sample MGYA00376038_ERZ724505 | MGnify/ENA primary metagenome ERZ724505 (study PRJEB28724, sample SAMN07190884) | wastewater metagenome | isolation source: effluent of sewage treatment plant in Hong Hong | place: Hong Kong | collected 2016-03-17 ... | reverse complement strand
TTCTCCGCTTCACGCGGAGAACCCACGGGGTACAGGCCTACGGCTGAGAGGCGAGGAAGTCTTCCATCGCCGTCTCGCCGTTCGGCCCCGCGAAGCCCGGCTCCAGTGACGGCCTCTCTTCGAGAACCGACAGTGACTGATCGCTGCTGTAGCGACGCTTCTGTCGAGTCCCGATTTCGCTACGCGCCTGCGACAGAGTCGCCAGCGGCACGATCAGCGAGAGAGAAACGCCGAAGCCGACTGCGACCCAGCCAATCTCGTCCTGCGGTCGGAACCACAGGTAGAGAACAGCCAGGGTGATGACCGGCATGGTGTAGCCAATCATCCGCAGTGGAGCCTTGCGACTCCACGCGAGCTTCGTCTTGCCCAGCTCATACCCGGACATGATTGTACCTCCTTGGGGAAGACGCAGCGCAGGCTTTCTGCACTGCAAGGACAATCATTTACTATTATAGCATAAACATAATATAAATGCAATACTGTATACTAATTTACAGATATGAAACTCGTGTTCGGCCTGGGAAATCCAGAAGAAAACTACACGTTAACGCGTCACAACGTTGGCTTTCACGTGCTTGATGCGTACGCCGAGCTACACAAGGTTGACTTTCAACTAAAAGGTAAGTTTCGAGCCTATGTTGCTGAACATAGCATTTCGGGCGAGAAGGTGCTACTGGCAAAGCCAACCACTTATTACAACTTAGTCGGTGAAAGCCTGCGGTGCTTTATCGATTTTTATAAGTTCGCGCCTCAAGATATCTTAATCGCTCATGATGACTTAGCCCTAACGTTCGGTATGATTCGCGCACGCGTAGGAGGTTCAGATGCGGGCAATAATGGCATCAAGAGTGTGAATCAACATGGCGGCACCGAAACCAATCGGTTACGTATAGGTATCGCCACCGAGCAGCGCGCGCTGATGGGGGACGTCGATTTCGTATTAGGCCGTTTCAGTACAGATGAAGCGAAGTTACTTCACGAGTCAATCACCCCAAAGGCTATCGAAATGATAGAAACATTTTTAGCTGGCAGGCACGAGCCTACCAGTCACACCATCACGCACCACTAAACACCGAGTAGCTGTATAATACCCGCGATTAAGATAATAGCTCCTATCAACACGGCTGCCTGCAGAGTGCCGACTTCACGCGGCTGTTCATGAATATCAGGGATAATATCGCTGGCTGCTACATATATGAAAAAGCCCGCCGTGAGCGCCAAGAGCTCCGCGATAGGCAGATGCACACTTCCCCCGATAAGATACACTACACTCGCTGCCACAAGAGTTCCGATGGCTGTCAAAACGTTTGCGAGAAGGACCTTCTTGTCCTTCCAGCCGCGCGAAAGCAATATGCCGAACGTACCGAGTTCTTTCGGGATCTCATGCGCACTCACAGCTAGCGTCGTGACGATACCGGTGGCAGGATTCGCCAGGAAGCTAGCCCCTATTGCAATACCGTCGATGATGTTGTGCACCAGGTCGCCAATCATCACCATGTAGTTTTGTGATTCGTGTTTTGCGCCACTACCATGCTGATGGTGATGGTGAAACCATGTGCCTAAGCGCTCAAGCAAGAAAAATATACTGAAGCCGACTAGTGTCCACACTAGTAGTTTACGCGGGTCGCCCATCTCGAAACTCTCTGGTAGCAAATCAAAAAAAGCGGCGGCCAGCAACGCACCGGCACCAAAGGGCAGGGCAATCGTAATGGCTTTTTCACGGCTCCGCTTCGTGAGAAAAATCAAAGCGCCGCCAAACAGTGAAATTGCACTGCCGATAAGTATCGCGAGAATCATAAGCCAGAAAGAATTCATATTTCGTTATTATACCAGCTCTATACCTATTGTAATTTAGCAAACTTTATTTTATAATTTATAGTAACTTCGTCGAGCGGCTGACGATATCGTTTGAACTCATTCGCAACACCGACCCGCTCCGAGGTGTGGAGCACAATTTGAGAGGCAGGTTTCGATGTTCACGCATCCAAACATGCGGCCCACCGCCGCAATGAGCGAGCTGCATCATGCTGCACAGATGGCAGCAGCACGCATCGGATGTGACTGGGAGAAGATTGATAACAAGGAGGTGATAAAGTTCGACGTCGCCTTCGGCTGCTCTGGAACGCAGACGTTCTACCTTGGCCACAGAGGCATCCTCTACAAGATGAGAGCTGATGCACTGGTGGCGATCATGTTCGCCTACTTCACAGACCATCAGATGGAAGTAATCATACGAGAACTTCACAGGCTTTCCTAGCTTGCTCCAAGGGCCCTAGCCGCACAAGCGACCAGGGCCCTTAGCATATCTAGGCATTTACTATGAATAGTAGCACTTTCACAAAGACTGCATTTGGATGCAGTGTGACTGTTTGCTAGAGAAACGGACTGAGCTGTACGATGGTACTGTGAAGGAGTATCGCAAAGCAAACAGCCGCAATGCGCCAAAAGTCATCCGGCGCAACTGGTTGCTACCAGTTGGCAGGGATGACGATGCTGTTTTTGTGAAATCAAAAAGCGCTAGGTAAGGGTGGGCATCACCTAGCGCCATTTGACCCTTCAACCACCCTGATTTTCTCAAACGAAGCGCTCTCACACATACTCCACGGAAGGTGGGCGCCCACACGAGTGTGCTACTGGATAGTCGTTTATGCGACAAAACCAATGAAAAAGGGTTAAAGGGGTTAGTATGTAAGCAATGTTTGCGGGTAAACCTTTACTCGATGGAAGTGGAGGGTAGATTACTGCCAATGAGCCATTGCTCACACTCTAACATAGTGAATCCGGCCAAAGCCGGCTTCTGTTAGAATAGGGGGTATAAGGTGCGTTTGGTTGAACCTCGCAGGGTTTTACAACCAATCGTTACCCATAGTAGCACGTATTTGACATTACGTCAATACCTTTTATCACTTTTTTTATGAAAATCAATACATATCGACCAGATGAGCAAAACTATCTTCAGATACTGACGCATATTGCAGTGCCTCCAAAAACATTGAATTGTAGCGGTTCACTTCCTTCAACGCGGGTGCCCACGGTAGCAATCGTGGGAACACGCAAGCCGACGAACTACGGTAAAGAGGTGACCCAGCAACTTGCTTACGAACTAGCAAGCAGGGGCGTTGTGGTGGTAAGTGGGCTCGCTCTCGGCGTTGATGGTATTGCGCACCGAGCGGCACTAGAAGCAGGTGGCACCACCCTCGCTGTACTAGGGTGTGGGCTACCTCGCATTTACCCCTCGGCCCATCGCGGGCTCGCCATGCAGATACTTGAGAGCGGCGGGGCCTTGCTAAGCGAATACGCGACCGACGAGGAAGCCCGGCCGCATTATTTTCTAGAGCGAAACCGTATCGTCAGTGGCCTAGCCGACGCCATTATTATCACCGAGGCCGCCGCGCGGAGTGGCACGCTGAATACGGCCGCACATGCGCTTGAGCAGGGGAAAGAGATCTTCGTGGTACCGGGTAATATCACCAGTCCGCTTTCGGCCGGTTGCAATGCGCTGCTGAAGCAAGGAGCTACGCCGCTCATCAGTTACATGGACGTACTGGAACGCATCGCGCCGGAGCTACTAGAGCCTCAGGCTAGCCTGGCACTTGGCGCGACGCCACTTGAAACCGAGATACTAACGTTGCTAAAAGACGGCCTGCGTGATGGTGATGAACTACTTTCTAAAGTAAACGTTCCTTCGCATGAGTTCGCCACTACGCTTACCATGATGGAACTGGCCGGTACGATTCGTTCGCTTGGAGCAAACCAGTGGACACTTCACTAGAAAAGTGGTAGAATTACCGAGCCTGACGCGGATCCACCGTGTCAATTGAAGCCTAAGGAGGCAGGCTTGTGAGCCTGATGGCGAAAGAAGCAGACCGGACGTGTCCGTTCTGTGCGAACGATGACGACCCCCGTGTCATCGTGCGTACCCGAACGATGACGCTTCTGCTGGTCACCGACAAGGAAACCGACGAGGTCATCCCAGGGCGGTGGCACATCGTCCCAACCGAGCACCTAGCCACACTCGACGACCTCGATCCCGGCTGGGGTGCATCACTGGTGGAGCTCATCCACGAGACCGGTCTTGAGACCAACTACAACCCCGTGTTGAACGTGGGGCGGGCAGCCGGCCAGCGTGTGATGGATCATCTGCACTGGTGGATCATCGATCGGTCAGCCGACCAGTTCGACATCGGTCTGAGCGCGCTGCTGGCCGAGCATCTGAAGCTGGCCAGCCGCGTGTATGAGCTAGAGGTGCAGGTGCAGAGGCTTCGCGAAGAGAACATCACGCTGCGGGTGCTCGTGCCGCCATGCTGGCAAGAGAAGGCTGGCCCAACCGGTGCCTGGACACCAGCGGGCAGCGACATCCCGCTCGCTACTTCCGGCCTGCCGATGTGACATCGGTGTCCAACGTCAGGCGAAGCCCCACCCTCCGAGCCTGGAGGGTGGGGCATTTCGCTTTTCAAATCAATTTGATAACTATTGATTATAGTTGCATAATATGATAAAATCTCGCGCATGGGCATCAACAACGGCCGATCCCGCCGTAAGGGGATCATCGCGGGAGTAGTCGTGGTCTGCCTCTTGGCCACCGGGGCGTTCGCCCTATCCGGCAACCCTTTCTCGAAGGAGCCGAAGGCTGAGGCCACCACGGCCACAAAGCCGGTGTACCCCGAGCGGGGCTACGCCGACGCGATCGCCTACGACAAGTCCGGCACGGTGAAGGGCTGCGACAAGGACGTCGCCAGCACCGAGCTCGCCGACAGCGGTGGCACTGTGTCGGTCAACGGCCTGCTCGTCAAGAGCGAGTGGACCGACGAGATCGTCACCGTCACGTTCAGTGATACGACCCCGTTCGTGTCGGGCTACGTGATCGGTTCGGACTCAACGGAACCGTTCAACATGCCGGCCGTGAGTGCCAATGAGCACCTGGCCGGCATCACCCTGGACACGGCTGACTTCTCGAAGTCCGGAACGTTCCAGGACATCGTCCTCTGCGGCGGAGGCATGTAGCCCTCACCGCAGCGTGTGGCAGACTCCACGTACCGAGTCTGCACAGGCCCTGTTCGCGCTATGCGAATGGGGCCTTTCAACTTTGTATGATTTTACAAAATCAGAAATTAAGCGTACTATAAAACGCTGTGTGCGATAATAGATAGACAAGCATGAGCAAGAATCTCGTTATAGTAGAGTCGCCTGCAAAGGCCAAGACCATTGAAAAATACCTCGGTAAAGACTTCACGGTGTTATCCAGCGTGGGGCATATTCGCAGTATCGCTAAAAAGACCAAAGACGGCCGTACCGGCGTAGATATACAGAACGGTTTTGATGTGACCTACGAAATTGATCCGGACAAACGAAAAGTTATTTCCGAGTTAAAAAAGGCGGTCAAAACCGCCGATACCGTATGGCTGGCCACTGATGAAGACCGTGAAGGAGAGGCTATTGCGTGGCACTTGTGTGAAGTATTAAAGCTAAACACGAAAACTACGAAGCGCATCGTATTCCATGAAATTACCAAACCTGCCATCGAGGAGGCCATTAAACACCCTCGCACGGTAGATATGCATGTGGTGGAAGCCCAACAGGCACGCCAGATACTCGACCGCATCGTCGGTTTCGAGCTCAGCCCAGTCGTATGGCAAAAAGTACCGGGTGGTAAAAGTGCCGGCCGTGTGCAGAGCCCCGCAGTGCGTTTACTAGTAGAGCGTGAACGCGAAATCAAGACCTTTGAAGGCAGTAGTGAATTCAAGGTAACCGCGCTGTTTTACCACGACGGCCAGGAGTTTAAAGCCGAACTTGACGAGCGATTCACCTCTGAAGAACATGCCCGAAAGTTCCTAGAAAGCCTGAAAGACGCCACGTTCAGTGTGAGCGATATTTCTAAGACTCCCGGCACACGCAACCCGGCCGCACCATTTACTACCAGCACCCTGCAGCAAGAAGCCAACTCAAAGCTTGGCTATGGCTCAAAAGCCACCATGTCGAGCGCGCAGAAGCTCTACCAAGACGGAAAAATAACCTACATGCGTACCGATAGCATGAACCTCTCGGGGCAAGCTATTGCAGCCGCGACCGACTACATAAAGCAATTGTACGGCCCGGAATATTCTACCGTGCGTAAATTCAAAACGAAGAATGCGAGCGCGCAGGAAGCGCATGAAGCGATTCGCCCCACCGATATTACGAGGGAAACGGCCAGCAATAACGAATACGACCAAAAATTATACGACCTGATTCGCCGCCGCACCCTAGCCAGCCAGATGGCACCAGCCAAACTGGAGCGCACCACTGTTACTATCGAGATAGTGCGTGCCACAGGCAACAACGCGTCGCGTCGGCTTCAGGGGGAGGGCGAGCCTTCCAAAGGTGGAGCAGAGGGGCAAGCCCCTCACAATTTTACTGCCAAGGGTGAAGTGGTGGTATTCGACGGTTTCCTACGCGTGTACGGTGGTGGTAAAGATGAAATTCTACCTGCACTCACCGCGAAAGATGAGCTGGGCGTGTCTGAAATAGAGGCAAGAGAAGTATTTGCCCGTCCACCAGCCCGTTACACTGAAGGTAGTTTGGTAAAGAAACTCGAGGACCTTGGTATAGGCAGGCCAAGCACCTATGCGACCATCATCGATACCGTGCAGACTCGCGGCTACGTGGAAAAGGGTGAGAACGAAGGCCTAGAACGCAACGTACGTGTATTACGTTTAGTTCCTCAAGGTGGCACCGTAGAGCCGCTCGGCAACGAATTTTCAGAAACATCTGCAGCCCGAGTTTCTGCTGATGCGGGCTCAACAGAAACGCGGCGCGAAGCCGTTTCAGAAAATTCCGTTGGTGAAAAGGCAGTAAGTACCAGTGCTGTCATTCGTGAAGTGGTGCAGGAAAAGACGGGCTCTACTAAGGGTAAACTCGTACCTACGCCAGCTGGTGAACTGATTGCCGATTTTCTGACTAGCCACTTTGAACCAGTTGTAGACTACGGCTTCACGGCCAGTGTTGAAGAGCATTTCGACGACATCGCCGAAGATAAGTTAGCGCGCAACAAGATGCTGCAAGATTTTTACGACCCATTCCACGCGCTCATCGACAAATCCGGTGATATTGACCGCAGCAAAGTGGGTGCAAACAGGGAAGTCGGAGTCGACCCAAAGACTGGAAAGACCATCTTTGCCCGTTTCGGTCGCTACGGCCCAATGCTACAACTTGGCACTACAGATGACGACGACAAGCCGGAGTTTGCCCCTATGCCAAAAGGCGCCAAGATTGACGACGTTACCTTAGAACAGGCGCTTGAGGCGTTCAAATTGCCGCGACTAGTCGGCCAAACCAAAGATGGTAAAGACATCAAGGCCAACATCGGTCGTTTCGGCCCGTATATCGTGGTAGACAAGCTATTCGTCAGTATCAAACCGCTCGATCCGCATACCATTACGCTTGAAGAAGCTCTGGAACTATACGAAGCCAAACTAAAAGCCGAGGCAGAGAAGAACATCGCTGACTTTGGTGACGGCATAAAGGTGCTGAACGGTCGTTTCGGCCCGTATATTACTGATGGTAAGAAAAATGCCAAGATTCCGAAAGATACCGACCCGAAATCGATTACTCACGAACAAGCTAAAAAGATTCTGACTGAAGCTCCTGCCAAAGGTGCCCGCCGCCCACGCACTAAGAAGAAATAATACTATTTACCTCTGTTATCTTTGACATAGGTACAGTAGTAGTATCAGGCTAACCATAATTCCTGTGGATAAAAAGCCTAAAAATACTATTTACCATAAGCGTCTAGTATGTGCTATAATTTAAATATATAAGAAATTTGTTTGACATTAAATATACATTGTTATATAATGTAATCAATCTACCTATATCAAAAAGATAACGTGTGGTGTGGCCGAAAGGATAAGAAAAGAGATGGAAGAGACCAACCAGTCGAATATGGCAAACAGTTTAGAACAAGCTGTGAACGATATTTTAGGCGTTATCGAGCAAGATCGTGAACGTGAAATCATTACGCGTCGCTTTGGTCTTTTTGACCGTAAAGAGACGCTGGAACAGATTGGCGAACTCCTTGGCATTACCCGTGAACGTGTGCGTCAGCTAGAAAAGGCTATCCTTATTCGTCTGAAGCTTGCCAGTGAAGACAATAAAGTGCCAAGCCTGAAAGACGCGGAACGAGCCATCGTACGCCACCTTTCTGAAAGCGGCCGGGTAGCACGAGTTCATGATATAGCCGAAGGAATGGCCGACAAGAATGCTACTCCATTAACACGAGCGCATATCGGCTTTATCGCGGAACTTTCACCAAACTTAGCAGTAGTGAACGAAAATGACGATTATTACCATGCGGTCGGTATCAAAGAGCACGCTGACGAGAAGAAAATCAAAGCGTATGTCGAAGAAATTGTGAAGAAGATTAAAGAGCACGGCGAACCTATCAGTGCTGAGGCGCTTCACGAAATGTTGAATCACGAGCACCCAAGCCAGATCCGTGCCTTGGCAAGTATTTCAAAAAAGCTTGCTCATCTGAAAGATAACTGGGGTCTTGTAAAGTGGCCGACTGTTAACCCAAAGAATATCCGTGACAAGATTTACGTGATTCTGGCCGACAACGGCAAACCGATGCACTTTTCCGACATCGCTAAGAACATCAAGAAAAGCGACTTCAAGCGCAAAGATGTCACCACGCAGGCAATTCACAACGAACTTATCAAAGACAAGCGCTTCGTACTAATCGGCCGTGGTATTTACGCACTCGATGAGTGGGGCTACTCGAAGGGTACCGTTGCTGATATCATCACTGATGTACTAAAGAAAGCCGGCGAGCCCCTGCACCGTGACGAAATCGTGAAGCGTGTACTGAAGAGTCGCCAAGTGAAAGAAACTACTATTTTGTTGAATCTACAGAGCAAACCTCAGTTTAAACGTGTCTCTAAGGCCACCTACGAACTGGCCGAACCAAAGAAATAACCGCATCACACCTCTATCTTGCAAACAGAGGCGACAGGTGGGATACTGATAGGTGAACCTTATGTCTATCTTTCAATGGATGATTGAAACTTTGCTACAGTGGTATATTTGGGTACCATTGGTTCTACTGCTGCTCTATGGCACATGGCGAAACTACAGAAGTGTCGTACCACTAAAGCCTGTCGATAGCGTATTACTTGTCCTTGAAATTCCAAAAGCAAACGATAAATCCGAGCTAGCGGCCGAGCAACTTTTTGCCAGTCTGCATGGTATTTTACGTGACAAGGCCGAGCGTAAATTAAACGGTGGCGTGCAAGAGCACCTGAGCTTTGAAATAGCTTCTGTGAACGGGCAGATACGTTTTTACGTATGGGTGCCGCGTACCTTGCAGAGCTTTGTTGAGGGGCAGATTTACTCGCAGTATCCAACCGTACAGATACATACTGCCGAGGAAGATTACGTGAGCCATGAGCGCCGACACTCTGTGGTGTATACCTCTGAGATTTCTGTATCGGATAACGAAGTGTTGCCGATAAAGACCTTCCAGAGCTTCGAGGTGGACCCGCTGGCTGGTATTACTGGTACGCTGGCGAAATTAGAATCTACCGGTGAAGAGCTATGGATTCAGGTATTGGTGCGCCCGATTGCCGATGACTGGCACAAAGTGAGCGAACGCTGGGTGTCTAGCCTTAGGGGAGGAAACCCATTTTCTCTGTTTACCTCGAGTGGTGGCATCGATTTACGTTGGTTTGGTGGTTTTTTCGAAGCCCTCTGGAAACCACCAGAACAGGGAGCAGGTGGCACGGCGGCGCCGCGAGAGCTTTCCGACCGCGATAAAACTCGTATTGCCGAGGTAGAAAAAAAGGCAACCAAACTGGGGTATCAGGTGAAAATACGCCTGGCCTACCTTGGTGATAGCCAGACAAATGCCAAACTACGCATGCAAGGCCTGGTGGGCACGTTCAAGCAATACAACAGCACCAATTTGAACGGCTTTAAGGCCATCAACAACAGCTTTAGGAAAGAGGACCTGACCGCGTATAAGACCCGTGCCTTCGCCTCGCACGGTTTCGTGTTAAACATTGAAGAGCTTGCTTCCGTATTTCACTTACCACACACCAACGTGGAAACGCCGAATATCGTATGGGCGAGCAACAAAACGGCCGAACCGCCTGCGAAACTGCCTGTTATCACGGGAAATGACGCCATCGACGAGAATATTTCAGCCTTTGGAGTGACCAATTTCCGTGGCATCAACCATCAGTTTGGTATGTTGCGCTACGACCGCTCACGTCACGTCTACATCATCGGTCAAACCGGTGCTGGTAAGTCTGGCTTGCTCGAGCTCTTCGCCTTATCAGACATTTATCACGGGCAAGGCTATGCGGTTATCGACCCCCACGGTGATTTTGCCGTGAACAATATGCGCTTCATCCCCGGCTCACGCCTGAAAGACGTGGTGTACTTTAATCCGGCCGATACGGCGTATCCGTTAGGCTTCAATCCGCTGGAAGTCACCGACCCGAATATGAAAACGAACATTTCGTCAGAGGTTATTGGTGTATTGAAGCGTATGTTCGGCGAAAGCTGGGGCCCGCGTCTGGAATACATTCTGCGCTACACCATTTTGGCACTGCTCGACCACCCGAACACCACCATGCTTGATATTACGCGCATGTTGACCGACAAGAAATTCCGCAAAGAAGTGCTCGCTACCTGTACCGACACCGTGGTGCTGCAATTCTGGAACATCGAGTTCAACAGCTGGAACGACAAATTCCAGGCGGAAGCCATCGCCCCGGTACTTAACAAGGTGGGTGCGTTCACCGCCAACCCGATTATCCGCAATATTATTGGCCAGCCGAAAAGTACCTTCAATATCCGCCAAATTATGGATGAAGGTAAGATTCTTATTGTTAATTTGTCAAAGGGTCTGATTGGCGAAGACAACGCCGCTATTTTGGGCTCGTTCATCGTTACTAAAATTCAGCTAGCCGCCATGAGCCGCCAGGACATTCCGAACATCGAAGACCGCCGACCATTCTATCTGTATGTCGACGAGTTTCAGAACTTCGCGACCGATTCGTTCGCGACTATTCTGTCTGAAGCTCGTAAATATGGCCTGAACCTCACGGTGGCCAACCAGTACATTTCACAGATGTCGGAAACGGTGCGTGACGCCGTGTTCGGTAACGTCGGCACCATGATAACGTTTCGCGTATCTGCCGACGACGCCCCGATACTTTCGAAACAGTTCGAGCCGAACTTCGAGGCACTCGACCTGCTTCAAATGCACAACCGCAACTTTGTTATCAATATGGTGATAAACGGTGAAAAAACTCCTGCATTTAGCGCCAAAACATTGAATTTACCAGTGGCGCAAGATGATAACACCGGCCGTATCATCGAATACACCCGCATGCATTACAGTCGTGACCGCGCAGAGGTGGAAACAGAGATAGCCCAGCTGATGCTATCTGGCAGCAACAAAGACGGCAGGGCACTGCCGCAAACCCCGACCATGGCTGCCCAGTGGCCAGTCGACGCATCGGCACTGCCGGCAGCAGCCGCACCAGCCGCAGAAGGTGATGCTGAGGGCGCCCCAAAGAAGAAACGCAAACGTAAACGCAAACCAAAAGCCGCCGCCAGTGAGGCAGGGGAGTCCACCCCTGTTACAACAGAGATAAAAGCTGCCAAGGCTAGCCCCGCGCCGCAACCATCTGAAGGAACTTTGCCAGAAGACGGCAGCGCGAGTATTAATTTACGATAGCTATTGACACGTCAACAGACGGCAAGAGTACAATAGAAGTGGCTATGTGCGTACTGGGGCTTCGTCATGAGCTCCTTTCCACGTACAAGTCTTACGCTTATGTTCCCTGATCAGGAACGTACTTTACTCAATCGTCATCGCGGTAAAAAGGCAGGTTGAACGGTCATCTGTTCCTTTCTGTCGATGACTCACTCCAAAATCCGTTCGCTAATTATCAGCATTAGCCTCTGCGCCTGCAGAGTCAGGAGTGACATCATGACACAAACTATTAACAAACCAGTTATTATCACGTCTCTGGGCTTCCGCAAAGGATACTTTGCGTACCCAAAGCGCATGGAGTACGGTGGCAAAAGCTACGACTTCATCGACGCAGGACTGAGCTGCGTGGTCCGCAATGGTGGGAAGCTAATACAGCTTCTCACCATGACAGACGGCCACCAGCAGTTCAAGCTGCGTAGTGATAACAGGGGAGGTTCTTGGACACTCATCTCTATGAGCGCCTAAGGGCCGCTACAACCCTGAAGAGTTGTCTAAAGCGCCCTTCTAGTAATAGGAGGGTCGTTTTAGTTTGAGTAAAAGTATATAGAACAAATTTAGAACATTTGATATATGCAAAATACGACAAAATAGCCAAACCACGCATGGGTAGCCAAACTGCCAAAATTATGTAAAAACTAGCCAACAGGTATGTGAAAAAGTGTGGGCATATGAAACCGGGAAGTACGTGCACGAAATGAGGGAAAACATGGGCAAAATGTACGTGGCAGGGATGTATTAGTTATCATGATTGTAATATAGACTTAACGTCGCACAATATATCTTTTACGCCATTGAATATTATAACCAGAGTTGATTCACTATACCTTCCAGACACACCCTAACAGGGGACTTTGCGGTTATGTGTACCTATTTGCACGTAGGTTTCTGTATTTGTTCTACTACGTCACACGTAGGTTTCGTCATACTTGTAGGTACCGTCGCTCGTGGGCTGTGTTGTATGATTTTACAACGACTTCATGCCAAGTTATCCACACTGTGATCATATATTGACATGTTTGCATTTTTTCAAAATTATTTCCCCCTACTCTTTTTCCCTGTCTATTTTCCCTATTTGCTTTTTTATCAGTTCCCTATTTTAGTATAGTTTTTTTAAAATTTTATAAATAGAACAAAAACCGAACTAGTTCCCGATGAGGTGGGGGTCGTTTACTTGTAGAACGCCTTACCTTCTACCCTAACATCCACGTAGCGCGCACTAATTCCGTGCGCTTTTAAGTACCGTGTGATACGTGCCATGTCTTCTACTTGCACTGCGGGCGGCCGATCTACCGAAAAGGTATAGTACTGCCCTACCCCGGCCAAGGTAACCCGTACCTGACGAGTAGTGAGGGCTGGTATGGTGACCGTTTTCACTGTATAGCCCTCTTTGGCTGCATAGCCGATGACCCGGCCCACGAAGGCTAGGAACCGGTGGCTGGTAACTACTTGTGTGCCAGAGGTCTCCACACCGCTGTTGTCACGTATTTCCACCGAGGGAGTATCAAAGTAGTTTCGTGCAAACACCACGCCTGAAGCATCGACGTATTCACGCTTTCCGTTGGCTTTCCAGCGCGCGATAGGCTGCCGCGGTGTAATTGTTAATGCCGCTTCGCCCAGCCTGCTGCCTTGGTCTATGTGTACTGATTCTACCTCTGGTGCATAGACCTGAAGGTTTTGCAGGAATTCATCTGTGTTAAGCAAAAACCTAAGCCGCTCTACCGGCCTAGCCGCATAGTAGGCATCAACCACATCCTGGTAGGGCTTCATCTGGGCGCTTGAGAGAGCCGGTGCGCCAACCACGCGAACAGAAACGGTGGCCACTAGCTGACTTATAAGTACATATAGAATAGAGCAAATAAAGGCCACGACAACAAAATAGAGTAACAGCCTGCGCCGCCTTGTCGCAAGGTGGTGAGCATGCGCACGCGGTGACAGCAAATCGGCATTTAGTTCGTTACTACTGGCCACACGCGACGAGGAACTGCCGGTAATTGTTCGGTTGCGTCGAAACGTATAACTTTGGTTCAGCTCACGCGTACCTTGGGAAGTATCATTACTAGCGTCGGGCTGTTTGCGTCGACGCGGGGCATTGTCTTCCTTCGGTTTTTGTTTGAATCTCAGGGCCATATCCGTACTTATTGTAGCAGACAAGCATTAGCGTCGCTTCGTGCAGACCCCAAGTATTAAGTGTGCCATTTCTTTGGCCGCATGAGGCTTGGCAAACAGATGAATAGCCTCCGCCAGGCGTTTCTGCTCTTGTGTATCAGTTAGCACGCTATCGACAGCATTCACCAGTAGGTGAGCATCAGCAGCCAGGCGATCTTCATCTAGCAGTACTACCGCCCTTTTCTTTTCGTATACTTCAGCATTTTTTAACTGATGGCCACCAGTCAGGCGTGCGTTTGGTATTAGTACCGTCGGTTTACCAAGAGCCGCTAGTTCCAGTAGTGTCGTTGCCCCTGCCCTACTCACTACCACGTCGGCGGCCGCCAGAATATCAGTGAGACCTTCGACATACGATATCAATTGAAAGGCCTGCGTGGGATATGCTTTTGCATGTTCTTTCAGCTCATCATACTGCCCTGCCCCAGATACCAGTAGTAGACTGCTGAGCGATAGTAACCCATTGATGTTCGCCATTACCGCATCATTAATGCGCTGGGCACCTAAACCGCCACCGGTAACCACCACCAGAGGTTTCGATGGTTCGAACCCGAGTTTTTCTTTGCGCTTTGTACGCTCACGGTCAGTCAGCGGCCGCAAATTGGCTTCTATTGGTATGCCTATGTAGTGCGTCTTCGCTTTGGGAAATTTGTAATTTTCTATGGGTGATCCTGTGGCAATTACCTTCGCCCAGCGTGAAAGAATGCGGTTGGTCAGGCCGGAATGGGCATCCGATTCATGAATCGCAAGCGGAATATTCAGCACGTTCGCCGCCACACCCACAGGTAAACATACGAAGCCGCCTTTGGTAAATACCACGTCGGGGCGCCAGCGTAATAATTTATATATGCTTTCTACCGTACCTACTATGGTTTTTACGAAGTCGACGAGGTTTGGAAAACCGATAGTGCGAAAATGCACCAGCTGTTGCCACAACGGTAGTTTGTGGTAGCGACGAAACTTTCCCGCCACGATAGTTTCTACCTTAAGGTCGGGATGGTAGTGCGCCATCGTTGCTTTGGCCTGAGCTTCAAATTTACGGTCGCACCAAAAACGGATTTCCGTATCAGGTCGGATTTTTTTCAGCTCAGCGATTACTGCCGCGACTGGTGTAACGTGACCGCCCGAGCCCCCGCCGACTGCGAGAATTCTCATAGTCATCTCCTTCCTGTTGTATGGTGTGCATGGTATACGAAGAAAGTTGGAACGCCAGGCCCAGCGCACCGGCGATGAAAATCATACTGGTGCCACCGAAGCTAAGAAATGGCAACGTGATACCGGTGAGTGGAAAGACGGCCGTCATGGCAGCGATATTCAATATCACGTGCGCCCCTAGCCAGCCGAATACACCTGCCAAGATAAGCTTCTCTGTCATTCCCATAACTCTGTCAGATGCCAGCAATAAACGCATTAACAAGCCCGTAAATAATATCAATACGATAATGAGTCCTATAAATCCGAACATCTCGCCCATGATGGCAAATACCGAGTCATTGATGGCCTCTGGCAAATACCCTGTCGCTTGCACGCTATTACCTATACCCACACCGCTCCAGCCACCGCTACCAATAGCCGTTTTAGCCTGTTCAATGTGATAGGAACCCGCCGTACCGGGTGTAGTGTCACCAGCGAAAAACGTAATGACACGATCCATCCGGTGTGGCGCACTGACAATTAACAGTACACCTGCTAACAAGGCTACACCGATGACTGCTGCACCTACTCTCACGTTTAACCCGGCGACTAGTAGCATACTGGCAATGATAGCAATCATGGCGAGGCCGGTACCCATATCTCTCTGCAGCCAAATTATAAATACTCCTACTACGGCCAATACGGCACCTAGCGGTATTAATGTTTTGTATAAGTCATTTATTAATCCTAGTTTGGCCCGCATCGAAATAAACGTGGCGCTGAAAATAAGCAGCCCGAACTTAAGAAACTCGGCCGGCTGCACGCTACCCAAGGGGTCAATATTGAACCAGCGACAAGCACCGTGGCTACACTGTACAATACCCATATGCATCTTTCCCGCGACTGCTAGCACCACGCAGGCAAAGATACCCGCGATGAAAATATGCTTGGCGTACTTTTGTACTACCGTATGAGGAATCTTAGCCATCAAAATAAAAGCAACGATAGCCAGCGCTACACTGATGCATTGACGGCTAAAGAAGTAAGAGTCGCTATAGTTTGAGCCGTAGAGCGCATTTAGCACATGCGCTCGCTGTGGCCCGATGGCATAAATAACAATGAGCCCCAAAAGCATCAACAGCCCCATATACAGGACTATTTGGTAGTCAGGACGGTGTTTTCGTACCGTCTGCGCACCTGAACTGACTGCCCGCCCTATGTTTTGCACTATACGTGACCCCCTGCCATGGCAATCATTACACCGAATGTGGCAGCTACCGCGGCAATTACCCAGAAACGCATGGTAACCTTTACTTCTGGCCAGCCGATTGCTTCAAGATGGTGATGAATCGGTGCTGAAATGAATATCTTGCGTTTGAAGAAGCGTTTTGAGGTGATTTGTAGCAAGCTTGAGCCTGCTTCAACGACGAAAAGAATGCCGATGATTGGCAGCAGGAACAGTGAATTTGTCAGCATGGCGATGACGCCCAGGCTTACACCGTAGGCGAAACTGCCCACGTCACCCATAAAGAAACGTGCTGGAAAGATATTGAACCACAGGTAACTAAGTAGTGCGCCTACCGCTGTGAAACAAAAGGCCGCTAGGAAAAATTGGTGCTGCAACAGTGCGATAACTCCGAATGCGCCGTAGCTCATAGTTAGCAAGCCACCCGCCAAGCCGTCTAGGCCGTCGCTAATATTGACTGCGTTTGCAGTAGCCGTGATAACGAAGGCGAACACCGGTATGATAATCCAGCCGAGCTCCCACGGGCCAACGAACGGCACCTGCACGGCGCTAAAGCCGAGTTTTGCGAAAAAGAACCAGCCTAAGGCTAGGCCTAAAGATACAATCATGCCGAATTTGATACTCGTACGCATGCCGGCCGTACCTTGGCCATTGCTGCGCAGATTGATAATATCGTCGAGCAAGCCCACTGCTGCCCCGCCAATAAGTGCGGCAAGCGGCAGCCAGGTTTGGCCTCTATCTAGGTTAAAGACGAGCGTTACCAGTACAATCGCCGTAACACCGATAAGGCCCGCCATAGTGGGAATGTTGCGGCGGAATTTATTGGCATGCAACTTAGTGAAAACTTCTAGCTTCTCACCTGTCGTGCTCTCGGTACGCTGTTTTTTCCAGAAACGATAGCGATACGCCATGAAAGTATAAAGTGGTGTTAACATCATGGCTAGCATGAACGTACCAACACCCATTAACATCAGTTCCGTCAGGGCTACCGTTAAGGTTTCCATTGAAATCGCACTCATTTTTAGCCTTTCGGTTGAAGTTTTAAATAATCAATCATCCAGTTTGATATATCGGTAAATATCGGAATCGGCATGTCACCCGCAATGGCTCTGCCAGGGGCTGATGCCTGTACCATTATGACATATCGCGGCTTGGTATCGCCACCGAAGCCCAAGTACGTACCAATCGTCTGGTCAAACGTATATTCCCCATTTACTATTGTCTGGGAAGTACCGGTTTTACCGCCAATTATATAGCCCTTCTTGTCATTTGCACCGTAAAAGGCGCTACGGGCCCGGATGGCCATTTTGCGAACTTCATTTGAGGTATTCGCCGATATAACGTGTTCGGTAGGCTTTTTGGAAGCTGCCACTTTGAGATCGCCATTGTCGTCCACCGTCCCCGCAAGCACCGTAGGATGATAGTATGTTCCACCGTTAATCACGCTTGAAAAAGCCGTGGCTACTTGCATCATGGTTGGATCCATACCCTGTCCGAACGTCATGTTTGAGTAGCGTACTGCGTCGCCGTCACCAAGGTTTGGCTTATCAAGCAGGCCCGTCGCCTCGCCGGCAAGTTCAACACCAGTAGCTTGGCCCAAGCCAAATTTATCATGATAATACTTATATAATATTTCGCGTGCGCGACTGTTTATATCCCCTCCGCCCAGTCGCTTAGCAATCGTTACCATACCGGTGTTAAGCGACCACGTGTAGGCATGATCGAACGTAATATTGCCGGTTTGCCCCTTGGTAGCATTGGTGATAGTACGGTCCTCAACCTGAATATAGTCGGTGTTGTTGTAGGTAGAATACGGTGTGATGGTACCGGTATCGATACCCGTAGCCACCGTAAACGTCTTCATGACAGAGCCCGGCTCGTACGGTGTCGATATCACGCCATTGTTAAACGCATCCGCATTGGTCACCTTGTAGTATTCACCAGGGTTATAGGTAGGACAATTCGCCATGGCTAGTATCTTGCCCGTTTGTGGGTCCATTACCACCGCACTACCCTTGGTAGCCCCAATTTTCTTCAAACCAGATGCCAATGCTTGTTCGGTGTACGCTTGTACGTTGCGGTCAATCGTCAGCACGATATTTTTGCCATTTTGGGCCGGAATATCGATATTCCGGTTGCCGATGGTCAGCGGTACATTACTCACATCTGTTACAGATTGTAATACACCATCCTTGCCCTTTAATTCATTATCAAACTTCTCTTCTATGCCGTACTGGCCTCTGTCAGCGTAGTTCACGAAACCAAGTACTTGTGCTCCCAAGGTCTTTTCGGGGTATACGCGGCGTGAAACAGCCTGAAAGCCGATACCTTTTAAATCTTTCTTTTTAATGAGTTCCGCTTGTTTTCGCGTGACGTTGCGCGCCACCACTTGGTAGCGAGTATCGGTCTTGTCGAGTAATTTAGCAAAGTTTTTTACTGTATTGCCACCTGCAACGTCATTTATAGCCTTTATTACATCTTGTTTCTTCTCAATATACTGAGGGTCCACGAACATGGTATAGACGGTTTCGTTCAGCACTACGTGCACTGGCTCGCCTTCGTCCATCATATAAATCTGCCCGCGGGTTGCTGGTATACTAAGCCGTTTTATCTGTTCGCTATTGGCTACGCTAACGTATTTACTATGTTCAATAACCTGCAAATAAAACAGCCGCACCACGAAGATAGCCATAATAAGGCCTACGCTTATGGCTAGCAACTTTATGCGACTATGGGGACGAAACGCAGATAGCATACGAAAGGGATAATTAGTTGTTGACGTACGTTGTCGACTTGGCGGTGCTCATGTTGCGGGCGACGCTGCTGTTTCGCACGGTATTCAGTGCGGTCAAACGTGCGTTTTCAACCTCTAAATCTGTTTTGTCAGATTTCAGCTCCGCAATCTGATTATCTACCTTTTGGGCCTGATAATCATAACTGGTAGCCTTGGTGGCCTGCGTCAGGTAAATCAAACCGAGCACAGTAATCATCAGTGCGACAAGCACTGTATGCGTAACGGGGCCAAGCTTGATATTGGAAGCGTACGCGACCGTATTTTGGTTGCGATTCCAGTTCTGCCTGCGTCGATTGTACGTGGTGGTGGAATAATACGACATGTGGTGGTTATTATTTTTGTGTTTATGTTTATTTTCGCTGATTGAGGCGGGCGCTCGGCGAGAGCAAAGCGCCCTGATGCCAAAATCAGGTTATTTGAACCGAACGACGACTTTTGCGTCTTCCGAGCGGTCCTGTACTGGAATGTGGATTGGCATAATTTTTGTATGCCCCCTTCCCTGTTGTTTGTGTTATTTTTTCACTGCGACACGTAGTTTGGCACTACGACTTCGCGGATTGTGAGCGTCATAGACGGCCCCATCGAGAGCTTTCTTGGTCAGGATATCGAGCTCGGCTTCATAGCCGGCACTCGCCTGTTCCTTGAAAAATCGCTTCACTAACCTATCTTCTAAGCTGTGAAAGCTGATGACACCTACCCTGCCGCCTGGCTTCAACAACCCAGGTAGTAGCGGTAACATGTCCTCGATTTGTCGCAGTTCATCATTCACTGCGATGCGGAGCGCTTGAAAGGTACGCGTGGCGGGATGGATGCGACTCCATTTGCCACGATGCTCGAGCAGCACGAGCGCCGCCAGTTCTGCGGTTGTTTCCAGCGGACGTGTCCGCACAATGGCATGTGCGATCCGCTTAGAAAACCCTGTTTTTTCCTCGCCATACGTCGTAAATATTCTTACGAGTTCGGCTTCACTAGCGGTATTTACCACTAGCTTGGCGGTTCGTTCCTGGCGCGTATCCATACGCATATCCAGCGGCCCGTCGGAAGAAAAAGAGAACCCTCGGTCAGCTCGGTCGAGCTGTGGTGACGACACCCCTAAGTCCACAAGTACAAGGTCGAAGCGCTTCCCTTCCTCCGTGAGCTGCCGTGCGGCAGATACGAAATCTGTGTGAAGAAGCCTCGCACCGTTATTACGAAATTCATCAAGCTTTGAAATCGCAAATTCATCGCGATCAACCAAAACTGAATCGGAGTAATTGGCTGTTTTAGCAAAGAATGCTCGGGCATGACCTCCGTAGCCGGCCGTCAGGTCGAGATAACTCTCGCCGTCTTTCGGCTGCATCACGTCAAGCGTCGCATCTAGTAAAACAGGAACATGTAAATGTGGTGGATGTTCTTTAATACTCATCTCGCTTACTATACCATATGGTATTCGTAAGCGTTCTGGGCAGGTGCATTTCGAGCTAGTTCGCATTTTCTCAGAGAGAAGCACAGCAAGCTGTACAAAAAGTACTGCTTACGAGCATCACAACTGAAAAATGTGAAATAGCCGAAAAGTTTAGACAGGCTGCTGGCTCTGCCAGCGGACAGGCCTAAACGATGCAACGTCCAGAATTCGAGATCACCTACCCAGGCGGTATAAAAACGTGCTGTTTGTTTTCGCTTAGAAAGTGTTTGTTTTTGTGTATAAGCAACTTTTTATCCGGTTGTAGTATCTGGGTACCTTACCCTAGGGGTAAGATCACACCGGATCCGTATAAAAAGCTTGAGAGACTTATGTGTGAGGTGGAGTTTTTTGGGAGGTGTTTTTTATGGAGGAAGGTTCAAGGCTTGTTTCGTGTGTTGCCCATTCCACGCACGCATACTGCCTGGATAGGTGGTCTCGAGGTATCTGTTTATCTTCTGTTTGTTAATGTACGTGGATGGTTCGGCACACTATGCGTCGGCGGTTTCTGCTGACATCAGGCGCCAATACGCGCCTGCTCTCACAGCCACAACATCACGGGTAATCCCCGCGTAGTCGAGTAAATGCTGTTCGATGGTAACTCGCCCCTGTTTTTGGTCGAGTTCAGCCGTTGTTTTACCGCGCCTGAATCGCACGTTCAGATCCGCTGTCTTCTCGTCGAGAACACTGCCGGACAGAGCGGGTTCGACATCACGTTCCCATACCGATAATGGGTACAGGTGCAAATAATTGCCGAATCCTCGGGTAAGCACAACACCGGTAACAAATTCATTTCGAAGCTCCGTCGGTATGGTCAACCGGCGTTTGTCGTCGAGCTTTCGTTCGAAATAGTCCATTGCTCTCTCTAGCGTTTGGGCTTCCCGCCCCTGTTTTTACTGGGGGCGATTAGGGTTGATGGTTTTTATACGTGCAGTGGTGTTTATTTTTTGGTGGGAGCTACCCACTTTTTTCCACTAGCCTTACTATACTACCCACCGTTACCCACTGACAATACTTTTTTTCGGTATTTTTGACATTTTGGCGAAAACTGTGGAAAACTATTAAAAAGAACCGTCTCACCTACTAAATCTAGCGGGTGCGCGGTTCCTAGGACACTAGCCTAACGATGTATAAAGAACGACGTAAGTGAGGTATCGTAGCGTGAGGTTACTTGAAGCGCAACCCATAGGCATACCACAAACAGATTCGCAGTAATCGATACTATCAGTAGTGCATCTTTGAAGTCGCGTTCGCTCTGCAGCAGCGCTTCTTGGTTCACTGCTTCATCGATCTTTTTAATACGTTTTTGTTTTATTTTCATAATACTTCTATTCTAGCATAAGCGTAATAAAATGTCAATAGCCCCTAGGCACTCGTCTTTAGTCGTTGCTGTATTTTCTTGTCTACCCAAGCTTGAAATTCACCTGATGCGACCAGTGTATACAGCCGTGCGATCGGCTGTTCCTGTGCCTCTGCATCTTTTTGGCCATTGTTCACCACGAATTCCACGATTCGTGGATCTTCCGCCTGAGTGTTTTCACGCTTGTCATCAACTACCACTATATTTTGCGCCCTCAGCACATGGCTCGGGAACAAATCGCGGTGCACCACGAATCCTTCTTTGCCTATCTTGTCTGTCAGATCCTGCTTCCAATTTGCTTCAATCCACTGCGCTTTAAAGCGCTCATCCGTCACTAGCGCTACGATTTCTTCGTGGTGTTTACCAACCAATTTGTGAAACAGCGCCAGTTTGAATGTCTGATTTTCGACGTCACCGTACGTTAGTATGCCGTGCGGAATATCTTGTCGCTCCAATTCTTCAAGTAATTCCACCACGCTAGGATACACTAGGTCGGCTTCTGCGCCCAAGTCGGTGACAGCCAGAAAATATTGCATAACATCCTCGACCGCTTCGCCACCAAACCGCGCTTTAAAGTAGCCGAACACGCTGAATGATTTGCCCTTCTGCCCTTTTATATACGAAAATGGGTCACCGTCTTCCGGCCGCATATCCACGCCTGCCGCTGCCACTACCCTTTCACACATCCGTCGGTTCAACTCGTCGGTATCGAGCAACGTTCTATCAAGGTCGAGCACGACGAAGCTATGAACTTCATGCACAGGTTCGGTTTCGTGTGAATCGCTGTATGGCTGCATTTCTGTACTCATTTTACGCCAGTTCCACTATTCGTTTCGCAAGCCTCGCACCGTCGTGACGGATGAATGAACGTAAGGCAGCCAATGCGTCGCCTTCGACCGCTTCGGCGGTTTGCCCCAGCAAATTGTCGGCAATCGCTTGGTAGTGCTGCTCGTTCAAAGTTTGCCCGGGCTCTACCACATATGCCTCTTCCTCCTCGTAGCGCCGCACCAAGTCGGCTGTTGGTTTCTCACGGTTGTGCAGCACGTAGTCTAGGCAATCTTTCCCAGCGAAACGTTCGATTTCGGCGGCGTGATCAACCACGCTGAAGCCTTCGGTTTGGCCTTTTTTTGTCACTAGGTTACACACGTATACCACTTTAGCGGCGGTCTGCTTCAAGGCATCACCAAAGCCATCGATTACCAACAGTGGGCCAAGCGATGTATACAAGTCACCAGGCGCGATTACCACCAGGTCAGCCGTGCGTATGGCCTCCAAAGCCGCTGGGTTTGCCGTGGCAGTCGGTTCCAGGTGTAGCCGCGCCGTACGCGGATCGTGTACAAATAAGTCGGCATCAATCACGTGCTCGCCGTGCAGCGTGATACTTTTATCATCCCAGCTCATTTTCAAGCGCACGTTATCCAGCGTAGCCGGCAATACACGTCCGTTCACGTTCAGCACCTCGGAAGCCGTTTCCACCGCTTCAGCGAAATTACCTGTCATTTTTTCAAGCGCCGTTAGAAAGATATTACCGAACGAATGGCCGTCGAACGTACCTTCGCTAAAACGATAATTGAATAAATCGCGGATTTTTGGTGAGTCGCTGAGAGCCACCAAACATTGGCGCACGTCACCTGGCGGCAAAACACCTAGTTCATCGCGTAATGTGCCGGTGCTGCCGCCATCGTCTGTCATGTTCACAATTGCCGTCAGGCTATGCGAATATTCCTTCAATGCGTTTAAGACAGTAAAACTACCTGTCCCGCCGCCGATGACGACGATATGTTTGTCGCTAATCATACCTTTATTGTACTACGGTCTTAGTTTTCTTATCACCGCCGCAAACCATTTCGCACTTGGACGGATAGTACGCTCAAACGTGCGGTAGTTCACCTGCACCAGCCCGAAACGTGGCCATTTCCCGTACGTCCATTCGAAATTATCAAGTAAACTCCAGTGCATATACCCTATCAGTTGCACGCCGCGTTGCATGGCCAGCTTCATGGAAACTACGCTGTGCTGCAGCCACCATTTACGCAGTTCGTCGTTCATATCGGCAATGCCATTCTCGGTTATCATTATCGGCAAATTATATTTTTCGTATAGACGCTCGAGTGCGAATTGCAGGTTATCCGGACTTGCATCCCAGCCGAGATCAGAGAGTTTTTGATCGGGGTTGTGCACCCTGTAACCATAAAAGCGGCTCGAGAAATAGTAATTTACCCCTAGAAAATCACAGTGTTTGGCAACTTTATTCAGGAAATAATCGTCCATGAAATACTGCGCGATTGACGCGCTTGTGCGGCTTACCAGCGCATCATCACCCGCATATACATAGGTGGTGTTTTTAGAAATTGCCACTTCGTAGCGCCTGCTAAGTGCATGAAGTGTCTTTGCCACTTGCGTATGAGCTCGCGCCAGGTTTCGTAGCACCGCCCACGTACGCCGTTTACTTTGTATGCCTGGTGGCCAGCGTCCTTCGTGATAGCCTTGCACGGCATATACTTCCGGTTCATTGATAGTAATCACGTAGCGCACATTCGCACCAAGCTCGGTTAATATTTTTTCGCTAAAACGCACAAAATACTTTATGTTGTTACGCTTTTCAAAGCCGCCTTTTTTGGTAAACCACACTGGCAATGTGAAGTGGAACAACGTAACCACAGGTTCGATTTCGCGACGTTTCAAGTCAGCCACGTAGCGCTTGTAGTGTTCAATCGCCTCGGCATCCCACGCCCCTTCCTCGGGTTCTACACGTGACCATTCGATACTGAAACGAAACGCGTTCATGTTCAGTTTTTGTAAAATATCGAAATCTTCTTTATAGCGATTGAAGTGGTCGGTTGCCTGCGCCGATACATAATTCGCCGGGTTTTTTGCCGCGGTTTTAATAGTGTCCCACACTGGCAAATCACTCAGTTGGTATTCTGCTTGGCTCGCAAGTGCGCGGGCATTTTCCAGTTCCCACTCAGTCCATTGGTTGTGCGTACCACCTTCTACCTGATGTGCAGCCACCGCTGCACCCCACAGAAACCGTTTCGGAAATTTCCCCTCTGAGTTCGTCATACTCTACCTATTATACCCTGTGTTCACACGTCTATATCTTCACCGAAGTGCTTCTTCAGGCGCATAGTAATAGACCCTTCGTGGCGACCAAGCTTTTTCGATAGCTGCTTTATAGAAGCGCCGTTCTGAAACTCCTGTTTCAGTTGTGCATCTTGTTGGGTCGTCCACGGCATATAGGCATTCGGATACGTTTCGCGCATTTTGGCGATTTTTTCCTGCCAATTCCCGCTCGTTTTCTTCTTCGGTTTTTCAGGCGGCGCTGTGGCACGTTTTTCTGCCTGCGCCTGCAGGTGTGCGAACCGCTCTTTGTCACGCGCAGATTTTTCGCGCAGTTCACCATCTATACGGTAGGCGTCGTCACTGATGGTCAGCGCCATACGATTGATGCCGCGCAGGAAAAGCGTGTCGAGGCTACGCACACGACTGAGCGCCACATAGCCCATACCTTCTACGAAGGCTTTGCGTAGGTCAATCAGTGCCGCATCGAGTGTCATACCCTGGCTTTTATGCACCGTAATCGCCCATGCCAGGCGCAGCGGTATTTGCGTAATACTAGCGCGCTTTTTGTCGCCGTCACGTAGCTCCCACGTATCCGGCATCACTGTCACCTCGCGGCCATTGGTAAACTGTACTATCGGATAATCCGAACCTGGTTCAAACCCGACAACGGTACCGAGGCTGCCGTTGAAGTACTTCTTGTCAGTGCTGTTTTTCACGGCCATCACCAACGCACCTTGTTTCAAGCGCAATACGGCTGGGGCTAGTACTGAACGCTGCAAACTTTCCACATAGTTGTCGCTGCCGGTGGTTGTTTGCGTGTAGATCATCTCATCGCCGTACAGTTCATCGAGCTTGGCTTCATTTTGCGCGTCAACATCCACATTCATGGTGTGTAGCTCCGTGTACAGCGCGCCCTCTGCTGGCGCAAATTCCGTACGCTCTAGCAGCGATTCGGCATGTGAACGACGTATATCTTGCGCCCGCATGGCATTTAGTATGTCACTTAGGGTATCGTCTTCATGGCGAAACTGTTCGCTGAGGTAACAAATAACTGGCTTCAGTTCCCGCCATGCCAGCGAATTTACCACGAATCCTCCCACGCGTGAGCCGCTACGGTTTACCGGCGGCAACTGGAAGAAATCACCACTTAAAATTACCTGTAGTCCGCCGAATGGCAGGTCTGGTTCTTTTCGCACCAGGCGGCAGACTTCATCTACCATATCGAGGCGAAAATCATGCATCATCGATATCTCATCGATGATTAACACGTCGGTTTTTTCGATAATTTCTCTGCGCCCTTTGGCAATATTTTCAATGAAATGTGGCGGCAAACTGTCGTGCACACCAATACCGCTCCAGCTATGAATAGTAGTTCCGCCCAGGTGTGAGGCGGCCAGGCCTGTGGTGGCTGTGACCGAAACATGTTTGCCTTCATGTTTTGCCAGTTTGATAAATTGATTCAGCACAAATGTCTTACCTGCCCCCGCCGGGCCGGTCAAAAATACACTCTCTCCCGAGAGCATTATCTCGAGTGCTAACGCTTGGTTCATTAGTTCTAGTATAAAGTAATTTTTGTATAATAGATAAACTTAAAACGCTTATTTATATTGACAATTTTACTATTATTCGCTATAATATACTAATCCACTCATTTTAGATCACTTAGGAGGTGAACCATGAGCTGGAAGCATGAACAAGGTTTCTGGTCGGGAGAGCGATAACCTATCGCCTGACCCCTTACAACTACCTTTTTTCAGGTCGTGGAGAGACTTCTCTGGAGAAGTCGTGCAGGGGTCAGGCCCCTCGCACGATTCCCAAGCAGGGTTCGCGCCCTGCTCCAACTTCTTCAAGGAGACAACCATGACCAGCAACAACCACTGGAAGATCCCCGCTCCGTCCCCGCTCGTCCTGCTCGCCGACGACCTGCAGAAGGTCCTCGACGACTGGGTGAACACGCTGACGGAGTACCGCATCCCCTGCATGACCGCGTCGACGCTCGAGGGACTCGACCGAGGCTTCGCCCTCTACAAGGACGACATCTCGGCGATCATCCTCGACGGGTGCATCCCCGGTCACTCGGTCAACACCATCGAGTTCATCCTCAACGCTCGCTCCACCGGCTTCACGAAGCCGATCGTGGCATCGTCGAGCCTCGAGAGCTACCGCGAGATGATGGTACGTGCAGGCTGCAGCCACCAGGCACCGAAGGACGAGGCGGCCATGCTGGTCGCCAAGCTCCTCGGCAGGACTTCCTGACACATCCCGACCGGCACCGGACTTCAACGTCCGGTGCCGGTCGGTACTCAACTCTTTGTCATTACTTCCGCTAATTACGGCGGATTTTTATTTTCTTGTAACACAAGCTCTACCCTCATGTATTTTGGGCGTCCAAAGTACCAAAGACGCTTCTTTTCACCTTGATACAAAAGAATCAAAAACATTTATTCTTGTGGCCAAGAATCAACCCCTTCTTTTCACCTTGACGTGAAAAGAAGCAAAAGGGTCAAGTCCGGCTTACTGCTCTTAGTAGTCTATTGTAAAAGCCAACAATCACCTGCGGAACTCACTTCACACGGAATGCCACTGGCATTCCGTACTCCGTTCAAACAATCCTCGGTTTAGGAAGATTGTCGGTTTTACGAACATCCCAGCCAGGCGGGAGATGAGGACCACATCTAGTTACACCAGCACCACAGCTGGCCACAAAACGTGAGAAAGTACAACTTTCTCGCGACAATTTCCTGTGAGCATCTGCAAGAAGCGTAATAAAGCTAGATATGGCTTCCCTGCGAAACGAGGACCACCCCGAAGGGGCGACCAGAGGGAGTTCCGCAGTTTCCAAAGAAGTCAGAGCTGGCTTTATATCGCGTTCTGAAGCCGCTCGAAATGTTTTGCTTCTTTTGCTGTCCAAAAGAAGCCGGTTTGGTTCTTTGACGGTTCAAAGAACATCCATTTTGTCCTTTTGAAAAAGCCCCTTAGCTGCGTGGAGCTTCACCCTCCGGCTCGCCAAGCAATTTCTTGCTCTTTATTTCATACCGTTTTCCGGTAATCTCACTAGTAATATAATCTTCATTTATTAGGTTTACGAACATATCCAGGTCGTTTCCGTCCATAATGATTATCTGATTCTTCTCGTCACTCATCAGCTCTAGTTCCATCTTGTCGGCGTAATCTATCGCCTGCTCTTGTGATACCGCACCAATCTCTAATTTTTGCAGTTTGTTCACGATTTTCTTGCGTTCGCGTACCAATGATTGTAAATCTAGCCCTTCAGCAAAACTCAGTTTGTAAGCTTTTTCAATCTCGGCCACCTTGGCATCGGCTAGCAGTTGCTTCTTGTATTCATATTGGAACAATTTTTCAAACTTTGGCTGGCTGAAAATGAAAATATCATTTCCTAGAATCAATACTTGGTTATCTGTGGGCATCTTCACGCCAATATCTGCTTTGAACGTAGAAAGCGTGCCGCCGTTTAGCTCCCAGCTAGCCGCGCCTGTCAGCACATTGCTTTGCTGCACCGCTTTCACAATGTAAAATGGCTCTTTGCCTTCTTCTTTGCAACGCAATATCGCGCCTTTTATTCGTTTGAATTCGTGGTCTGTTTCCGAAAATGTGTCTATACTGGCCCGTTCTTTTTCTATCAAGTGTAGCAGCGTTTCTGCCCTACCCACCTTTTCTAGTTCGGTGCGCAACAGCACATTCTCTTCGGCGTCGCTCATTTCATAGTCACGTACACTCAGGCCGGTACCGGCACCAAAGTTCACGGTATTTACCGCGTCGTATAAAAATAGTGCACGCAAGCTTCCTTCCAGCTCTTTTGAGAAATTTATGATGTACGGTGTGTAGTTCTTATTAAAAACAAATAGTTCAAGGCTGATCTCATTTTTTATTCGATCGGTCTGATTGGCCCATAAAAATACATCAGCTTGACTTGTGGTTTCGGTCGTTTCTGACATGTTGTATATTTACCTATATTCCCTTCTTTTTGAGGTTTATTTCTTATTCTTTAATTTCGAAGGCCACCATACAATAGAGCCTAAATCACGGATAAGTGCCGGAACAAGCAGCGAGCGAACAATAAATGTGTCTAGTAGCACGCCAAATGCCACTATAAAGGCTATCTGGAATAGGAAAAGTATTGGTATTACGCTGAGAGCTGCGAATGTTGACGCCAACACAATACCTGCACTTGTGATTACGCCGCCTGTTACCACGAGTCCTTTTATTACTCCTTTTTGAGTACCATTTTTAATAGATTCTTCGCGCACACGGGTCATCAAGAAAATATTATAGTCGATTCCAAGTGCTACCAGGAATACGAATCCAAACAGGATGACCGAAGGATCAGCGCCTGGAAAATCGAACACATGCGTAAACAGCAGTGCGGCTATACCAAGTGTTGCAGCAAAAGACAGCACAGTGGAAAGTAGCAACAAAATTGGCGCCACAATTGCGCGAAGCAGCACCATCAAGATGATGGTGATAGCCGCCAGCACGACGGGTATGATTACCATCCTGTCGTGATTCGAGGCGTCAAGTGTATCAATTTGAATTGCCGTAGGGCCACCCACCAATATAGATGTATTCACTTCGTCTAGATTTTTCCTTAGCTGTCTTACTGTCGTCTTTGCTTCTGCACTGTCAGACGTATCACTAAGTGTCACCTCAAGCACCGCTACGCCATTAACTGTTTTTACTTTCGCATCTTTGAATGGATATGCTTGGTCAACAACAGTATCGATGGGCGGCGCGTACATACGAGCCGACTCGGGCATAGCAGCATATTTCTTCTCTACGCCACTTCGTATTTCATCTTTTATTTGTGTCTCGTATGCTCCGACAGGCTTTATACCCGCCTCAACACCAGTTGCCTTTACTGTCACTGTGTCGGTATTATCGGTTTTTTCAATCACAGCAACCGCTGCGTCTATCTGGTCTTTCGGCACAACAACTTGCGCAGGGCTGCCAGAACCTCCAGGGAAATGCTCATTCAGAATTTCCTGGCCTTCGCGAGCTTCTGATTTTCCAAGTATTAAATCACTCTGGGCTACCCCATCTGCTTTTAGCTGCCCAGCAAATAATGCCGCGACGAGTAGCACGATAGTTGTTACTATCCATATCGGCCGAAAACGAGCATCAACAAAATTACCAACCCTATGCCAAAAGCCTCGCTCTAGTTTGTCGTGATGTTTCTTTACGGCGGCTGGTTCAGAGCTTGGTGCAATCGGCCAAAAACTCCATTTGCCAAACGCGTACAGTACCGCTGGCAGAAATGTTAATGCCGATAGCATTGCAAATGCTACACCAATGGCACCCACGGGGGCAAGCGCTTTATTTGAGCCCAAGTCACTTAGCAGCAGACACATCAATCCAACTATCACGGTGCTCCCGCTCGCGATGATTGGCTCAAATGCACCTTTATACGATGCTACTATGGCTTCAAGTTTCGAGCCGTGTGCGTACAATGCCTCACGATATCGAGATATAAAGAGTAACGAATAGTCAGTGGCGGCACCGATAACAAGGATAAAGAGAATGCCTTGTACTTGTCCGTTTAGGTCTACGATGTCATTCTTTGCAAGCCACCATACCAACAAGATACTCGCACTGAGCGCGAATATACTAGCCATCAGCACAACAATCGGAAGTAAAACCGAACGATATACGACAATAAGAATAACAAACACTACCGCTAATGCCGTGAGCAGCAGTATGCCATCGATGCCAGCAAAAGCTTCGTTCAGGTCGGCAGCGAATCCACCCGGGCCAGTCGTTTTAAATTCGACGTTTTTTAGCCCGGCCGCCGAATACACGTCGTTTACATTCCTCACAACTTCTTGCAGTTTTGAGCCAGTTTGCAACGGCACTACTACTATAGCGGCTTTCTTATCATCAGAAAGTTGGGCAGCACTAATATCGCCGTTCACACCATCTACATGCTGCACTGCGGTTGCTTGTTTATCAATCTTAGCCAAAGCACCTACAGAGATGTCTGATTCACTGTGAAAAATAACAATGCCAGGTATCGTCGTACCGCTAGCGAACTTTTTAAGAGTCGTATTAACCTCGGTCGATTCAGCACTCTTTGGCAAAAAGCCTGCAAAACCATTGTCAGCTACTTCGCTAATTTTGCCAAAATATGGTCCACCTATCGCACCCGCTGCAAACCATATAGCTATCAAAGCAGTCGGCAGCAGTATCCGTAGCCATTTTGGCACACTAGTAACCTTACCCGTCATTTATGCACCCTCCATTTATTATCTCTAAAGTTCCGTTTAGGACTGACTAGCTGCAATAGCACGTTTACCTGCTACGTACAGGCCAATTGTCACGATAGAAAACATCGTGCCACTCACACACAGGTGTGCCATTACCTGAGGTTGCATAGCAACAAGTACTACCCCGCTTAGTAAAGTTGCCGCAAAACCTGCTAGTTGGTAATTAAGGTATTGTTTTTTCTGTGCGAGCAGTGCGACTGCGCCTACAGCAACGGTTGCAATGCCTAGTAGTATGTGAAACATAAGTATCATACCCCTAGTGTAGCACGATGAACAGGGTTGTGAAACGAATTTGTGGCTCGCTATTCGTAGAGCTTCCAAGTGCCGCCAGAAATTACTTCCACTGCACCATCCACCACTTTTATCGCACTCAAATCGTCAAGCGCATACACCGGGTTTGAGCGCGATTTTGCATACTCGCCTGTTTCTTGCATACTGGCTTCGTCGCAGTGCACATTTATTTCAAAATCTACGTAGCCAAGACCTGTTAAATCTGTGAGTCCCACGTTATTTTCATCGATAGGTGCCGCTATCTCAATACTTGGCGTCATCAATATAGTACTGGCGCTGCCGCCCACATATACCTTGTTGTCGATGTGCTCTTTCAGCCATTCATCAAAGCCAGTTTTACGCACTTGGTGTAGCAAATGAAACGTATTGCCGCCACTTAGCCATAGTATATCTACGTCTGCCAGCCTTGCCCGCCAGTCTACACCATCGGCGCTAATATCCACGATGTCTATTTGGTAGAAGCCGTAGCGTTGCAGTTGCGAGAACTGCCCTATCAACCAGTCTTTATTGTACGGTTCTACATTTGCAGCTGTAGGTATAAAACCGACCTTACACTCGCCCGGCGGTTTTCCCGCCATTTGCTGCAGTGCTATGCCGATGTCCCGTTTTGATAGTCCGCTCGATGTGAGTAGTAACTTCATAGTCCCAGTGTACTCTATTTACTGTCATCTAGCTGTGGAAAGATTTAGAAAATTTTTTTCCAATTTTGAAGCGAATGATTACGAACATAGTAAAACATGCTATGAAAATGTAGACTGGAAATGCTAAATGCTGGAAATCATATACTTTTATGGCAAGTATAGTAATAACCGCACTTATTGCACCGTTCATGAACACAACATAATTTTCTGTTTCTGGCTCTTTCCACCCCTTTATTAGTGTCGGCAATAGTGCGAGACCATCTGCGACTATGCTGAAAAATATCGCGATATTACCTGTCCTCGTAAACGCCCAAGCAATAATCCCAATTACAGACAATGCTCCACATATCATATCAAAACGCGTAATTTTCCATACCGAATTCTTATTTACAAACGAAGCAATAAAAATCATTAGAGGTCCGAAGCCAACCATAAATGTCATCAAACCATCTAATGGAGAAACACCTTCACCTAGCATCGCAGCAAACGCTATAAGTGGTGCTAATGCCCATAGAAACCATGTAACGCGGTTCGGTTTTGTTTGCCCTCGAACCGTTGCAATAACATATGTAAGGCTACCAATAAGGTTAATTAGTGCGCCTAGATATATCCAGTTAGAGTCAATCATCAGTTGTAATTATACTTTAATAGAAGCCTTTAGTTCATTATTCGCCGTTTCGTGGAATTTCTACCAGGTCGATGTCGAACACTAGATCGCTATTGGCTGGGATGTTGCTAGCCGGGCTGCGGTCGCCGTAGGCCATTTCAGCTGGGATGATAAGCCGGCGCGTACCGCCCATTTTCATGCCAGGCACACCTTGTGTCCAGCCAGCTATTACGCCCTCGAGTGGAAATGTAATCGCTTTGCCGAAATCATGGCTACTTTGAAAAATTATGCCGTTTTTACACAATGCGCCGGTGTAGTGCGCAGTTATCGTCGCACCCGGGTTTACAACTTCGCCCGTGCCTATATCCAAATCAATAATTTCAAGTTCTTTTACTTCTTCACGCGGTTCAAAGTCCGCTAGTTTCGTACCTTCGTATGCCATTCTACAACCTGTCTAGTTCTACTGAGATTATTTTGCTATTTTCTACTACTACATCGTACCATTTTTGCACCACCGCTAGCTCATCAGCATAATGTTGCTTGGATAATGCGAAATATACATACTTCTCTATGTCTGGAAAAGGATGCTCCGGCAAATCTTCAGTAAACACTGCGTTCTCACTTCCAAATACACTCACGGCAGTGTTTGGATAACCGAGCGCATAGCCTATACCTGGGTGATCCATCTTTTCCACGGCATTAAACAGCTCTTGAGCATCAACATCTGTAATACCTACAAATATATCGCAAATTTGGTTATACCGCCTACGTCCAGGCAATTCGTCATTGGTCTGAAGTACGCCTGCATCAGTATCTCTAAAACGCAACCTAGACGATAGCCCCAATTTTTCTAAAGAAGCCTTCATGCGTCGTATTTGGTCTTCGGGTATTCGAATAGGCTCTTCGCCTTCGCGCCACACATCAGACTTGAGCATCAGCCACGATGCTTTCTTCTGCCCTGCTACCGCAAGCAGCGTGTACCATTTGTCATCCGCACGTAGCGGCAAGTCTTCTAAGGTTTCAACTTGCCAAACATCTAGTTTATTCATTACTTTATTTCGCTGCAACTACACTTATTTCTATTGTTGCACCAAGTGGGAGTGCTTTCACGCAGACTGCTTCACGTGCGGGTAGCGGTGCGGTGAAATACGTTGGGTAATATTGGTTCAGCTCTGGCATTTGCGCCATATCGGTTACGTAAATTGTTGCTTTCACGATATCATTTAGTGTTAAATCTGCAGCTTCTAAAATTGCACGAATATTCGCGAAAATTGCTTCGAGTTTTTCCTGCACCGTTTCTCCGACAAGTTTCCACTCTGCATTTGCATGAATCTGCCCAGATACAAATATCGTTCCATTCGCTTCAATCGCTTGTGATAACGTCGGCGCAACTGCTACTCTATCGGCTTTGATCTCTTTTTTCACAGCAAGCAACTCCTTGACCTAATTTATTATGATTAATTATAACAAAATGCCTTACACTGTTATCATGTAAGGCATATCACTACGTTTCTACCTATAATTCTGCAACAAGTCTTTGGTCTTCGTTTGCTTGGCGAACTGCAATACGAAGCATTTTTAGCAATTGCTTTTTGTTATCATCAGAAACTACACGAGAATATACAACAGGCTCGTGATGTTCGCGTTTTAGCTGAGGAAATAGTTTTCTAATCATTGCAATAGCTCATTTAACTCCTCTTCATTATACATTTTTCCTAGGTATTTCTCAAGGTTATCTTCGACAATATCTATCTGTTCAATATTAGTTTCGTAGTTCTTTTTTATCAGCACAAGATTTAATACTTCACCAAACTCAGCTTTTGCTTTCATTACATTTTGTCTTGACTCAATGTATGAGCGAATAAAAACATCCTTTGGTACATGTCTACCTTCTTTTTCTTCACGTATCTTCGTGAATCTCCATGCGACGGCTGGTTCTTGATAAACAAAGAAAACTTGCAAGGTATATCCTTTTCTATGTGCTCGCTTGAGATTCATAACCGCATTTTTATAAGCAAATGTACCATCGAGAATAAATGAATACCCACACTGGAATGCTTGGTCTAGTACCTTTTGAACACTTAGCGTCGCAGCCTCTTGTACTACATGTGAGTTCGTACCACTGTACCCGGGTATATCTTCTCTGAATTCATCGGCATCTATGCGCAGAGGTCTTACCGTAAACTGGTTTGCAAATCTTTTTGAAACCTCTGTCTTCCCTGCTCCTGGCGTGCCAGCCATAAATGAAGCAGCAGGCGTATCTTCATAGTTAGCCTTCAGATATCCACTACGCTGTACCGTATTTTCAAATAGTTCTTTTCGATGACGCTTAACCCATTCTATAGCTTCTTTAGCTATTTGCTTGTCATCCATATTTATCCTATTTCCTTCATTATTCTGTCTGTTTCTAGCAGTATCTTTATAATCTTTTGGTAATGATCTATGTCTTCACTTTCCAGCTGGCGGTCTTTGCGGTCTTTTAGCCACTTTTGTGCTGGTTGGTAGCCGCCTATGTAGAAATTCCACGCGAGCTCTGGTACATTGCCGAAATACTGCGTGTCGTTAATCCATACTGTGCCCTCGTCGTAGCGCAGCTTTTCTACTGTGTCGCTACCCGCTATTGGATACGTTGTGTCATATGAATCTAGTAGTGGCGATTTCATCAAGTGAAGTTCACGCAGCTCGCGGCCGAGCGATACAAGACGCCAAAATTCAGCCCAACTCTTCGGTCGCGGAACACGTGGAAAGTCTGTTCGCAAAAATTCTTTGTATTTTTCACGGTAATTTGGACTATGGAGTGAAGAGTAAATATAGTTAAAAAGATCTTCTGGATAAATCTTGCGTGATTTACGATCTGGCTGTTCTACATCTGAAAATAGCTGCTCGAGTTTACTTTCATCAAAATTAGCACGATGACCACTTTCATCGTTCAAAATAAAAAGTGGTGCGACATAATTAATTGAAGCAGAATTGGAAAATGATAGGCCATTTGGTATAACGCTATCTGTGACAAATTGCGGATTTCTCTCACTTAATCCTCCACGCTCGTAGACAACTCCGAACTGTTCAGATGGCGTATCTTTCGCATATAGAGGCGCGCTAAACTCAACACCCTGCATGCCTGGCCGCGACCAAGAACGAGATTCTGAGATGCAGTTAATAACAAAGACTGAAGCGGAGTTCTCTTCCCCATTTCCACGCTTAAATATCATAGCGACGTTCTCCCACGGCGCGGCGCGCCGTGTGTGTGTGTGTGTGTGGCTCGCTACGCTCGCCAATCATATTACGCATAACCTTCTCTCGAGAGCGCTCGACAATGTTTGGATCATAATAGATGTATCTCTTATCAAATGGACGATACGCAATTCTCTCAATAAATTCTTCACTTATCTCAGCCTTTTGAAGTCGATCAAATATTTTCCCCGAACCATTGGCTCTAAAGTCTGTGATTCTATTAAGTAGCCATTGTTTATTCTCATTTATAAGAATGTCATCCTTACCTGTAACAACGCCGACTGAGTTAATTGGCATAAGCTCATTTAGCGCAATTCCACGGTCATATTCTTCTTTTCCTTCTGTATTTTTATTAACAAAATAATACATCTTTGAATCAATGTTCAGTTTTTGGTAGCCAATCTTTTCAGTATTAAGGCTGTCGAACTTCTCACTACGTTTACCGTAAAGTTCAGAGTGATATATTTTTGCGTCCGCAGGACTATCTGATGTTTTTGAGGCTAATAGAATTGATACACCCTGCATGATGTCGAAGACATTTTCATCTTTGCCCCCGCCTGGTACTACTTCCTTCTTCTTGGCATTTCCATGAAGGTCGAACACATAAATCTTATCGAACGTCTTGGCAAGATGCCAGCGCATGCCACGAAATGTTGGGTTATCGAGGTAACCATTATTCGTGATCATCGCAACGATACCCTGACCTTGTTTCGCAACCATATCTTCGGCAAACGCGATGAATTTTACATAATCATCATTGATCCATTTCGGATTGCGCTCCTGGAGCTTTTGCTTGCCGCCAGGTTCAAATTTGTACTTATTCACAAATGCATTTGCATATCTAGTATTATTGGAACTCTCTCCTGAATAAGGTGGATTTCCCATCACCACCATAACGGGATGATTGCTCTTTATTTCTGCTGCGTGTCGCGATTCGTCACTAACTGCCTCAGCAAGGCCGAAACTAAATAGGTCTGGCTGGGTAGCTATGCCTTCTTCTAGGGTATTAGTAAGGTACACACCTAGGCGGTCGCGTAATATATCAACGCCCGTTTCTTTCAATGTCATGCCGAGTTTTAGATGCGCTATTGTATATGGTGCCATCATTAGTTCGAAACCATGCAAACGTTTTAGTAGGTTATCATTCACGTAGGCAGGCCACCTGCCCTCTTGGCCTTTGAATTCTTCGTGAACAAACTTGATAGTTTCGTTCAAAAACGTTGCCGTACCGACTGCTGGGTCGAGCACCTGTACATGCGGTAACTTCACGCTGTAACCTGTTTCACGTTTCTTACGTTTATCGCTGCGGTGGTCTTGGCCCGTTTCCACCCAATGGTCGATTGTTTCTTCGCTGGAAAGGCCTTTAGAAATACCGAAATCTTCCTTTAGAATTTTATCCACTTGGCGAACAATGAATTTCACTACTGGAATAGGCGTGTAGTACGCACCCATTTTTTTACGTTCTGCTGGGTCGTACTCATGTAGAAAATCTTCGTAGAAATGTATCACCGGGTCTTTTGCATCGCTAGTTTGGTCTTGAATACGCAGGTGTTTATGCACAATTTCCTGCACATTTGACACACTGAATATCTCGCACAGTTCATCTACAATGTAGCCTAACCTTTTATCAAAATTTGGCCCCACGATATGGTCGAAGAAGTGCCGTAAAAACGGATTGCTAGCTGGTACCAAATCACGCGCTTCGCTACGGCTGAAAGTGTCTGGCGTACTATCCCCGTATCGTGCCACAAACAGCCCGTATACCAGAGTTTGGGCATACATATCAGCAAACTTCTCTTCGCTGAGATCATGCACCAGCATCTTTTTCATCATTGTATAGATTTTTACCAATTCAGCTGATGTACCGTCACCTTCGGAAAGATATTGCACCACGTTGTCACGGATTCGGCGGGCTTTACCACCCATTATTTCCGCCAGGCGTTTACCACTGCGAATTTTTTCTGGCGGTAGTTCTAGAAATGCTTGCAATTCACGGGCTAGTTGCCCAGCATTTTCAGTCGATAGCTGTAACTCACCATTTTTTACAAGGCCTAGACTGATAGTTTGGTACTTTTCACCATTCTTAAAGAAACGGAATTCCAGATAGTCTGTCAAAAATAAGTTTGCATAGCCGCCATAACGGCCAAGTTGCTCGGATTTTTCAGTTTTGTCCAGGCTAACAGTTCTATCTTTAGCTTCAGCATATCCTTTAATGATTTTATTATTCGATTTTTTCAAGAAAACAAAATCGGGTGCTCCATGCTCGCTATGTTTCGGGTCATTCACGGCTACCGTATCCTCAAACGATGACATGAGTGCTTTTAGCGCCGGCCTGTAGGCATGCTCAATCGCGTGGCCGCTATGAAACTGCTCTGAAACTTCTTCCAAATACCGTTGAATCGCTGCCAGACGGTCTGTTTCGTTCATTTTGCCTTACGCTTTACTCAGAAGTGCTATCAAATTCATCACCTGTGCGCGCTCTTGCTTCATGGTGTCGCGGTGACGAATCGTTACGGTATCTTTGCTGTCGCCTTCCAGCGTTTCGAAATCTACTGTTACCACATACGGCACGCCAATTTCATCCATTTTGCGATAGTTTTTGCCAATATTACCGCTGTCAATCCACAGCACGGCGCCGATTTCGTCTTTCAGTCGCTTGTAAATTTCGCGAGCTTTTTCTACCAATTCAGGATTGTTTTTTGCCAGCGGGCACACAGCCACTTTCACTGGTGCTAGGTGATACGGCAGTTTCAAATACGTGCGCGTTTCACCATCTAGTTCGTCTTCGCGGTAAGCGCTGGTGAGTACGGCCATCAGGGCGCGTTCTACGCCAAAGCTCGGCTCTATAACATGTGGAATGAATCGCTCGTTTGAACCTTTTACGGTGTACTCCATAGTTTTCTTAGCGGTATTTTGAATATTCATCAGGTCAAAATCTGTGCGATACGCCAGACCGAGTAATTCGTCTTTGCCGTGTGGAAATGCGAATTCATAGTCGATAGTGCGCTTGCTGTAGTGTGCGCGGTCATTTTCAGGAACTTCTACTTCTTCTACACTTTCGCGAGGTAAACCAAGTTTATCCAAAAATACTTCGATATCTTTTCGCCACTGCTCAAAGGCTTCTTCCCACTTTTCCGGATGCACGAAATATTCGATTTCCATTTGCTCGAACTCACGTGAACGGAATACGAAATCGCGCGGGCTGATTTCATTGCGAAATGCCTTGCCCTGCTGCGCGATACCGAATGGCAAACTCGGGTAAAAACTATCTAGTACGTTTTTGTAATTCGTGAAAATACCTTGGGCGGTTTCCGGGCGAAGATACGAAATAGAAGCCTCGTCGTCAACGGGGCCAACATTCGTTTTAAACATCATATTAAACGCACGGGCTTCGCCAAATGTACCTTCTTTGCCACACGTCGGACACTTGTTTGGGTTATCTAGCTTGTCCGCGCGGAAGCGACCCTTGCAGTTGCTACACTCCACCAGCGGGTCGGTGAACGTATCCACATGCCCACTCGCCTGCCATACTTTCTGGTTCATCAGAATAGCTGCATCAACGCCGTACACATCATCGCGCTCGTCTACGAACATTTGCCACCATAGGTTCATGATGTTGCGCTTTAATGCTACACCTAGCGGGCCGTAATCCCACGTACCACTTAGGCCGCCATACACTTCACTACCCTGGTAAATAAAGCCACGGCGCTTCGCTAGGCTGACGATGTCTTCAAGTTTCACTTCACTCATACTGCTCCGTTTCGTTTATCTGAAATATACTTAAATGGAAACAATTACAGGCCGAGGCCTCGCCCCCTGACCGTTCCAAGATGTATAGCAGTAGTTTTCATATAAATTTAGTATAGCAAATCAGAGGCCAAACCGCGATCAATTTTGATAAAATACTAGACTTTTTTATTTATTTATGATATAATAGTAAGTAATGGCACATACACCGCGACAATTTGGCAAACCTGCCCCACTGCATGCAATGATAGAGCGTGGCGTAGAATTCTTTGATGTAATTAAGGATACAGAGATAGATGAGGTTCTTGAACATTCGAAACGTGTTAACAAAATAGCGATAACTGCTGCGCATCTAGCCGCTGAAAAACTTCGTCTTGAAGGTGATACGGTCGCCCAGCAGCTTGTTTATGCTGCCTACCTGGGTATTGGTGATATCACTGCGGGAACGCTGACCCAAGTTGGTGAAGCCGATAAAACTGAAGCGCTATTAACCTCCGAGCGAACCCACCATACATTACTACTCGCGAGCAAAACTCTACGCTCATATGCATTCGACCAGATGACGCGGCAATATAGGCGCGAAGGAACAGGCTTCAGCCTGGAAGAAGACGGCCTCGTATTGCAGCCTGGCCTGCGTATACCAGAGAAGCACCGCGGATTAGGTTGCCCCTATGCGCAAGGTAATGCTGAAAAAGCTGCGTATTTTAACGAGTGTACAGATACAATCGTGCGAACATATACTGAAGCGAGTCGCCGCCATATGCCAAAGAACCTGACTCAGCAAATTCTACGCCGCCATTAATGCGCAACAGCGCGCTCGGCTAGCCATAAACAATCGTCAATCAAATCGTTCACACCATTTACCTGCATGGCTACCTTCGGCGGCTGCGCACTTAAGATACGTAGTAATTTTATATGGTCGCTACTAAAACTCCCCTTTTCGTGATACACCAGTACACTATCGATTGCATCGAAATTATACTGTGCATCTTCTACCAACTTCATGCCGTTATTATCGGTAGAAAGATTCAGGCCGACGCCTAAAAGTATGGCAAGTTGTAGCCAAAACCATGCCTGGGTAAGTTTCACATATACGTTCATATCGTTCAATGAAGCCAGAGCCTGGTCGAGCAAGTCAAAGAAAGCTGGTTCGTCTATCGTATCCGCAGCCTTTGATATTTGTTTGATTACTTCATAGGCGAACTGCAAACGGTCATAATCGCTCAGAATGTTGCTGTAGAACTGCTCGAGCCGAGCGCCAGTTAGAATGCCGAGTTCACCTTTACCGAAGTTCACTGTGATGTCACACCGCGCGAATAGTTCGATACCACCCGCCAATTTACTTTTTTCGCGGCGCACACTTTTTGCCATCACACTTAGTTTGCCGTGCTCTGGCGTAAGCAGTTGCACCACCCTGTCTGCCTCGCCGTAATTCGTGCGGCGCAGTACGATGGCCTTGGTGCGAATTATTTTAGAGACCATCTTACATAACGCTCCGTATGGCTGCGTCGATATCCTCCGGGTACATACTGGCTTTATCGAGAATCCGTTTTACGCCGTAACTTTTCACATCGTCGAGTTGTATTTGATCTGCCAGATTAGTCGCCAGCACGATAGGTATTTTCGCTAAATCGTCATGTGATTTCAGCTCATGCAATAACGCCAATGCGGTAGTGCCTGTCAGCAGCACGTCGAGTAAAATGGCGTGCGGCTGTACCTTATCGATAATGTCGATGGCAGCCACGGCATGCGGTGCATGGTATGTTTCGTACCCTGCCCTTCGTAGCACCCGCAGATAATGTTCTGCCAGCCACTCGTCGTCTTCTACCACGACTACACGTTTTGTATCGTTCATAGCAGTGAGAGTTGTTTAGATATCGGCAATTCCACATAGAAAGACGCGCCGTCATGGTGGCGAATAGCGCCAATACGGCCATTCATGGCCGTGGCAAACTGATGCGCGATATACAAGCCCAGGCCGCTCGATTGCGGGCGTGCCTGTACTGGTTTGGTTGTGTCGAGCGAATCGGTTAACTCGCGCCAATTTTTCATAGAAACTGCCGGGCCGTAATCGCGCACACCGACGCGTACCAAGCCAGCCTCGCGTAGTAATTGTGCGTGTAGTTCCACTACACCTTGCTCGTCGCTGTAGTGTAGCGCATTGTCGGCGAAATTCAGCAAAATACGGCGCAATAAATCGCGGTTTGCTACCACCGGTGGCAAATGGCGAATACGCGAACGCTTCAACGACCGGCCATGCGCCTGGTATAAGCGCTGTAATTCGTAGGTTACATCGTCGCACACGCTAATAGGATTCACCGGTTCAAGCGGAAATAAGGATGATTGCAGGCGTTCGGCACGCGTAAGGTCGCTGGTCAGGCGCAAGGCTTTTTCACTCACCTGCACCAGTTGTTCCATCACGCGCGTACGCTCGTTGTCACTCAGTTCACCCGATGCAAGATCAAGCGAAAGCTGGCGAAGTAGTACCAGCGGCGATTTTAATTCATGAGCGGCTACTGAAACCGATGAAATATCGGTTTCGTTTCCACCCTCAGAATCGTTGCCCCTACTCCCTCGCATAGCTACTACTAGTGTAGCATGGGGTAACTGCTAGGTATCAAGCACGAGCATGTAGGATTCTCTTTTGAAAAGATATAAACCATTTTTCTTTTGTGGCTGCAAAAGAAACAAAACTTTTATTCTTGTGACACAAGAATCACAATCCTTTCTTTGTACGTCCAAAGAAACAAAGACGCTTCTTTTGTCTTGATACAAAAGAATCAAAACATCAAGTCCAGCTTCCGTTCGACTGGGAAGCTGTCTGTAAAAGTAACAATCACCTGCGGAACTCGCTCTCTACTAAATGCCACTGGCATTTAGTAGTTCCCTCACACAATCCTCGGTTTGGTAAGATTGTTACTTGTTACAACAGCTTCGCCATGATGCCCGGAAGAGGACCCTACTCAGTTACACCAGCCCTATGGCTGGTATTATTACGTAAGAAAGTGATACTTTCTTACGATAACTTTGTGTGAGCATCTGCAGCTTCCCAAGCTTTGAGCTATGGAATGACTGGAGTCATTCGTGAGGACGAGTCGATTTCCATTAATTAGTGGAAATGAAATCGACCGCCCATAGGGCGTTCCGCAGCGACCAGTTATTCCGTAGTGAGAAGCCTGGTGAAGTGAAGCCGCTCAAAGTGTTTTGCTTCTTTTGCTGTCCAAAAGAAGCGTCTTTGGTACTTTGGACGCCCAAAGTACAGGTTAGCTCTTGTATCACAAGAACAACCGTATTTATTGATTAAACTTAACCGTCTTTATAAGTGCATTGAAGTCTTTTTTGAAAGTATCGGCATCGGTACGGATAACAGCTGTTTTGTCACGAATCTTGAATAGGATTGCCGCACCGCGAATATCATCAGAGAATTTACCATCGAGGCGAGTGCCCGTCTGACTACCAAATTTGATAGGGGTACCCTTCAGGCTACCATCTTCTGTTTGATCTTGATACTGAGAAAGTACACTTGAATAATCGTCGTTCAATATTGATACACGTATGGCGACACGAGTACTGTCATCGACAGCCGGTACCTTACCCGGGTTCAAGTATGCCTCATAGTCATTACCGCCACTGCCGTTGTTAGCTTCATATAGGCTCCATGTCTTTGGGTACGAGAAGCTTAGACTTCCATAATCGCTCGGGCCGATGAATTCCTTGTTTGGCTGCTTTTCACGTTCCGCGAACTTTAACTCATCCGTGTCTGCCTGTTTCTTTTCAGCGGCCGCTTCAGCCGAAGCAATCTTACCGTCTACGTTTGTCTTTTGTTCGTTGTACTGTATAAGCGCCCACACGCTAAGTGCAGCGAATCCAATGGCCGCAAGTGCAAGTGCCACGATGGCAACAACGATACCGACCGACATGCCGGCTTCGTGGGAGTGTCGAGAACTAATCATGTCGTAATTATAGCATTAGCAAGACGAGAGAAGTGAAAAATATATTTCATTTCCGAGGCGACCTAATGTTTCAACGGTATTTTTACCGTTATACTACAGCGTAACCGTTTTGCCACGAGCTGGACTAAACATATATAGATGGTGACTTTTTGTAGAGGCAAGTTCTGATTTTTTGGGGATCTTGAAACCGTAGCTGATGAGGTGCATGGGGCGTCCGAATTTGTTTACCTGTTGCTGCACGCGCGCGGCCATGCGAGCAATATCGCGTGATTCACCAAACACATACACTACTGTGGTATCGGCTGGAAAATCACTGCGCCAAAAATTTTTAAGCTCGGTAACGACTCGTGTAGTACCGCGCGATAGCCAACGGCTAATAAGTACCAGCAGCGGGTTTATTTCGTACCCTACCGCCTTCGCGCCGTAGCTAGCCGCTACCCGCAGCACCACGCCGTCGCCCGAGCCGATGTCGAGCAAGACATCTTTTTCGCTCAGCACATACAAGTCTTCAAAAGCCGAGCGCACGTCGCGCCTACGCGTAGGTACGTACGGCGCACCCACGAACGCGGTGAGGCCAAATAGCAGTACTAGTATAATTAGTAGCCAAATAAATATCATGTGTCGAACGATTGTTTCAGCACGTTCACATTATTCTTCAACTCGCTTAGGTCGTGCTCTATTTCCTTCGCAAGCGCCGCAGCTTCCTTAAATTTTTCACTGGCCGCTTCCAGCACAAATTCGTCGCTTTCAAACCACGCTACTAGTTCGCGTAGTTTTGTCATCTTCTGCTCGATACTATCGCTACTTTTTGCTGACATGTTTCACCTCCGCACGAATACGTGCTGTTAATTGTTCTACTTCTATCTCTGTTCCTACTTTTGCCTCTCCGCGTACGATGGCATAGCCACGCGCCAACACTTTTTGTGGATCTAGCTCATTTAGCACCCGCCGCAGCATAGCAAGCTCTTGGGTGCGCAACTCGAATTGGCGGTTAATGTGTTCACCAATACGCTCGCCTATTCGGCTAACCTCTGTCTCGGTGTCGGCAATGTGCTGCAACATTCGCGGCACTAGCGCACTGATGGTATGACGCGTCTGAGCAATGAGTTCACGGCGGTCTGGCACCAAGATCTGCGCTGCGTTACTGGGTGTCGCCGCCCGCACATCGGCGGCTAAATCTGCCAGGCTTTCATCAACTTCATGCCCGATGCCCGTAAGTACCGGGATACGACTAGCGGCGATTTCACGCACGAGTTGTTCATCGTTGAACGTTGATAAATCTTCCGCGCTACCACCACCACGTACAAGCACCAGCACTTCCGGCATCTTTTCCAGCATATTGAAGTAACGAATCGCCTTTATTATCTGATCGGCCGCACCCTCGCCTTGTACCTGTACATGCGCCACATCAATATCTAATCCACCGAACCTGTCGTCGATAATTTTTATGAAGTCGGCATAGCCGGCTGCCTGGGTGCTACTGATAACGCCTATGTGATGTGGCAATGGCGGCAAAATTCGTTTGCGCTCGGGGCTGAATAAGCCTTCTTTTTCCAGTTTGGCTTTCAGCAGCTCAAAACTTTTCTTCAAGCTTCCCTCGCCGCTCGGTCGTAGAGCACGTACCGTCAAGCTAAATTTACCCCAGTTGGTTAGTTTCGGTGTGGCCGTCACGATGATTTTCATGCCGTCTTCTATTGGCATACGCAGCTGCCATACTGTCATGAAACAGCCCACACTGCCCTGTTCGTCTTTCAGATCGAAAAATACGTATTTATTCTGATTTACTTTGAAGCTTGAAACCTCGCCTTCAATCTCGACGCTGGGGTATGCATACTCGAGCGTCTGGTTTGTTAGTGCGATAAAATCGCTAACGCTTAACCGGACTAGTTCCTTTTCCATACTTTATAATTGCGTGTTGATAAAATATATAGCCGAGGCCGATAGTGGTAAGCAATATTATTACTCGCGTCAGCAGGATACCCGCTATTGCCACGCCCGAGTTTAGTCCAGCAATTGCGAGAAAAGTTACCATAATCGCTTCATACGCTCCTGTACCGCCAGGGGTAACAACGATAAAACCGGCAATCGATGCCAGTACATACGCTATGACAATCGGTGCGGGGTTTAATACTTCGCCAAGTGCCAAAAACGTTGCATAAAATAGACTTGCCTCGGTGGCCGTAAATACAAGTGCCCACAAAAAAGGTTTTATAAGTACCCGCCAATCATGATGTAGCTCCATGTAGTCTTTATGCATTTCCTCAAAAAACCTTCGTAGCTCGGTTTCATCTAAGATAGCCGGTTTCTTGCCGCGTGTAATCGTATTGATGATGCGGTTTACCACACGCGCCAACCATGCTGAAAACGTATCGACACGGTGTTTGTTGCTGACAAGATATGGTATACCGATAATTCCAAGAATCATCGCCATAACAAGTCCAGCACTCACTAATATGATCCACCTGTTTATATTGCCGTCTATTGTGACTGCAAGTACGCTGACGGCGATTACCACTATCGACGCTGCGAAACCAGCCGCATAACGTACGGCTTGTGCTGCCGTAGCGCGTCCTGGGTTTACGCCATATTTTCCGAATCGCCATGTCATATAGGAAATTCCGCTGACACCTCCGCTAGGTAACGCATGATTCACAAAATTCATCTCAAGCGCCATCCGCATCAGATTTCCTCGAGAAAGCGATGGTATCTTGTTTTTACTACGTAGATACACGAAGAGTGTTTGCGCGGCAGCGTAGTACGCAAGCAGCTGCAATGGAAACAAAAGTAGCAGTATCCAAATATTGACATTACCGAGCAAATCCCATGCTTTAAGAATCTCATGGCGTGAAAAGAATAAAACGACTACCAATAATACGACAGTTGCAACACTTATCCAACCTCTTATAGACATATGTTTCATTATAGCGCAATGAACCTATCAGCGATATGCCGTATACTGATATATAGATGAATATTTGCATTTTGGGTCGTCAAGGCAAACTCGCGCTCGCCGAGCTGGAACAATGCTTCGGCGCTGAGCGCGTGCAGCCAATCGGTGACGAATACGCGTTAGTTGATGCTGCTATCAATATTGACCATTTGGGCGGCACAGTAAAAGTGGCAAAATTGCTCACCACGCTCGATACCACCAACCCACAAAAAGTGTTCGACTACTGCCGTAAGCAACTGCCTAAGTACGCTAGTGAGTACCCCGAAGGTAAGGTTCAACTCGGCGTGAGTTTATACGGGCTCGATATGCCGCTCGCGAAAGTGAACGCCAATGTGCTTAGCCTGAAGAAAGCCGTAAAACAGACCGGCCGCTCTGTACGCGCCGTGCCAAATACTACCGCTGCCCTTTCCAGCGCACAAACCTATCATAATCACATGGCTGGCCCTATGGGTATGGAATTAGTTTTTGTGCGTTACGGCAAGCAAACGCTGCTTGGACAAATAACTGGTGTACAAAATATTGATGCATATGCCGCCCGCGACCAAGCCAGGCCAAAAACTGATGCCTTCGTGGGTATGCTGCCGCCAAAGCTGGCCCAGATGATGATAAATATGTCAGGAATTACGAATACTGCCCAGATTTCGGAACCTTTTTTCAAAAAGACTAAAAGCGAAGTGCAGCCCGACACGCTCCTGCCAGGAGCAAAGAGCGTGTCGGCGCAAAACGGTCTTTTGGAAAAAATGGTTGCGGAAGATGGGCAGAACCCGACAGAGGCGCAGCCTGAAGCCGCCTCTGAAAATTCTGTTGGCGAAAAGGCGAAAGATTTGAGAATTCTTGATCCGTTTTGCGGCACCGGCGTTGTTCTGCAAGAAGCGGCCCTGCTTGGTTTCGATGTATACGGCACGGATCTTTCCGAGAAGATGGTTGATTACAGCGGAGTAAACCTGAAATGGCTGGTCGAAAAGTTTGATTTAAACACATATGTTGATATACATCACGGCGACGCCATCGAAACCTCATGGCAGCCGCCCATTGATGCCGTCGTGGCCGAAACATATCTTGGCCAGCCGTTCTCTGCCCCACCCGCCCCTGATAAACTCTCCAAAGTTCGCCGTATTTGCAACGAGATCATCTCGAGATTCCTGTTGAACCTTGCCCCGCAGATAGGTAGCAACACTGTACTCTGCCTCGCAGTGCCCGCCTGGCGCAGCGACTCCGGCCGGGTAACCCACCTGCCGCTCGTGACTGAACTTGAGAAACTTGGCTACGCCCGTGTTAGTTTGGTACACGCTGCAAGTTCCGAGCTTCTCTACTACCGTGAAGATCAAGTAGTGGCACGCGAATTACTAATTTTGAGAAAGATAAAATAACATGGACTCTAGCTCCCTTCCCCAGGCACTCACTGTAAAACAAAGGGTTGCTCAAATAATTATCGCCCTTGTGAGCCTGTCGGCATCTATTGCCCTCATTTCATCCGTTTCCGTCGTTCATCCGTGGTCTGTTTTGGTTGCGCTGGCGGTTATCGCCGTGCTGCAGCTTATTGTTACGCCGCTTTTCACATGGATTGCTCGTGTGTTCGGCATCATCGGCTTGCTACTGCTTAGCTTCTTCGGTAATGCAGTAATTGTATGGCTCACGTTTTATCTTTTGCCCGGCATACACGTTGCCTCCCTGTGGGGCGGGTTTGCCTGCGCATGGCTATACGCTATTATCATCACGCTAGCAAACTGGATATTCATCTCGCAGTCGAACGATATGTTCATCGCCTTTGCTACCCGTACGCGTAATAAATCTGCCAAGCGCTCAGATATTCCTGGCTTTGTATTCGTGCAGCTCGACGGTGTATCGGCCCCGGTGCTCGACTGGCAGCTGAAGGCTGGCAATCTACCAAACATCGCCCGGCTGTTACGAGAAGAAGGCTACGAATTTCGCACCTGGCACGCGCAACTGCCGTCTACCACCCCTGCCTCACAAGCCGGCATTTTACTCGGCAAAAACGACGGTATCCCGGCTTTTCGCTGGTACGAGAAAGAGTCTGGCCAGCTGGTCGTTGCGAATCAATTCCAGGGCGCGCGACTTATCGAAAAACGCCTCAGTACAGGCGATGGCTTGCTTGCACACGACGGCGTAAGTATCGGCAACCTATTTTCTGGCGATGCCGCCACCAATGTCATGGTGATGAGCAAAATAGACGGCGACCGCGAATCACTACGCAGTCTTCATTCCTACAGCCCATACTTTTACAGCACCTTTGGTTTCATGCGGTCATTCATACTATCTATCGCCGAAATGGTAAAAGAGCTATACCAGGCCAGGCGCCAGGTCACCCGCAACGTCCAACCGCGCATCAATCGCCACGGCAGCTATGTTGTGTTACGCGCCATGACCAACGTTTTACTGCGTGATTTGCAAACCCTGATGGTAATTCAAAACATGATGAAAGGTGCCAGCAGCATCTACGTCGATTATCTTGATTACGACGAAATCGCCCATCACGCTGGCATTGCCCGCAGCGAATCACTCGATGCGCTTACTGGCCTTGATAACGTCATCGGCCTTTTAGAAAAAGGCAAAGAATTCGCGCCGCGGCCTTACGAACTCATCATCGTGTCTGATCACGGACAGAGCCAAGGCGCCACCTTCAAACAGCTGAACGGCGGCAAAACACTGGAAGATTTTGTACACGAGTACCTCGACAGCGACGAAAAAGTGGTTTCTTCAACCGCACCGGTGGAACAAGAAAGTGTCCGTCGCTCGCTTCTAAAGAAGGGCTCGAAGGAACGTATTGATGAGAATCCTGATGTAGTTGTCACTGGCTCGGGCAACCTTGGTAATATCTGGCTGAACCGCTACCCTGCTCGGGCCACCTACGAACAAATGAACGCAGATTATCCTCGCCTTATTGAAAAATTACTGGGTACGAGCGGTGTCGGCTTTATCGTTGTTAAACACGCGACTGGTTATAAATGTCTATCCGCCGAGGGTTCCATCGAGCTTACCAACAAAACCGTAGCAAATTCCAACCCACTCGCGGCCTACCCAGCAGAAACCACCGATGCCCTGCTTCGTCTGGCGAAAATGAGCGTCGCACCAGACCTCATTGTGGTATCTTCGTGCGAACCAGGCTCAAACGAAGTACATGCCTTCGAAGAATTAGTGGGAAATCACGGCGGTGTGGGCGGCTGGCAGCGCGAGGCAATCTTGCTGCACCCTAGCCGTTACAAACTAGCTAAAAAGTTTACGTCTGACGGCGAAATATATGGCGCAGAAAACCTCCACAGCATATTAAAGTCGTGGCTACGTGACACTCAGGGCACGAAAAAGAAATAACGACCCGCTTCAGGTGCCCCGTGCCCCTTGCAAAACTGGCGAATCTTTAGTACAATTATACAGATTGTTACATAAACTTTAAGGAGCGAGTATGTCACACGTCAAAGCAGGTGGTTCGTCAAAGAACATCCACAACAACGCCGGCCAACGCCTGGGCGTGAAGCGTTTTGGTGGCCAAAAAGTGTCTGAAGGCGAAGTGCTTGTGCGCCAAACCGGTAGCACCAAAGTAGCTGGCGAAGGTACATTCATGAGCCGCAACTTCACTATCCATGCCGCCAAAGATGGCGTAGTAGCGTTCAAAAAGGTTCGTGTTCGCCGTTTCACTGGCAAGACTGTCCCCCGCACACAAGTAGTCGTAGAATAAGAAACGTAGTACCACAAAAAAATACCTCATTTTAGTGAGGCGTTTTTTGTTGTTACTAACTATTCGGAAGTGCTTGTTGGTGGGTTTTGGGCAGGCTGTGCAGTAAGGCCAAGATGGTACCTGACACGTTCGATAACATCGCTAATCACGACTTGTGACTTCACAAGATAATCGTCTACTCCTAGCGATTCTGCTCGTTCCTTGTCTTTTGGCTGACTAAGCGCGGTTAGCATAACTACCTTGATATTCGCTGTTTCAGAGGTATTGCGAAGTATGTCTAGTACATCAAAGCCGCTGATTTTTGGCATCATAGCATCGAGCAATATTAAATCGGGTTTGAAATCAAGTGCTGTCGTGAGCGCCTCTTCGCCGTTCGCTACCTCTAATACTTCAAAGCCTTCTAGCTCTAGCCTGGCTTTATATACTCCTGAAAGTGCAGTGTCATCTTCTACTAATAAAATTCGTTTTTTAGTATCCATATACTTCCTATACTACCTTGATTATATGTAAAGCACAACCGCTACGCTATCGAAGTAGCGTAAGTGCCGCGTTTATCTGTGGGTCCTTGTTATTGTCAACGTCTTTTTGTGTGAGCACTATCGTTTTATCAGGTGATATTCCATGATCTGTAATGTTGATACCTTTAGGTGTAAACCATCGTTTAATGGTTACTTTCAACTTTGCATCATCGGCAAGTGGTAAAATTTCCTGCACTGTACCCTTCCCAAAGCTCTTCTCTCCCACTAGCTTGGCACTACCGTGGTCATGCAACGCTCCGGCAACGATTTCGCTTGCACTGGCGCTACCTCCATTGATGAGCACTACAGTTGGTATACCTTTTAATATAGGATCGCCGGTTGAGTTTAACTGCTCTGAAGAACCATTGCTCTTGATAGTAACCACTTCTTTGTCATCGAGCCAAAGCCCCGAAACTCCTTGGGCCGCCTCAACGTAGCCCCCGCCGTTACCGCGCAGGTCTAGTATTACACCCCTCACCTTTTGTGAAACAAATTTTTCTGCGACAGCCCGTGCTTGCTCGGCGGTGTCTGAATCAAAGCGGTTCAATGTAAGCACGCCAACGCCATCTACCACCTTACTCGATACGCTAGGATTGGTGATTTGCTGACGGGTAATCGAGAAGGTCTTCGTTTCTCCACCTCGGCGGACGGTAATCTTTACTGTCGTGCCAATTTCACCCCGAATCATATCCACGACCGTTTGAGCATCTTTACCCACGACAGATTGATCGTTAACGGCAATAATGACGTCACCGGCATGAATGCCCGCAGCTTGGGCCGGATCGCCGTCGAGTGTGCGAATCACGGTAGGTTGCTTATTGCGCATACCTATCTCGGCACCCACACCGCCACCAATATTTCCCGACAAATCATCAGCAAAAGCTTTGGCTTCTTTTTTGTTCATAAATATGGTGTACTTATCTCCGACTGCCTCAACTAGGCCTCGATTGGCGCCTTCGATCAACTTTGCCGTATCTAATTTTCCATTGTAATTCGCTTTCAATGTTTGGTAGGTAAGCTGAACGGATGAGAGGTCGATTGTATCTGTACTTATGCTTGCACCTAATAGCGGGCTAATAAACGCATACAGCTGGCTTGAACGCGTACCTGCAATAAAGCCAAGTGCAAGTACGAGCAGTAATACTGCCGCTACTAGTGGTCTAGAGAATTCTACCCTTTTTTTCACTGTTATAAGTATAGCGCACCTACCGTAGGGTGCGCTAGTAGTTTTTCTATGTATACTCTATTTACTTGCTTGGGAAGCGGAGGAATACGACACCGCCCGTACCTATATCCATAGTGCTGTACTCGCCTGTGCCATAGAAGTTGTACTGGCTCACATGTACGGTGCCCCCAGAAACGGATTCTACAATCATGGCGTGCCCGATGGGGGCAAATCCAGGGGTAGCTGGCAAAATCACCGCATCGCCTCGCTGTGGACTACTCACACGAGTTGCTCCGCTGTAGGCAGGGGCGCTCCATGGCCACTGACCGGCATTACCGGAACCGCTAAAGTTACCGACATATTTACCGAACCGCGCTGAAAGTGCCCAGGCGACGTAGCTGACACATTCACGGTTGTAGAGTCCCCACGGGTCAACACTCGTATCTTGAGCGCCACAGTAAGGGTAGCCGCCGCTACAGCCCATATTGCCGCTCCAGTTGCTATAACTGAAACTGCCGACAACACCAGCGTTTCCACCATTACCGCTAGCTTGAAGGCTGGCGTAGTATGCGCGTTGCTGTGCGGCCACGCTTTCAAGGCGCGATTGGTTCTGGGATACGAGGTGCTGGAACGCTGCTTCCTGGCCGCGAGTCTGAGCAACCAATTTAGCACGTTCTGCTTCTTTGGCTGCAAGCGAGGCTTCCTGTGACTTCTGGCGCTTTAGAACTTCCTCAACTTTTGCTTTATCTGCCTCGAGCTTTTGTTTCAGTTTAGTGATACGATCGATGGTATCACTCAATGTTGAGCGAATGGTGTCTCGATATGCCTGCTTATCGACATAATCACCGATGTTACTACTGCTTGCCAACATTTCTAGAGGCGATACGTTGTTATCAAGATACATATCGGCAATAATCTTGCCGAGTGCATCTTTGTTGTCATCTATTTCTTTCTGAGTATCTTCGATTTGTTTCTGTAGCTTGTCATATTCGGCCTGGCTCAGTTTTACCTGGGCGGTAATTGCATTTTTTTCAGAGGTAAGACGACCTAATTGTTGCTCAAGCGTACGAGCTTTGCCAGCCATTTTATTGGCTTGAGCCTGATACTCGTTTATCTGGCTCTGTAGAGAACTGATTTGTGAATCAAACTGGTCTGCCATGACCGTACGAGCAATAGAGATAGGCGCGGCGGCCATCATCAAAACCGCAGCTGCTACTAACGTAGCCTTTTTGGCGAGCGAAGTAGGAACTGGTGTGGTGGACCGAGTGTTCATCTGAGATGATTTTAGCATAAGCACTATCTATTTGTCAATTTTTGTTTTATATTTTTAAATACCTTCTGGTTGCAAGCCACGATGACATAATTCCAATAATGGCACCAAGGATAATCATGGCAAGAGCAACAAGTCCGATATTCGATAGTATGAAGGTAATCGTCCGATCAACATCTGCACCGAACTGCACAAGTCCTTTTCGCAGACCAAACATTATTCCTATTCCGATAGCTGTCGCAACGATGGCGGCGATAAAGCCATACACTACTGCCTCAACGATAAACGGGCCGCGAATGAAGCTTTTGTCTGCTCCGATGAGTTTCATCATCTCTATTTCGTCACGGCGGTTAAAGATAGCCATGCGAATTGTATTGAAGATAATGAGCGAGGACAGTGCTATAAATACGACACTCAGTACATACCCGATTCGTTCAGCAATGAGCACCCAACTGCCGATAGTTGAAATCGTCTTCTTTCCACCGCCGCTGAAAGATGGCGGATGGTCTGGATCTTGATATTCTTGGTACGTGCTATTCGTTTTTGCGAAGTGCTCCAACTGAGAGGTATTATTAATATCGACTAATTGCACACGAAACGTACCGGAAAAGTGATTGGTTGCCTGGTTGATTGCATTGAGTATCTTTTCGTCGCCTTTTTGGGCTTTTGCGAAATCATCGCGAGCCTGCTCCGGACTGATATAGTCTACGGATGTGACTGTTTTAAGTCTTTTCAATTCTTGTGCTATAGCAGATACGGCCGAGGATGGTGTTTCGGTCTGAACATACAGTGATAGGCCGACTTGCTTTTGAACGTCATTTACGGTGTTCAACAACACGTCTCGTGCGACGAATGTCATAAAGATCGAAAGCAACGTGATAGTCATGACAGCCGTGGCGGCAACGGTGAGCCAAGCGTTTCGACTGAAATTATTAATACCGTAGCGGCACATGCGAACGAATGTAAGCCACTTGCGGCGTGTGCGTTTGTGTTGAGCAAAGGCCTTGGCGTTAAGTTTACGTGCCATTATTGTGCTGCTCCCTGGCGATAACTGCCTTGTGCCTGATCGCTGGTAATCTTGCCGTGATCCAAGGTAACGACGCGGCGCTTTAATCGATTGACGATTTCTACGTTGTGGGTGGTTAAAAGCACGGTCGTACCGTAGTGATTAATCTTTTCAAGAAGACGTACGATATCCCAGCTGTGCTTTGGGTCGAGGTTTCCGGTCGGTTCGTCGGCAATCAGAATCTTCGGCTGGCGCACGACGGCGCGCGCGATAGCCACACGTTGGCGCTCACCACCGGAAAGTTGATGCGGAAAGCTTTTTTCCTTGCCTGTCAGCCCAACCAGTTCGATGACTTTTGGCACGGTAGCTTTAATTTCACGATTCGTCATACCGGCAATTTCAAGGGCAAAGGCAATATTTTCATAGACGGTACGCTGGGGCAGTAGCTTGAAATCTTGGAAGACTACGCCGATTTTACGACGAAGTAGTGGGATATGTTTATCTTTCAGCGTGTCGTAATCTATTCCACCCACGACAATCTTACCGCTGGTAGGCTTCTCTTCCCTAGTAAGAAGCTTCAAAAGTGTTGATTTACCCGCACCGCTGGTACCCACCAAAATGACAAATTCTTTGGGTTTAACATGCAAACTAATCCGACTCAAAGCCGGCTTGGCGCTTTTCCCATACGTCTTCGTCACCCTATCTAGCAAAATCATTTCTTTTGTTTATTATACCATATTGTTTATGTTTATTGCGTCGCTGTACTCTGCGTAGTGTAATTGTAGGTCTTGGCTACTAGGTCATAACACACTGTTCCTGCTCCATGTCCGCTGACGTATGGCGTCGTTTTGTCAGTGTAGTACGAATCATAGGAATACGTGCTGTAGTAGCGATTCGATGATGTTCTGGCATACTTTACACACAGCTTATAGTTATACGTGGTGGTACTACTCAGACGCACACCACTCGTGGTTGTACTCTGACTTGTCACTTGTTTACCAGGCGTATATTGTACTAGGTTTTTATCTAGTAGTCTCGCTGCGCTTGTTTCAATACCCAGACTAGTTCGTACATCACTTAAACTTGCTGGTAATTTCTTATTCGCGGTGGTATAACTCCTAATTCCTGAACTTACGCCTGTTAGACCGTCTTCTATCAACCTGTCGTTAGCAGTCATTTTTGACTCTGCGATCGGCCCGATAATCGATGCGGCCATCATTCCTATCGTGATGATACTCATGCTAATCCAGAACAATTTTGGCACCCAGGCACGTGAAACTGGCCGCAAAATACGCAGTACCAAAAATGCGTATACGACCATCATTACGACCGCTGCAATGAGTGCTGTTACTGCACCGTCGTTATAGGTTTGTGAGGTTTCTAAGAATATATTCACCACCGAGAAAACAGCCGTAATGGCTGCGCCTATACCTATCAAGGAATACACCACAGTATGAATAATCATGATGACCGTCGCTGCGCCGGTTTTATGTAGCGGCTCTTTGCGAGCATATACGAGATCTGTTGCCATCGAGATAAGATACAACACCAAGGTTGATGCAAACGAATATGCCAGCCAATTTTCACTATAGCTATTCGTCTGTGGGTTGGTAAAGTGACCCACAACCAGAGCCGTTAACCACCAGAGCGATGCCGCAGTCCAGCCCCAAAAGGCATAGGCGAGCCATTGCAATACTAGTACACCCGGCGCGTTCTTAACTTGCTCAACTTGAATGTGCGAAGTAGACACCGGCTCGGTAACTGGCGTGGCAACAGCAGGTTTTTCGAGCTGTACCTCTGGCGTTTCCACCTTCTTTACTACGTCTTTTTTTGCAGTACCTTCCTCATGCTCGTCTGGTGAAGTATCTACCTCGTCATGTGAAGTTGGCTCTTCAAAGTTCAGCTCTTCCCTATCGAATTCGTGCTGTATTTTTTCCTCGTCAGACATATGTTTATTTCCCGCTTACGCTTTTTCTAACGTCACTATAGCATTCTTATGCAGATTGCTCAAGGAAAACGGTCATAAAATCATCGAGTTTGCCATCGAGTACGCCCTGGGTATCGCGGTCTTCGTGCTTGGTACGGGTGTCTTTCACGAGCGTATAGGGGTGTAGTACATAGTTTCGAATCTGGCTGCCCCAGTTCGCGCTTTCGCCCGCTTGCAAATCAGAGAGTTGCTCGGCATGTTGTTCCAGCTTCAATTGCGCAAGCTTGGAACGCAGAATTTTCATGGCGGTTTCTTTGTTTTGTAGCTGGCTACGCTCATTTTGAATGGCTACTACGATACCCGTTGGAAGGTGTGTTACCCGCACGGCCGAATCGGTAGTATTCACACTCTGACCACCGTGACCGCCCGCGCGGTACACATCTATCTTCACGTCTTTATCATCAATCTGCACCTCCTCCGGCGCGTCTATTTGTGGCAAAACTTCCACTAGTGCAAAGCTGGTCTGACGCAAATTGTCGGCATTGAACGGACTAAGGCGCACCAAACGGTGCACACCATGTTCGCTGCGGAGCCGACCGTACGCGTAGGCACCGTTCACTTCTAGTACGCTGGTTTTAATGCCGGCTTCCTCACCCGCCGAGCGTTCAATTTGAGAGGTGTTAAAACCGGCCTTTTCCGCCCAGCGTAAATACATACGTTCCAGCATTTCCGCCCAGCCCTGGGCATCCGTACCGCCTACGCCGGCGGTAATGCGAAGTACCGCGTTGTGGTCATCAAACTCGCCGCTATAGAGCAGCTCCTTTTTCAACGAATCATACTCGCCTTCTAGGGCGCCGATCTGTGTTTCAAATTCCGCCTGCATAGAATCATCACCGAGCTCCATCAGTTCATTAATATCCGCCAGTTGCGCAGCCAACGTTTCCCACGGTTCCACCTGTGAGCGCACCGCGGCCGCCTTTTTATTCACGTCTTGCGCGTGCGCCGGGTTATTCCATATTTCCGGCACGGCAAGCTTAGCGTCAAGCGCTTCAAGCTGCCGCTTTTTACTCTCAACATCAAGCCGCTCCATCGCTGCCTGGACGTCACGCACCAGATTTTCAATTTTTTTCTTCAGAGGTTGCATCAGTATTATTGTATCATTTCAGTTGCCCAAGCTTGAGCCGGGTACTGAATATCTATGTCAAAATTAGATGCCGGTACATCAAATGGCAGCGGTCGGTACCCATTCGCGAGCGCAAGCTCATATGCCCTGCGCAGTTCATCAATCTCACCCACACATTCGAAGGGCTTCATCACAGCATCCATTCCAAGCAAGCCTTTGAAGCTGTCTACCAAACTAGGTTCATCGAATAAGTTAGCACCGAATACTTCTTGCAGCTCTTCCGGCTGAACGAACCCTGCAAACAATAGAAAACTATTTGCGCATTTAGGACACTTGCCGCACCAATATAGTTCGCTATTGTCGTGGCCAAGTTTATAATTCGCTAAGTTGCACGACGAAAAATTTCTACCGTACTTTTTCCATGCATTTTCGACGAAAAGCTTGGCGATTTTTAGTTCACTAAAGCTTCGTAACGGCGAGCCGACATGTATGTCGCCGATATTCTTCGTGACGTATTCCTGAAATAATTGCTCGGCTGGCCAAGTTTTTGACCACTGGTGTGTTACGGCGAAGTCACCTATGTAAGCATGCGGTTCCTCGCCTTCATGACCAATGGCAGTAAGTAGCGTATTTTTGCCACGCAACACTACGTCGATCAGCGAATATCCTAACGTTATGAATGTTACCGGTACGTGACCGTTCAGCGCGTTCAACTGCTTAGCTGTATCTAGTCCGTCTATATCAATCTGACGAATTGGATGCACGACTGGATATGCGAGGGTGTGTAAAACGTGCGGAATACTTTCAGATTGAGAAATGTACCATGGGATGTATTCAATCTGTGCACGTAATAATAACTCGGCTAGTAGTAACGAGTCTTTCCCGCCACTTTGAAGCAAGAGTATTCCATTACCATTATATTTTGTATGTACCGACTCAGCATTCGCGGACGCCTGGAAAAGGCCGATATCACTTCGCTCAAGCTGATTCTCAAATATAAACTGACTGAGGCCATGAGAATATACGGTGTTAAAAAAATTAGCTTGATACTCGGTTAAGGATATATTTTTCACCACCAACTTTTTCGTGGGAAATGCTTTGTAATAGGAAGTACCTGCCAATATGAAGGTAAGCTGCAATGCAGCATTTAACACGTGCTTGTCATATGAGTCTTGGAAATCAAAATATGCTTTCTCGGTGAACTTTACGATGCCATCAAAGCTATAGCGAAATTCTACCGTGCAGGTTGAAGCATCAAAGTCGTATGATTCGAATATAAACTCTTTATATGGTGAATGGTAGCTCATAAACTTTCGACGATAGCTATAAACTTTTCACCACGTTCGGTGAAGTTTTTAAACATATCAAAGCTCGCACACGCTGGGCTAAGCACAACAACATCCCCTTCGTCCGCCAGCTCGGCACTCGTTGTAACAATCTTTTGAAAATCGTTCGTTTCCATTATTTGAATGCGCTCTTCCTGAACGTTGGCGGCTCGTAATGCGACTACTATCTTGTCCCGTGTTTGACCATACACAACTGCTTTCTTCACCGAGCTCTGCTGCAGCGCTTCCGCCAATGCTTCAAATGAGGCGCCTTTATCATAGCCGCCTAAAAGCAGTATTTGTGGTTTTGAGTATGCGCTCAGCGCAGCGATTGCTGCTGACGGTGCTGATGAGTAGCTGTCATCGAAGTATTGTACGCCACCTACTTCACGAATGAATTTCAAACGATGCGGCAAGCCTGTAAAGCTACTTAGGCCTCGCTCAATCGCGGCTTTACTGCGCGTATACTCAAACGCAGCCGAAATTGCAGCGCACGCATTCTCGATATTGTGTGCCCCCGGAATCTGCATAATGTTCGTTGAACAAATCTGGTGGCCTTGGTACATAAACTGTCCGTCCTCTACGTATGCGGCACCGTCATCTGGTATGTTATACCGCTTCGTAGTTGCAATGGCATACATCGTCGCCACCTGTTTTGAATATTCATAAGTCGGATGGTAGTAAACCACTTGCTCACTCGTCATATAGCGTGCTATTTGAGCCTTTGCCGTAACATACTCGTTCATGTCCTTATGTACATCAAGATGGTCCGGCTCAACTTTTAGCACTACGGCGGTTTCTGGTGATTTCTTTATGTCCCAAAGTTGAAAGCTACTTAATTCAAACACGACAATATCATCGGCTGCGATATTTTTTAGTTCGCTTAATGCGGGTATGCCGATATTGCCGACCAGATGAACATTTTGATTGTCGGCTTTTAAGATACTGGCAATAAGGCTACAGGTCGTACCCTTGCCTTTCGTGCCTGTGACTCCGATAATTGGCGCCGGGCATTTTTCAAAAAATTCGTTCGTCAAACTCCATATTTTGCCATTAGTCGTAATCTTATCAGGGCTTAACCCAGCCGTGCGTACCACCATGTCAAAATCAGTCAGGTTCGAAAACGCACCGAGCCCTAAAATGGTGTCCACGCCTTCAGGTATATTTTCTATAGTCTCACGTTCATCCACGATCGTAAGCTGATGCTCTGGCGAATTCCAATAGTCATAGTTTGCCCTGCCTTCTTGCCCAAACCCCGCGATTGCAATTTTCACATTTGCCTCCTAGTGAAAGAGTGTTTCTAATTTTTCAGATAGTTCAACTACCAGATCTTTATCACCGCTGGAAACGCCGGCTAGTACCCATGTGTTATGAGCAATAAAACTTTCAGCCGTTGTTTTCATCAGGTCGCGCGTAATCTTCATGATTTCATCAGGCGCTTTAGTATAGTCTTTTACCACACCATCCGCAAAAAAACGGTTCGTATAAAAATTGCTGATTTGTGCCACCGTTTGCGCGCCCATCTGATGACGGCCTAGTGCATAGCTTTTGGCAGCATCAAGTTCTTTTTCGGTGATTTTTCCATCGAGTACCGCCCGGATTTCACGCACGATGATATCGAATAAAGGCTTGGTCGTATCAAGATTTACCTGCCCGCCAAAATCCCAGCTACTATCATGAAAGCCTGCCGATGTGTCGGAGAATACATGGTACGCCAAACCCTTGGCACGGGCGGCTCCGTAAATACGCGAGTGCATGGTACCAGTCAAAATGTGGTCAAGCGCATCCATCGCGTCAGACTCTTCATCACTGATTTCTCGCGGCACCATCATGCTGAGACCGAACGTCAGGTTACTAGCTTCTTTACGGCGGATTAATGTCGGGTTGGCACTGGAGAGTTCATCACGCGGCACATTAAAGCGTTCACCTTGCTTCAACTCCCAACTTTCAAGCTGACGAATGATTTCGCTTCTACGACCATGTAGTTTACCGGCTATCACAAAACGCATATTTCGCGCCGTGTGAGTGCGACGATAATGCTCTTTGATATCGGAAAGACTGACGTTGTTGATAGTTTGCAGACGCTGCCAAAACGTTAGTGTATCCTCACCGAGCAGCTGTTGTATCTTTGGCCAAAGTACGCGGTTGTGATTGTTTAAAAAGCCTGTCAGTTCGCTTTTTACATTTCCCTTTTCAGCTTCAAGCTCTTCTTCGTTGAAACGTGGTTGGCAAATCGCCAGCTGTTGAAGCCGCAATATACGTTCCCATTCAAAATCGGCACAGTCTGCTACATATACCATGGAAAGATCGCTGGTATAGGCGTTGTGATAGGCACCGTTCTTGGTGAACTCCGCCTCGTATTCGTGTTCGCTTTTGAATCCTGCGTTTGCACCGAAGGCCATGTGTTCCATGATATGCGCGGTTTCATAAATATCTTTGAGCTTTACGTAGCGGTTGCCGGCACGAAACTGAAACTGGAAACTCATCACGGTAGCGCCAGGTACGTTTATAAGCAACCCGCTGGCACCGTTTTTTAACTTGACTTCTTGGACAGTATGATTCACGTGGTGTATTCTTTCTGCTCGTCAGCTCTGTTATTTACGGCCTTTTTTGCGATTTTGGCGCTGCGCTTTTTTCTTTTTGCGCGCTTCATTCTTCACACGGTTGGCATCAGAAGTTGACTTTAGTTTCGTCACTTTGAAATCATCATCTCGATTCGCTTCACCACTACCAAGTTCGTTTACGCCACGCTCTACCGACGTTTCCACCATGCGCGTTAGCTCTGTATCATGACGCTCTTCTTCCGCTGCCAGCACATCATGTTTGTGTACATGCATAATTGCGCGCAGTACTTCATCACGCAGTGTAGCCTGCAAACCATCAAATAGTTTTTGTGATTCCGAACGATATTCGACTAGAGGGTCACGCTGGCCTACGCTACGCCAGTGAATGCCATCACGCAAATGCTGCATGTTTTCAAGATGTTGCATCCACAGTGTGTCGAGCACCTGCAAGTATACGTCACGCTCAACTTTACGAAGTGTTTCGGCTTCAATTTCCTTCTCTTTGTTCGCGTAGAGTTTATCAGCCAGTTTTACGGCTAATTCCAGGCGAGCTTTATCTTTTTTCTCGTTGCCAACTTTTTCCATTTCATCACGAGACGCCGGAAAGACTGCTTCGAATTCATCGTAGAATTTCGGATTATTTTTAGCCGGAAGAAGTGTCAGATCACGCATCTTTTCTGTCAGCAAACGCTCAATCTCTTCCTTGATGTTTTCACCTTCAAGAATCTTGCGGCGCATCATGTACACAACGCGGCGGTGACGGTTTATCACGTTGTCATATTGCACCACGTTCTTTCGGGTATCGAAGTTGTAGCCTTCCACGCGTTTCTGTGCGGCTTCAAGTGTTTTTGATACGGCCTTGTTTTGGATTGGCGTATCTTCATCGACGCCCAATCGGTCCATCAATGAAGCGATACGTTCGCCTTGGAAAATTCGCATCAAATCATCTTCGGTACTCACAAAAAATTGCGTTTCGCCAGGGTCACCCTGTCGTCCGCCACGTCCACGCAGCTGGTTGTCGATACGACGTGATTCGTGTCGCTCTGAACCAATCACGACTAAGCCGCCAAGTTCTTTCACACCTTTGGCAAGTTTGATGTCGGTACCACGACCGGCGATATTGGTTGCCAGTGTCACCGCGCCCTTTTCACCTGCCTTTTCTACGATGGCCGCTTCGCGTTCGTTGTTCTTTGCGTTCAATATTTCGTACGGAATCTTTTCTTTATCCAGCCAGGTGGCAATCAATTCGTTCTTGGCGATTGATGCTGAACCCACCAACACGGGACGACCCGCCTTGTGATGCTCTTTGATAGCTTCGGCAACCGCTTTCAGCTTACCTTTTTCGGTCTTAAAAATTAGATCTTCTTTGTCGTTTCGAATAACTGGCCTATTTGACGGTATCTGAATCACATCCAAGCTGTAGATTTGCTGGAATTCTTCGGCTTCAGTGAACGCCGTACCCGTCATGCCGGAAAGTTTGTCGTACAAACGGAAGTAATTCTGGAATGAAATGGTAGCAAGCGTCATACTTTCTTCTAGTACGGGTACGTTTTCTTTCGCCTCAATGGCCTGGTGTAGGCCCTCGTTATAACGACGGCCTTGCATTAAGCGACCGGTGTGTTCGTCGACGATGATGACCTCACCATCCTTGGTCACCACGTAATCTTTGTCGCGTTTAAAGATAGCTTGTGCCTTCAACGCTTGGTCCATGTGATATACGGTACGTACGTACTCCGGCGTGAACAAATTTTTTATTCCGAGCATCTTCTGCACTTTTTCAACACCGATGTCCGATAGTGAGACGCTTCGGCGCTTCTCGTCGAGAATGTAGTCTTCATCTACCAGTTTGGCAGCAATCTTAGCGAATTGGTAATAGCTTTCCGGGTTTTCCGCCGCTGGAGCCGAGATAATAAGTGGTGTCCTCGCCTCATCGATAAGGATAGAGTCCACCTCGTCGACGATAGCAAAATTCAGCTCGCGCTGACGCAAAAGCTCTACGTCGTCAACCATGTTGTCGCGCAGATAGTCGAACCCAAATTCGTTGTTGGTTCCGTACGTAACATCAGCAGCATATGCTTCTTTACGTGTACACGGACGAAGTTTGCGCATGCGTGGGTCGGTGTGGTTTTCGTTGTCGAAATCTTTGTCATACAAAAATGATGCATCATTGATGATACATGCAGTTGAAAGCCCCAGAAAATCAAAAAGTTCACCGTTCCAGCCAGTGTCACGCTGTGCCAGATAATCGTTTACCGTCACGATGTGCACACCTTTTCCTTGCAGCGCATTCAGGTACGCAGGCAATGTTGCCACGAGCGTTTTTCCTTCACCCGTCTTCATCTCGGCGACATTTCCTTCATGAAGTGCTATACCGCCTATAAGCTGTACGTCGAAGTGGCGCATGCCAAGTACGTGGTCACTAGATTCCCTAACTAACGCAAAGGCGTCAGGTAATACACTATCGAGCGTCGCGCCCTTCTTGGCAAGTTGTTTACGTAGCTCATCCGTCTGTTTTCTCAGATCGGCTTTTTTCATTTTCTTGTATTTGTCTTCTAGCGCGTTGATTGCAGCTACCTTTTTCTCAAGTCCCTTTAAAATCCGCTTTTGCGGGTCACCAAAAATTTTAGTTAGCACTTTTTGACGATTTACAGCCATGTTCCCTCACTACTTCTGAAAAATTAGTCCTAAAAACTTCTTTTCATTATACGCTGTTTTATCGATATATAAAAGAGGTAGAACCCTTTATTATTCTTTTTTTAAAAACCTAACTTTCTGTTCTTGCAACGCAAGAACTCTAATCCTTTCTTTTGTGCCACCAAAAGAAACAAAACTTTTGTTCTTATGCCACAAGCAGCCTTGTTCTTTCAGCTGAAAGAACCAAAAGCCTTCTTTTGTCTTGATACAAAAGAATCAAAACATCAAGTCCAGCTTCCCTCTGCCTGGGTAAGCGTGTGTTGTTTTTACAATCACCTGCGGAACTCGCTCTCTACTAAATGCCACTGGCACCATTGGTATTTGCTCACACAGTCCTCGGTTTTGTAAGATTGTAAAAGCCAAACAACGCTTCCGCCATGATAGCTGGAAGAGGACGATAGGTAGTTACACCAGCTATGTAGCTGGTAATGTTACGTAAGAAAGTGTCACTTTCTTACGACAATTTCTTGTGAGCATCTGCAAGAACCGTACTAAAGCCAGGCATGACTTCTTTGCGAAACGAGGACCACCCCGAAGGGGCGACCAGAGGGAGTTCCGCAGTTTCCAAAGAAGTCAGGGCTGGCTTTATATCGCGTTCTGAAGCCGCTCATAAGTTTTTGATTCTTTTTGCGCTCAAAAAGAAGGCTGTTTTGTTTCTTTTGCAGCTGTAAAAGAAAGGATTAGGGGTTCTTAGTCACAAGAACAAAAAAATAAGTTTTTTCAAAAGAGCTCTACTCCTGCTCGCGGGCATAACTGCGCTTGAAGCGACTGAGAGCTGCCCGTGTTTTTCCAACATGTCCGATACGCGTATCTTTATACTTACGAAGCTGGGTTGCAAGTTTTGCTTCTACGATATCAATGGCTGCCATCACATTCATGGTCGAATCTTTGGCGGTAAGCTTTTTATCAGGTACATATAATACTACTTCCGCCTCATATTTATTACCATTATTACGGTTCACCTCTTTTAAAATAACCTCGGCACTGGCGCTTTTTCGCGCGTGACGAGGTAAGAATCTGTCGAGCCGTCCAATCTTTTTCGTGACGTATTTCTTTGTATCAGCGTCAATATCGTACCTGACGCCAGTTACGTTGATAGTGTGTATCACAAGGGCCCTCCTTTTTTAGGATTTCTGGGTACTTATAGTATAGCACTCTGCCTGATTTTATACACCTACGCGCTATGACTCGTACTGTCGCCAAAGATTGGGCGCATGCTTTTTCAAAGCATCTTTCATGTCTTGATACATCCACGTCGCACCATGTTCATTTACCCAACCGGGGGCTAATACGTGGCTGAGCACCCTCTCGCTATAAGCATCCATTGCAGTGACTGCTTCGCTAAATTTCGCTACAAGCTCACTTGGCGAAGACGTGTTACGCGCGCTAACCTCAAATGCCTCCAGCGCTTTTACGAGTCGAGCTTGGACATCATCTCGATTTGGATCTTGACTCGCGTACTTAAGCTCTTCTATCATCACTCGAGGTAGTGCGTATCCGGCTAACGTTCCGAGTGGTTCCATTCTATCGAAATAATCTTCAGGAATGGATGTTTCGTCGTAGGCAATCATTCTTTCAACATCATCAAGTTCACGCTTCGCACCTGTTGAAAACGTTTCTGCAAGCTCTGGATTCATCTCTTCAAGCATATCTGTTAGATGCACAAACCAAAAACTTACTTCACCATAACGTTCTATCATGGCGTTTGGTCCACGGCCGGGTGTCGTATTTTCAGGGTCTGTTAGGCGTTCTACTACAGGACAACCGGCTGCCCATCCAAGCGAACGTGCTAAATCCCTACCTTCCAGGTTATCAATATCTTTTTCGACAAGATTAAGAAAGTGGCCGCTACCGAAAGAGCCGGGTTTCAGGTGCACTTCACTCGTTTTCATCATACTATTTTATCATATTTACGCGAATAAATCAATACTTGCGAGTGTTCGCAGCCCCTACCGCTTCACGAACAGTGTTATACCCGTCGCGTTCTAGTAGCTTCACGAGCCCATCATTTATACTTCCCGCGAGCTGAGGACCTTCGAAAATAAGACCGGTGATAAGCGCAACCAGTGTTGCACCTGCAAGTATCTTTTCATATGCATGTTCAGCGCTCATGATGCCCCCAATGCCGATAATGATCAGCCTGTCACCGTATTTGTCGTAGGCATATCGAATAAGCTCGGTTGTGATGTCGCGCGTAGGAGCACCGCTCAGGTTTCCTTTCACAGTATCAGGCAATATGTCCTCTAGTTTTACGGCGTTTCTATCTTTAAAAAGATTGCCGATTGCCACCCCAGTAACTTGATGTTTAACGATCACCTGAAGCAATGCATCAAAGTCATTTAACTCCATATTGATTGGCATTTTGATTATGACTGGTTTTGAGAGTTGTAACGTATCAATGCGTGCAAGCAATTTCTCAAGACGCTGCGATGTCGTAAACGGCTCTCCCCCGAATGTGTTTGGACAACTGATATTTATTTCAAGCATCTTTACCTGAGCCAATTTATCGAATTCTTGCAAACTGGCACAATAGTCTTCAATCGCTGCCGACTGAGTAGTAGTAGTTTTTGAATTGGTTTTTGCCACAGATACGCTTAGTGGAAAGTGCGAGAACATGGCTGGCTTATAGTTCATAACACGCTTCGCTACGACTTCAGCGCCTTCACTCGGCAACCCGGCATTTACTACGAGCGACTTTGAATTTGGCAACCGATAATACCATGCGCCGTCATTTCCTTTATATTCACCCCATGTTACAGAGCCGCCAGTCATCCAGCCAAAGCCTACCGCGCGAATCATTCTTGGCAGAGTTATTTGTTTGTCAAAACCTGCGCTTAATCCCACGGGGTTTTTAAAGTGTATTCCAGCTACAGTCTGAGCTAGTACTGAACTATTTTGATACGACCAGAGCTGCGGCAAATTGCGTACTAGTGGCACTTTTTGGACAAAAAGTGTGAGCCGAACCATCCCTTTATGCACACCGTCTGGCTGATAACGGAATAGCAAAGGCTTGACCACATGAATATAAAGCCAGTGCGTTAACTGGCGTATATACAATTTCATATTATTACAAGCTTTCTCGTCCGCCGAGGTATGGTTTCAGTACTTCAGGAACACGGACATCGCCATCTTTGGTCTGATAGTTCTCGATAATGCCGATAAGTGGACGCTGGCTAAAGGCTGTCGCATCATTCGTATGCGCAAGTTCAACCGATCCGTCTTTGCGTCGCACACGTGTTTTCATGGCTCGAGTTTGGTAATCACCAATATAGTCGGCGGTGTGCGTTTCACGATATGTGTTCTGAGATGGCAGCCACATTTCTACATCCACACCTTTTGCGTTCGGACGACCGATATCTGCTGTACATTTCTCAAGCACGTGATATGGCAAACCAAGCTGTTGCATAAGATATTCTTGTATTGCTACAAGGAATAAATGTTCGTCATACGATGTCTCAGCAGTAGTGAAACACTCCATCTCGAGCTTATTAAATTGATGAAGCCTAAAGATACCCTCTGTGTCTTTACCGTAGGTACCGGCTTCGCGACGAAACGCCGTAGTATATCCGACATACCGGATTGGCAACTGCGATTCATCAAGAATTTCATTCATATAAATTGGTGAAATCGTGTGTTCAGCGCTAGCGTTGAGCCACAGGTCCTCATCTTCGATTTTATAGGTCTGTTCTTGACGATTCAGACGTCCGGTCGCCTCAAATACCTCTTGTTTTGCAGCGGCTGGTGGCAAAATAGGTATGAAAGGCTTTGTTGAGACATTTAGTCCTTTTTCTTCAATAATTTGTTGCAATATTGATTGGTTTGTAAGCACATGTATGCCGAATTGCCACAACGCCATTTCTAGTAACACCAGGTCTCCCATGGTGTAGACGAAACGAGCACCAGCTATCTTTGCACCTCGCTCTTTATCAAGCCAGCCTTTTGCTTCTGCGATTTCAGCATGGTTTTTTGGCTCAAAATCAAATTGTGGCTTCTCACCCCACACACGGATTTCAACGTTTTCTTCTTCGCTAGCTCCAACTGGCACCTCATCGAGCGCCACGTTCGGTACAGACTTAAGGAGAGTAATGAACTCTTCCTCAACATCAACCAGATACTTTTCTCGTTCCGCTAGCTGAATTTTGATTTGCTTGCCTTCATCGATGACATCCTGTGTAGGCTTACTACCCTTCATCTTAGCAGCGTTTACATTACGCTGCTCTCGTAGCTCATCAACTTGCTGCTGCAACGTCCGACGCTCTTCATCAAGCTCAAGGAGGTGTGAGATAGATATATCATAGCCCTTTTGCTTTGTTGACTCTTGAACTCTGTAGGCATTTTCCCGAATATAGCGAATATCTAACATACTGCCACAATTATACCTGATTCAAAATAAAATATCAGCTGTCGCTTACGAGAGTTGGGCATTACTCAGTGCGCAGTGCCTCAATCGGGTCAAGCTTGGCAGCTTTACGCGCCGGGAACCAACCCGCCAGCATAGCAATCACGATGAGAGCGAAGATAAGCATAAGTACAGGTACGATTTGGAATATTAGCAGATAGTTTCCGTCCCCCAGACCAAGCTGTTTGGTAATCAACGGATTCAACAAGGTACCGACAAGCCATGCCAGACCTGAGCCGATGATACCGCCAAGTAGGCCTATCCACGCCGCTTCAAACTGGAATAGTCTGCTTACATGTTTGCCCCGCATACCAAGTGCCTTCATCAAACCAATTTCACGCGTTCGTTCCAAAACGCTGATGTACTGCGTATTGATGATACCGAACACACTGGCGATGAGCGCGATAATACCGAACCCGGTTACTACACCTTGCAATGTATTTACAATCGTAAATAGTAGTCCCTGGATATCTTTTGCTGTCCTTGCCACAATCGTGGTGCCATCATGAGCTTTCTTATACTCACTCTGCACCGTTTCTTTCACCGTTTCCGGCTTGTGCCCGTCTTTAACCCTTACCGTAGCCATGATGTACTGTTGATATTGGTCGGTGCCCTTCGTGATATAGTCGGATAGCTCTTTTGCCTTTTTTTCCGAGATAGACAAACCGCTACTCGCCGATAGTGCCGTGCTCGATTTTGCACTCACGGCCACTACCGTGAGTTTTTCATCCCGGCTATTAGGGGTTAGCTTTTTCTGCAAAGCGGCCAGCCCTTCGTGAGCGATAATGTTCTGTATTTCCTTCTCTGACAATTGACTCGCCGATGCAACGACATGAAGCGTGACGGTCTTACCTATCATTTCCTTAGGCGAAAAACCGAGTTGTTCAGCAAATGCTGCCGGAACGATTACTCCGCTATCTTTAATTTGGGTACCGACTGGCGGTAGTTTGCCAGCAGCTACCTCTGACCGTACGCTAGGATCATATGCCGTTACATCGGTCGTATATTTTTTATCTTTACCTTCAAACGTAACGTACTGAACCGAAACGGTATACATCGGCGTTACCGACTCTACCCCGTCTACTTTTTCTACAAAGGCGATATCATCGGCGGTGAGCGTTTTGAATGTCACGCCACCAAGTTGGGTTGCATTCGGGGAATACTCTTTCAAGCCGGTCGATGTGGCTCCTCCACCGAATATATTCTTGTCTTTAGCTATAAACACGCTTTGCGGATCGATATTACTTGATATCAATTTGGCGGCATATTGTCGCGCACCCTCGCCTGCTGCCAAACTCAACGTCAATGTAAATGCACCGACGGCGATAGCCAAGCTGGTGAGAATCGTGCGACCCTTGGCATTCCTGAGGCTGCGGCCGGCACGAGCGAAAATGTCACGATATCTCATAGTGACCTCCTTTTCTTTGCCGGCGTAATGATACGCCCGTCTTTGATATGAATCTGATGGTCACACTTCGCGGCAAGATCGGCATCGTGCGTCACGATAACGAGCGTTGAGCCAATTTTCTTATTAAACGTAAATAGCAATTTCTCTACCATTGCACCCGTTGCGCTATCCAGGTTACCGGTCGGCTCGTCGGCAAAAATAATACTCGGTTTATTTACAATGGCGCGGGCAATAGCCAGCCGCTGTTTCTGGCCACCGGATAAATCTTTGGCTTTCGAATTTATCTTATCTAGAAGGTCAACTTGTTCCAAAGCCACTTGCACCCGCTTTTTACGAGTACGACGGCTTACGCGCGATATTTCAAGCGGCAAGCTGACATTCTGCGCGCAGGTTTCATTTGCCTGTACGAAAAACGCCTGAAAGATAAAACCGATTTTTTCAGCGCGGAACCTATCAAGCGCCTTGTTCTTTAATAAGGATATATCTTGGTTATCAATGGTTATCGTGCCGGAAGATACTCTGTCAAGTCCGCTCATCACATGCATCAACGTGCTCTTGCCCGAGCCGGATTTACCCACGATAGCAACACTGCTACCGCTGGCGATGTCGAGTGTTACGTTATCAAGCGCCGTGAATGTACGATCCTTCTTCCCATACACTTTGCTGACGTTACGAAGTGATATCACGCTGACTCCTTTTTTCTTTTTGCCTTGACGGTTGCTGGTACCTGGTACGGCTTACCTTCATAGAGCTTCGGTAGCCTTGCAAGCACCAAACCGCAGCCTGCAAACAACATCACCATGAATACAAGTATGTTCAATACTGGTATGAGTAGGGCGATAAAGAGTAGTAGTGCACCTACCACGGCACGCACCACCACCTGAATAGTGTTTGCTCCGTATACTTTAGTTCCCACAAAGTAGGCGAAACCTACCGGTGAAAGTGCCATCACAAGCAGCCATGCAAGCATCACTACGTAGGCGATGAGTGCCCCGAAACCAGTTATCAGCAAGACCAGTGCAACAATCGGCAAGAATATGACGAACGCCAGCCCAAGCGCTATGGCAATACCGAACATACCCCACGATACATTCCCGATATTGTGAACTTGCCGAGGAAATATTGCCGTAGCTACTATCACGAGCAGTGCCATCGCGATCGCTAGGCCGATACCAAGTAGTAGCGATCCACCCTGATTAGATTGGTCTTGTTGCTTGTAGTGAAACTTGGTGGTGCCTTGTACCACACCCGTAGGAACGACCGTTCGTTCCGGTGCGTAGTACACGAAGTTACCCCCTACCTTGGCCGTGTCGGCGAAACTAGCTGTCTTAAATCCGCTCATGATGTCACGTCCTATGGTACCGTCTACAGATAGTGTGGTCGCACCCGCAGTCATGTCGCGGCCCACCCTACCGTTTATAGAAAGCTGGTCGGCTCCACCGGTTAGGTCACCACTTAACACTGATGATTCTTCAGTCGTCACATTGGCTCCAGCCACGGTGGCATTACCAGATATGTTCCCTTTTAGATTAACAGTGGCACCTGCTGCGCGCACATCACCATTCACCGTTCCACCGATGGTAACCGTATTTCCCGCACACAACACATCTCCATCGACAGTACCTTCCACTCGTACAGAGTTACCCGCACAATACACGTCACCTTTTACGGTGCCTTCCACGAGTACGGTATTACCTGCGAGGTAGGCGCTACCATCAACCGTTTGGCCTTTTTTTACCACGCTCGTGCCGTTTTCATTCGCCACGAACAATGCACTGGCCGACGCCTTCATGCCCATGAATGCCCCGGCTAGCAACATTACTCCAATCGCCGCCAGGCTAATTTTTCGCATCTTCATGACCCCTCCTCGCTTACTTCTAATTTTATTGTAGTCTCTCTACTTGCGGTTTTCAATTGGTTGGGTTTACCAACCGCCGCCACCGCCACCGCCACCTCCGCCGCCAGACGAACCGCCGCCGCTGCCAGAGCTGCTCGAGCTAGCGTAGTTTGTGGCAGAACTAAAACTGCTCATAGCAGAGCTGAAGGCTGCCGCCTGGAACACGCCGCTGTGGCCACTGTACCAATCTGGCTGAGCATTTGCCTGCTCATAATAGCTGCCGAGTTGCTTGTTCCACTGCTTTTCCTGGCCAAACAATATGGCATACGGCAACGTACGTTCATACAGCTCTAGTCGTTTTTTGGTGTCCGTGCCGATATCCGCGCCTACTTTTTCTACGCCTTCAGGACTTTGCAGCACTTCCAGCCTATCTTTTTCAGCCAGCTTGATATACTCTTTGAATCCAAGTAAGTAGCGTTTGAGCTCCAGTCCCTTTTCTGTGAGCGGCCACACTGCAAACGACAACCCGAATGCAAGCGCGGAAACAAGAATAAACACCGGTGAAAGCGATAGCACAGTGACAATAACTAGTATCTTGGCAATCTTCTTAAATGACGCGCGCGCCTGCTCGTCCTTTTCGCGAAGACCATACTCGCCGCGTACTAGTTTCTTCAAGTCTTTATCGTTGTTCATCGTGCGCGTATAAAATGCGGTATTGTTTTTCAATGTCTTCAGGTTTAGGCGTTCACCGATTGCTGGAGTTTTTCCAAACGTATCTCTGAGCAGTTCTTTCTCTTCCCACATCAAACCTCCGGTATCCTTAATGATTTCAATCTCATATTCAGCCGGCCTGAACAAACTTTTTTCTTTCACCTCATATATGCGTACATAGTGGCGTACCGCAAGGTCTATCAGCTGCGCCGCCATCACCGAGCGAGGAGCGGTCACAAACTGACAGGCGGTGGTCACACTCATATCTTTCGGCGGTATATACTCAGGCGGAATTGGGCCCAGTTTGCCGCCACGCTCATTTACCAAGTTGAACCGGGTTATCAACCATATCGCAAGAACAATACTGATAGCTATCGCGACCAGCTGCACTTTGCCCCATATGTCAACGGCGCGCTCCCATATAGTCTGCTGGTAGGCTGCAAATGTATGCGGCTGAAACCCGACAGCAATCGTCATATTCTGATAACTTCCTAATGGCCCAGGTGTCGACGCAACGAACTCACCTGCCGCCGGTTCGCTAATAACACAGCTTGTAGTCGCACCCTGCGGCCCATACGCGCACGAGCGGTTGGTGGTGATGTATTGCTTTAGCGCATCCGCCACGTGCACGCGTGCACTTACTTTGTAGAAACTTTGCGGCCACGACAGACCGTTCGTATCCCAGTAAAATTCGTCATCGTTGGTGTCTTTGAAATAGTTTGTCACATCATGTTGTGTATAGGTAAGGACGTACGTCTGTGGACCATGTACATAGCGGTCGGCGTCACCGATGCGAAGTACTAAATTGCCATTAGAATCATACGTACTGTAGTGCAGCGGTGTGCCACTTGTGTCAGTCACGGAATTTATAGTGAGATGAGTCGGATGCCCGTCATAGATTTTTGGAATCGCTCGTTCGATTCCATGGTTTTGGTCAAATGTCGGGAACTGGGCCGTCAGTGTTTCAACGGTTTTCAGTACCGAGCGCTTATCCTTATCAACACTAAGGTAATAATCGGCCGCGAAGTTCAAAAAATGAAAATCCTGAGTACTCGCAAACGCCGGCACGACAAATAGACTTGCTGCTATCAGTCCTCCGAAAACCCCTGAAAGAAGTCGTTTCATCTGCTACATATTGTAGCAGTTTGTGGGCGTTAGCGGTATTGGTAACTGTTACTGCTACCGCTGCCATTCATCATCGAACTACCGCTGGAATTGTCGCTACCCCAAGGCTGGCCTTGGTTCATCATGAAACCACGCTCATTGAAGTTGCTATGGTTTTCGTACATTCTCGCAGATATGAACGCCAACCACACAAACATCACACCAAGTAGCACTGCCAGCACGATTTGCATCTTGCGTTGTGATTCCAAACGACTTTCTATAGTATCTTTGCCGTTTGCGGCAGCAGCTACAGGAATTTTCGATGCAACGCTCGGCTTCGCCGCCTCCTGCTTGATTTCTTTCTCTACTATCTCGGTCTTTTCCGGCTTTTCGTCATCATGCTTCGCCACGTTATCACTCCTTGCTACCATTATTTATCAGTAGTGTAGCAAGGAAATCTGAGTCAAAGCTGAAAGCTATTCAAATTTTAAATCTGAGTAAACTGCGCGGGTTGTTTCGTCGATGTCAGCTTTGAGTTGCGGGAACGGCACACCCTCACGTGCGGTTACGCCTTCGAAAATCCAGAATACTCGTTCCGAGTGCCCCCAGCCACAGGCGGGCGGCATGCCGTATTCCAGCATTTCCACGTAATCAATATCAAGCATCATGGCTTCATCGTCACCAGCGTCACGCATGGCCTGTTGTTCCGTAAAGCGATTCAATTGATCAATTGGGTCATTCAATTCACTGAAACCGTTGCCCAGTTCGCTACCGGCAATCACCGGCTGAAAACGCTCCACCACACGAGTATCCTCTGGGTTGCTCTTTGCGAGCGGACTAATGAATTTCGGTGTGTTAATCAGCCACACCGGCCCGGTTACATCTTTACGGATATGTTTCCAAAGCTTATCGATACCGCGCGGAATTGAATCGGTTTTTTCAACTTCTAGGCCATTCTCTTTCAGTTTCGCAGCTACTTCTTCGATAGTAGTATCATATACATTGATATCGTAATGTTTCTTGATTACCTCAGCGTAATCCCACACTTCCCACTCACCGCTCATATCTACGTCGAACTCGCCGAGCTTGAATTGTAATGTGCCGAACGTTTTCTCCAGCGTTACCTTAAACATGTCTTCCATGAATTTCATACCGTCGCGCCAGTTCGCGTAGGCCCAGTACCATTCCATCGCCACATGTTCGGGTAGATGTTCGTCGCTATAATTTTCGTTTCTAAAGCGAGGACCAAGGTCGTATACTTTTTCAAAGCCGGCGCCGATCAATCGTTTCAATGGAAGTTCATGACTGATGCGTAGGTAAAATTGTTGGTCATCAAGCGCATCCATGTGTGTCACGAACGGATTAGCGTCGGCACCACCTGTGGTGTGCTCAAGCACGGGGATATTGATTTCCGTAAAGCCATGCTCATTCAAATAGTCCCTCGTAGCCTGCCAAAATACGCTGCGACGACGAAAACGCTCGCGCACATCCAGGTTTACATTCATATCAACATAGCGACGGCGAAATCGCTCTTCTTTACGCGTCAGTTCGGTCGGCATCGGCCTAAGCGCCTTAGTAAGCAGGCGCAGACTTTGTACTCCCACAGATTTTTCACCTGTCTTGGTAGTTATCACTTCACCTGTCGCTTCGATAAAATCACCGCTATCCAGCAGATTAAGTTCTTTCATACCCAGCACGCCGCTCGCAGCATCTAGCTCCGCCACATCGGGGCCATGAAGGAATAACTGCACTTGGCCACTTTCGTCACGTACCACAATAAAAGCGAGCTTACCGAATTTTCGAAGCGTCATAATACGCCCCGCAATCGTCACGGTCTGGCCTCGTAGTTCATCAAATTTTTCTACCACATCGGAAACTATGTGAGTACGACGCGCTTGGGCTGGATACGGATCCACCCCCAGCGCTTTCAGTTGCTCAAGTTTCTTGATGCGCTCGTCTCTGTAATCTTGCAATGTTGCCATTGTTATTAGTATACCGTAAATGATTCAATTTACATCACGGTTGCGCTTTATTGATAATTTGTGGTTTAATACTATATATAATTAACCAATAACATAAACACTATGCTTGGAATACTCGATAAAACTAGTCATGGTCATGCTTCTCCAGAAGAACTGACCAGTACCTTAGCCACGCTTACTCATGAAGCCGAATTAAGTACGGCTGGCAATCGTCTACCCGATCGTAAACTTAGAAAAGAAGTTGCACGCACGGCACAATTGTTGATTATGACCACTGATAGTCATGAGGCGCTGACACCGGATGTATTGAATCTTCTTGAATCAGCTATAGATGTCACGGGCGGGCAACGCAAGTTAGTAGCACACGTACTTGAAGTTGTTGAAGCACTTCCACCGGATGATTTTCATCGCCGAGTCATCGAAACGACAGCCGAAAAAGGCATCAGTACCGAAAGTGCCATGCTTGAACTTATGAAAGAGGGGGCACGTCGCGCACCGCAGGAATTACGAGACGAAACAGCTACGCCAGAAGTTGGCGTAGGCCCTGAATATGACTTCGTATTTGATCCGAATGTCGATAATCCAATGTCGGTAGACAAGCAACCGCCAGCTCGCTTCAGCCTCTATAAAGATAAGGATGATTCAAAGGCAGCTTAGCTGATCGTAACGATTTCGTAGTGAATTTCGCCTTTTGGCGTCGAGACGGTGGCTTTTTCGCCGATTTTCTTTCCCATTAAAGCCTTGCCTATCGGGGATTCGTTTGAAATACGTCCGCTCGTAGGGTCAGCCTCAACCGGACCTACTACATGGTAGTGCACCTTACCGCCGCCATTCTTAAGCTCCACTTTACTACCCAAACTTACGCTGGATTTCTTGCTGCCTTTGATGATTTCAGCATTCAGCAAAATATCCTCGATTTCAGCCACACGGCTTTCAACCAAGCCCTGCTCTTCACGAGCAGCGTCATATTCTGCGTTTTCGCTCAAATCACCATAACCACGTGCATCGGCAATCTTGTCGGCGATTTCGCCGCGGCGACCTTTAAGCTTCTCGAGCTCTGCCTCGAGTTCTTTACGTCCTTCTACAGTAATCTGGTATATCTTTTTCATAGTGATAACTCCTTTGGTGAAAAGAAAAAGTCTTATAAAGAGGTGCCTGCTGGCACCACCTTGACATTTCAATTTGCTACATCGCTTTTCGCTTAAGGTTAGACGACGTTCACAATTATATTAGTCTAGCAAGAACCTCTTCGACTGTCAATGTCTCCTGAGTGCTATCAACCCTTTTCACGAGCTCAGCTTTGCTCTCTTCAACCAGTCGATCGCTTACCGTCACGCGGTATGGAATACCAAGTAGCTCCGCATCGGCGAATTTCGCGCCAGGACGTTCATTTCGATCGTCATATAATACTTCTACGCCAGCCTTTTGCAGCTGTTCATACAGCGCGTCGGCGCTTGCTTGACCCTTCTCGCCAATCGATACCAAGTACACTTTGTACGGCGCGATATTTTCCGGCCACACCAAACCTTTGTCATCACTCATTTTTTCCGCGATGATACCCATGGCACGCGTGATGCCGATACCGTACGAGCCTATATACAGTGATTTCTGTATCCCATCCTCGTCCGTGAAGTAGAGTCCCATCTCGTCGGTCTTCTGAGTACCAAAATTGAAGATATTGCCCATCTCGGCCGTTTTTACCTTCTCGAACTCATCCTTGTTAATGCCAAGTTCCTTCACTGCATCATCGATAACTTCTTCGTTGACGGCGACATTCTTTTCGCGGTGCAAATAAATCACGTCCTCACCGGCATCACATATTGTTTGGAACTCGTGACTGAACTTGGTAAATGCACCGCCACTGGCGAATGTGACGTAGGTATCCTGGCCAATCCCTAAGCGGTCGTAGACACGCTTGTAACTTTCGATGGTCAGTTGGTAATAGCGCTCCAAATCCTCGGCAGACGTATGGAATGAGTACATATCCTTCATTAGGAATTCACGACCGCGCATGACACCGCTCTTAGCACGCAGTTCGCCTCTCATCTTAGTTTGGAACTGATACAGACTGATGGGCAGATCCTTGTAGCTTTTAATATACTGCTTCATCATTTCGACAATCGGCTCTTCGTGACTCCACGCCAAACCTAGTTCCGTCCCATCCTGCAAGTGGGTTTTCATAAATATATCGACTACTTTGTTGTCCCAGCGCCCAGTTTTTTCCCAGATTTCTTTGCGCTGCAATGTAGTCATGATAAGTTCATTGCTATCAATCGCATCCATTTCCTCGCGCACAATCCGTTTGATTTTTTCCACCACCCGTAAACCAAGGGGTAAGTACGCGTACGCACCAGCCATCTCTTTGTAGACATATCCGGCGCGAATCAGCAGTTGCGCGTTCTTCGATACCTCATCGGCAGGTGCCTGTTTCAAGGTCTTCGTGAATAATTTCGATACTCTCATCTGTTACAGCATACCAACAATTACAGGATTGATAAAGAGACAATAAAAAGCTATCGCATTTTTTATGGCATGTACCAACACTCCAGCCCATATATTGCCTGTACGAACACGTAAAATACCGACTACTATGCCCATTACGAACGTATCGATTCCCACTAGCCACTGCAAGCCGGTACTGCCCGGCAGGTGCATTGCACCAAACGCCAGCGCACTTAGTGTAATAGCTATCCAAACCGGCATAAAACTTCTTAGTTTTCCAAGCAAATAGCCCCTAAATAACAGTTCTTCAGCAAACGGTGCAATGACCACAAGGGTCATAAATGCAACGATAAACTCAAAGTTTTGTACCAAATGAGAAAATGGCAAATCTTGAGCCTCGTTTAAATGTCCGCCCCGAAGCAAAAGACTTATCGTGCTAGAAACCACCAATGACAACGCAATATATGCAACATATCCAAGAATACCCAGTCCAATATCAGACCACGTGGGCACCCTGCCAAGACCAAGTTCTCGTTTGTTCGTTCGGCGGCCAAGCCACCAAGGTATCCCTATCGCCAGTAGCACAGCCAAGCTATACGACATCGCCGCATAAATTGTCACATATACCGATTCATTCATCTTTCCCAGCATAGGAAAAATCATGGCAAGCACAGATAACAAATATGAAACAATAAACTGCGCGCCTATGAATGATACCGCGACCCATATTGTCAAACGAGCGGCTCGAAATGTCTTAGCCGACCAGCTTACCGACATCAGCAATTGTTACCACTATGATTAATCCGATTAAAACCATGAATCCTATAGCCTGAATACGTTCTTCTCGTTCTTTCGTAAGCGGACGTTTCATGATGCGGAAAAGTGTCATAGTAAACCAGCGCCCGCCATCAAGTGCCGGAATTGGCAGCACGTTCATCACGGCCAAGCTCAGTGAAATGATTCCCGTCAGAAGTAACAAAGCTTTTATACCGGCTTTTTCCATGGCTGGGAAGATTACACCCAAGATACCAACAGGGCCTGATACGCTATTCGCGGCCGAACTAAGCGCTTCGTTGCCGCTCTTTTGTACAGCCTCGTCGCTGCTAAATTTGCTGGCGATGCCGGTCACAAGATTCGTGACAAGCTTACCAAGACCTGTAAATGTTTCGCCGGTCAGTTGGAGTGTCGTTCCCACACCAACGATTGGCGCAGACCACGTAGAGTAAAGTTCGCTACGCTCTGATGAACCGACACCCAAGTACCCTTTTCCATTGCTATTATCCGACCGAAGTTTCACGCTAACGGTATGTTCTTCATGGTCGCGTGAATACGTTATTCGAACTGTCTGGCCTTTCAGCTCTGCCGTGGTTTTAGCGAGTTGGTCAGCAGTTTGCATCTCACGGCTATTAATTAAGAGCAGTTCGTCGCCTGTTTTCAAGCCCGCCTTTTCAGCAGGAGATCCGGGCGTAACACTGGCTATCTGTAGTGAAGCCACATTGACACGCGTATCGCCCGGCATGCTAAATTGGTTCGGCAAGATTTTCGGCATTCCTACCAGTGCCAGAATCGTAAAGATAACGATAGCCGCGCCCCAGTTCATCAATACGCCTGCAAGCAATATCTTCGTTTTCTGCCAATAGGTAGCGGCGCCATAGTCGCCTTTTTGAGTTGCCGAGTCGTACTCGCCTTTCAGTTTTACGAATCCTCCAAGCGGTAGCCAATTCACGCTGAAACGTACATTCTTGCCCAGTATACTTCGTTTTACTTTTTTACCCCACGCGATAGGCGGAAAACCTACTCCGAATTCCTCTACCACCACACCATTTCTTCTGGCCGCGATGCCGTGTCCCAACTCGTGAATAACCACAAGCAACACTAAAATAATTAAACCGACTAAAATTCCTAGTATCATTTACCCTCCAAATCTTCTGCCGCGCTGCGCATATTCATTTAGTATAACGGTTACGTCTTCCTTTGTCATTTCCGGCCAATTTTTATCTAAAAACATAAACTCACTATAGGCCGCACGCCACAGCATAAAGTTAGAAAGCCGCTTTTCGCCACTGGTTCGTACTATCAGATCACACGGCGGCACTTCCGGCGCATACAGGTTCTGGCTGATAAGTTCCGGTGTCACCTCATCGGGGTTCACACCCGACTGAACAATTTTTTTCACCGCCTCGGCGATTTCCAGCTGCCCGCCATAATTCAGGCATAGTAGTAGTTCTTTGCCCTTAAAGTGTTTGGTCTGTTCTTCCGCGGCTTCTATCAATTCAATGATGTCCGCATCAAGACCCTCTTCCGTACCGATGATCCGCAGGCGCACTTCATTTTCTATGAACATGCCCAAGTCATTTTTCAGTAGCTTCCGCAGCAGCTTCATTATTCGCCGTACTTCATCTTCCGAGCGTTTCCAGTTTTCCGTACTGAATACATACGCGCTGGCATAATTCACGCCGCGGTGCAGTGTTTCCAGCAGCACATCCTGCATGGCATTATAACCCGCCAAGTGTCCTTCATAGGCAGGCAATCCGTGCTCTTTGGCCCATCGGCGGTTGCCATCGACGATAAAGCCGATGTGGGTTGGTACGTCATTATTCATTTAATTTAATTATACCGTACATTGACTTTATATACTGTTTATGCTATAATGAGTAAATGGTTCACACCACCACATCTCCAGAATCTGAAGTTGACCTAGCTCCTAGTGTCAACTACATCGAATCAACCTACGAAGAGTACCTTCCCCGTAACAACGCTCGCCATCGTGCCGCCCCGTCGCTTGCAAAGAGCGCGCGGCGTCTGCTCGCACTGAAAAATGAAACTCCTCCGCCAAAACATAAGGCATAAGAAAACTCCCGCTCTAAGATGAGCGGGAGTTTTTAATTAGATGGTCAGCACCTCTTTTTCCTTGGCTTTGAACGTTTCGTCGATCTTGGCCTGATAGTCGTGCATCAGTTTGTCGAAGGCTTTTTCAACCGCGCGTTCGTCGTCTTCCGATAGTTCCTTGGCTTCTTTACGCCGCTTAGCGTCTTTCAGCGCGTCCTGGCGAACCGTGCGCATGGCGATGCGGCACTCTTCTACCTTATCACCGAGTTGTTTTACCATTTCACGGCGACGCTCTTCGGTCAGCGCGGGTATCGGTACGCGCACTACACGACCATCGTCGCTTGGGTTGAATCCCAGGCTCTGGTCTTCACGAATGGCGGCAGAAATTGCCTGAATGTTACTCGGGTCAAACGGGCTCACTAGCAACATCTGTGGCTCCGGTGCGGTGACGTTGGCCACTTGGTTTAGCGGCATCGGCGCGCCATACGCCATTACGTGCACGCTCGAAAGCATGTCGGGGTGAGCACGGCCGGTACGCACCTTTTTCAGCTCTTCGCTGAAGTGCTCCAGGGCATGGTCCATTTTTACTTCATACGGTTTGGTATCAAACATTTTTTCTCCTCTTTATCACTAGTATAACAAACAGGCTTCCTGTTACAGAAGCCTGTTCGCTATAAACTCTAAGGTCTATTTATCAAATATGCTTTTCGTAGCAACGCTTGCAGCAGTCGACATGATAGTAGAATCTTTATATGCTGCAAGACTTTTTTTCTGTTTTGTCGAATATGCCACTCTCGGCCATCGTTATTTCATTCTCTGTTCGCTTAATATCATAAATTACATAATTGTCAGTTTTATCATCAAGTGATAAATACATCGGCACTTCTCCTCCAAAAGCAGAGAGCTGCAATTTACCTTCATTCACAAATGCGTGGATGGTAGATATGTCGGTAGCCATTGCATCTTCAGGTGACGCTGCACTAAATTCATAATACTTCTCAGATATCGGCATCCCAATTGTAGGGTCTTCGTCAGTTCCACTCAGCTTAGGGTTTTTAGGACGATAGAAATCCTCAGTTCTCAACCAAAGTGAGGCACCCGTTTCATCAATTGTCGGACCAAACTTTACTGCGCGTACCTGTTCTATTACTTCACCGTCGTGATGTTTTGTAGCAACAACTTCAAAAAGATAGGTGGCGCTACTTCCTACGTTATCCTCTTCAGCCTGCCGTTCTGCAAACGACTGAATATCAGCGTCAAATGCACTTAAAGCGTATACTTCGAGAGCCTTTAGTTGACTATCAGAAGCACTCAGTGTTTTTTCTTTTTGCCTACTAGTATGTTCTCGCTCATTATTATCATCTGCTTTCACCTTTTGCGATGACGAAGTAGCTCCTCCTTGCGGTGGTTTTTCTTCACTTGAACACCCAACAAGGCTTAGGGCTGTTGCCGCGACAGTACCTGCCAGAAGAATTCGTAAGCCCGCAGGATTCTGCGACGGATCAAGATCACGAAACTTCATAGTAATAACTCCTTAAACGTATATAACTAATCAATATTTGGTTATTTTACTATACTTATTAATATTTATCAACTTATTGTCCTCTTGGTCAAAGCTATTGCGTTTCTAACAAAAACCGTATACTGATAGTATGTCAGTTGTTGAGGTGAAGATAGCAAATATTCGTTCGTATACACTCTATGAGACGAGTCTAGACCCTCGAGTCACACTAATTCTAGGTCCGAACGGGTCAGGCAAGACTACTATTCTTGAGGCGTTATACGTAGCGCTGCGCGGTAGCAGCTTTCGCGGGCGCGATAGAGACATGATCGCTCATCAAAAAACTACGGCTGATATAAAGGTTACAGATATAAGCGGCAATGCCCGACGTATTCATATGTCCTATTCAGCTGATGGAAAGCTAGTGAAAAGCGTACAAATTGATGGAAAAACCACCCAACGTCTCCCCGCAAAATATCGTCAGCCCGTTGTGTTGTTCGAGCCGGATGAATTACGTCTGCTCTCCTCTAGTCCGCAGCGCCGACGTGACTTCCTCGACGCCATGATGAGTCGACTCACGCCCGCCTATGCAACTTTGCTTGGTCGCTACACACGCACCCTCCTCCAGCGCAACGAACTACTGAAACAGCGTGAAAGTATGGATATTTCTGCGTGGCAAAGTCACTTGTTCGCTTGGAATGTGAAATTCGCCGAGCTTGCAAGTGAAATCGTTGACGCGCGCGCTACGTTTATCGCGCTTTCCAATCAACATCTCTCGCGACTATACAGCGGCATGGCTGATGCCCAGCATTCTATCGAGGTATGCTACGCTACTTCTATCCACGGAAAAAATTATCAGCAGAAACTACTGCATACCCTCGAGGCCCAGCGTATTGCCGATTCCTACCGTGGTTATACCAGCGCCGGCCCCCACCGTGATGATATCTCGATATCACTCGATGGCCACCCGGCATCTGAAACTGCTTCGCGCGGCGAAATGCGCACCATCATGCTAGCTTATAAATTACTCGAAGTAGAGCTGCAGGAAACACACACCGGCAACGCCCCGCTCATTCTGATGGATGATGTGCTTTCAGAACTGGATATCACACGTGAACAACATCTTATGAACTCACTAAAACAGTATCAAACCGTCATTACTGCCACTGATTTACGCGATGAGCTGAAAATCGACGCAACAATAATTGACCTTGCATAGCTTCGCGCGTGCTTTACTCCTGTTGGGTTTTCCTTTACTATATAAGGGTCATTTTAGCGAAACATAAACACTTCATGAAACTATCTCGCAACCAACGTCGAATATTCACCGCTACTGGCCTACTCGTCATCGCTTTATTCTTGCTATTTGCCTTCTTTACGCCGCTGACCGCTCATGCCGCAACAAAATGTGCCGGTGTAGAAACCAACATCATTAGTTGTGATTCGAAAGATAATGGCGTATGGAGCTTGCTGCTAATAGTAATCAACATATTATTTGTTAGTGTCGGCGTCGTTGCCGTTGGCGGTATTGTTTACGGCGCGATGCTGTATGCCAGTGCTGAAGATAAGAGTGACCAGGTAGCGAAAGCTAAGCAGGTCATCACCAACGTCGTTATAGGGATTATCCTGTTTGCCCTCATTATGTCGCTACTGAACTATTTAATACCTGGAGGAGTATTCAACCGTGATATTGATTTACCATCGGCCGGCGCAGGCCCATCAGCTGACGCAGATACGGGTGCTGGCGAAGGGTCAGGCGGTGGCGGTGGTTCTGGCGGTGGCGGTTCAGATTCAAGTAAGGTTACCGTTGCAGATATAAAGCTACGAAACTTACGTGATGCCTCCACAACAAGTGGTGGATCCGTGCTTAAGAAAGGTGTGTTGTATCGTTCGTCTCAACTCTCAAGTCTGAGTGACAAAGAGGCTAAGCAACTTGGCGAGTTGCTGGGAAAAAATGCGACTATCATCGACGTACGAACTAGTGAGCAGAGATCTGCCGACCCCGATCACAAAGTTCCAGGAGTTACCAATATTTCCGTACCGATAGAAGGCGTGCATGATCTAGGTCCTATGGTGACCGATCCAACTCGCCGTAGTCAATTAAGACAGGCTCTCCGCATTGCTGCAAATGCTGACGGTCCGGTGCTTGTCCACTGCATCGCAGGCAAAGACCGTACCGGCTGGATAGTTGCTATGATTATGTACATAAATGGCGCTAACAATGCCCAGTTAATGACCGAGTATATGAAGAGTACCGACGCGGGCTACACCGTGAAACAAGAGTGGCTGAACCATGGGCTCAGCTTGGCACGATCACAATATGGGTCTGTCATGGACTATCTGCGAGACGGTGTAGGCCTGAGCGCGAGTGATATTAAGGCGCTAAAGGATAAATTTGGAGCGTAGCGATGGAAAACCCTAATGATTTTTCAACAAACACGCAGCCAGCTGATGATTCGTCGGCTCGGCCACCCCAACCCGATTGGTTCACTGTTCCCACCGCTTCCCCACCTACACCCGAGCCTAGTCACAAAAACGTGTTTCGTCTGGTAATTTTCATAGCGATAGGTCTTGCAGTGCTTGGCCTCATAGGTTTCCTGCTGCTGCGCGCTGTTACACCCGTTGCAAAAACCTGTCTTACAAACGATGATTATGCGGCCCTGAGTGGTAGCACTACGACCGATAAGGTTGATGCGACGGTAGGTCAGTACACATACGCGAGTGAATTCACCGCAACGAATACCTTACCACCAGCTAACGATACAAAAGATTTCATCGCGACACTTTCAAAGTTCTATGCAGAACGCAGCAAGGAAGCGTCGATTATACTCACCGTGAGCAGCGACTACAGTTCCATGAGTAAAGATTCAAAGGAACTTGCAAATCAGCGCATATCTACGCTGACGAAACAACTAGTTGCCGGAGGGATTCCTGCATCATCTATCCATACTAAAGATCCAAAGGATAGTAGCATAGACGAAGAAGATGCCCCGGCTACGAAAACTGCCTATATTACCGTGTCGTCCGATTCCAAGTGCCGTTCATAAATGCGAGGCTTACTTTACAAGATTTTTATCCGCGGTAGCCGCGGTACGATAGAGATAAAATCCATTTCGTAGTGTATAGCCGGCATCAGTCATGTGTATAGGATCGTTTTTAGTAAGTGGTGTTGCCTTCCATTCGCTATCTGTACCAGCCATATGTACATAATTATCCCAGTCAAGATAAGTAGCATTGCTATGCTTTACAAGCGTTTCTTTCATGACGGCATTTATGCGCTTAAGGTCTTCATTGTTCTGGTCACGACTAGAGGTGTTTACCCACAGCACCTTATCACTTCCTACCTTGTGTAGAACCTGTTCTATTTCGCTTTTTACTCGCGCATCTTCTTCTTTTTGGTCGTTCGTACCCAGGGCAATCAGCCAGGTAGTTACTTTATGAATCTTCGCCCGGGCTTGATCGATGTTTTCCAACGTCGTGGTCTTGTACCTGTCAGGTTCGACGATACGTTTCCCATCCACACCGTATAGATAGATGTTCTTCGCCTGATATCCCGCTTTTTCAAATATCGTTTCAAGATTCATCGCCCCATTGCCACTTTGCTCAGTCAGCGAATCGCCAATAATAGCAATCTTTTGCTGCGCCAGAATTTCTTTCGTTGTGGGCGGCTGATGTAACATCGATATCGCGAATAGAACGCCCCCAACGATGGTTGTGACGAGCAGCAACAGAGCAAGCGGACTGACTGATATCCGAGATGACGGCACGTAGGTTACGCCTATTCAGTTACACCAAGTTCGATACGTTTGAACTGGCCTACCACGATGTTCTCACCAAGTTTCGCAATCGCTTCTTTCACGTGTTGCTCGACGGTTTTCGAATCATCCATAATGTAGGCTTGCTTCATCAACACTTTTTCTGCAAAATATTTGTTCACTTGGCCTTCCACGATTTTCTCACGCATGTTTTCAGGCTTCGAGGCCAGTGTTTCACTTGCCATCATTTCTTCCCTCACGCGAGCTTTTTCCTCAGCTGGAATGTCGTCTTCCGACGCATACTGCGGGCTCATGGCCGCCACCTGCATAGAAAGTTCGTGCGCTAGCTGCTTGAAATCATCAAGTCGAGCCACGAAATCAGTTTCGCAGTTCAGTTCCAAAATCACACCGATACGGCCACTGTGTACGTAGCTGTCAATCACGCCTTCACGGGCTTCACGGTCGCCTTTTTTCTCGGCGCGGGTCAAGCCTTTCTTACGCATTGCTTCAAGCGCCTTGTCAAAGTCACCACCAGCATCCATCAGCGCCTGCTTGGCATCTGTCAGACCCACGCCGGTTAGTTCTTTCAGTTTCTTAATGTCTTCAACGGTAACTGCCATATTAGCCTCCTTTTTACTACATGAGACAAACCTACGGTTTTTCTCACCAGACCCGGGCACTGGCAAAGCCAGCTGCTCGGGCTGCTCTTTTCCCTTATTATTTAGTTACGTTGGCGTCTTTTTTCGCCCCGCCAAGGCCTTCTTTTACAGCTGCCACAAAGTAGCTAAGCAGCAGTTCTGTTCCCTTGATAGCGTCATCATTTCCAGGAATTACGTAATCTACCGCACTTGGGTCGGCATTGGTGTCTACAACACCTACTACAGGTACACCTAGCTTGCGGGCTTCACGAATGGCGTTTACGTCGGTTAGTGTATCCACCACGATGACTGCACCTGGCACACCAGACAGGTCTTTAATGCCGGCGTATTTTTCGTTCAGACTATCGATTTCCTCTTGGAAACGCTGTACTTCCAGCTTGTTGTAGCGCTTTTCCAGGTCACCGCTGGCCATTCGTTTTTCGAGATCTTTCAGCTTCTTGATTTGGCTGGTTACCGTCGCGACGTTTGTCAGCATGCCACCAATCCATCGTTCTGTTACATACGGCTGCTCTACGCTTTCAGCGGCAGCTTTTACAATTGCCTTGTGCTGCTTTTTGGTACCAACAAATAGTACTTTTTTGCCACCTGCCGTTACCTTGGTTAGAAATGGCAGCGCAGCTTCCAAGCCCTCTACTGTCTTTTCGAGGTTAATGATATGCGCTTCCTGGCGCTTTGAGTGAATGTAAGGCGCCATCTTTGGGTGCCAACGGCTCGTTTTGTGTCCGAAATGAACACCGGCTTCGAGCAAAGCCTTCATATCAACAGCAACAGCCATGATATCCTTCTCCCTTCACATCCGCCCTTCTAGATTACTCAAAGGATATTTGACGAATGTTGTTTCGTTAAATTAATTACTTGTTTATCATACCTGAAAGGTGGTAGATAGTCAATATTCATCGATTGTAGCTAGCACTATGCTTTACATTTCCGGACGAACGACTGGCTGAGACTGTTTCCACGCAGTATATTCCTGACTGGTCATACCTTTGCTACGAGCTTCATCTTCGTGCTTGGCTCGCTCTTCTTTCTCTTGGGCTTCACGTGCTGCCCGCTGTCGCGTCTCCCACACTTGTTGCTCTGCATCAAATTTGCGTTTTCCTCGAATAGCTTCGGGTATACTTTCTTCATCATATTCTTCTTTAGAAAATAGTAGTGTGCCGTCGGCATCAAAAATTGGTATAAAAAACCCTGCCTTTTCAATTGCATCAAAACAAGCTTGAAATGAAGCTATATCATTCTCTTTGCGCATCATTAATGCACTTATTTCGGTCGATGGAAGGCCTCCCTCGATTAAACCAATATTTCCGCCATCGTGGTACTCTTCACCAGCACGATAGGAATCTTTGTCACGGACATAGTGGACATACACATCAGCACCTCTTCCGTTGGCATTACTATACGCTGTAAGATTCATCCTCTCTTGATTAGAAGTCTCTGCCGGCAAGTTCGGTCTGGTAATACCAAAATTCAAATTACCCGATTGTACCCCGCCCGTATTTCGAACCTGACCATCAATAAGTGCAAAGCCTGTTTGGCCATTTTCTATGATTGGGCCAATACTCGCCCTACTTGTTACGTGGTGCAGTGTGGAATCCCGCCAAATGTCCTGCAGCGTAACGCAGGCATTCCGCTCACTAGCGCGGGCTTTTGCAGCGCTATCATGACTGATGACGACAGCCTCGTAAATATTTGCCGCTGTTATCGTTTTTCTTAGTTCAGGTGGGAGAGCGTTCAGCGGAATATCCCAGCCATTATCTTTTGCAACCTGAATAGCATCTTCATCAACGCCGTATCCGACAAGCGTCTCCTCCATTTCATCTGGTGTAGCATACCGCACTTTACTTATTTCTGTATTTCGAACCGGTAAACTTACAGGTATTCGAGAAGTGTGAGCATATTTATTTGTATACGACTCGCGCGGTGCAAGCTCCGATAGCGTATGTGGTAGCGAGGAATCCTTATCAACAGCAATTCGAAGTGCCCGCGCCTTTGTAGCAGGATCTTCTGCCCAATTCAAGCTGGCAGTAGCTTCCGCTACAGATACAAGTCTCGGATTATTTCTCGCTGCGGATTCAATTGCCTCGATAACACCCTCAAGCGACTCTGAATTCACCACCTCAAGGTCTTTCAGCGCAGTAGCAAGCGTATCAACCGGAGCGGCATCCAGTTCAGAAGCAGTACGAACCGCCTCGCCGGGATGCTCAGCCACCTCGAATACCCCGACTTCAGTTCCTTGCACTCCCGTTATGTAATCACCTGTACCATTCGCTTCATTTACATAGTTAGCTACAGCACCGTCATATTCAGAAAGAGGCAATCCACTTGTAATTTTTTTGAGAGCATCATGAGCATCTAAAACTCTTGCTTCGATAACTCTAAGATCACCATCAAGCCTGAGGTCAGAGCCAAGTTCTTGGTTAAATTTAGCAATCTCACCTTCCATGATGGGCGACGCTTCATGGTTTGGTATAGGTGTTTTCTCTAGCGATACAGGCATACTTCTTATTTTAGTTTTTGTTGACTTATAGCCTCATAGTATCTCTACCCTTTGACATTTTCAATAGTATTTCGTATGGTATTGGTGGTAACATCTGAGTAGAAAGGATAGTCTCGTGTCAGAACGCGTCCCGTGGGGATGGGTTTTTGCACTGGGCATGCTGTCGCTCTACTTCGCATCGGTACTGGGCTGGACCATTCAGCAACCCGATAGTCCCATGTGGCTCATCGGGATAATGGCATCACTGACAGTCATCTGCTATGTCTGGATGCTCATGGTCCTCTTCAGTTCTTCGCGAAGTGTGTCGCAGTCACGCTAGCTCAGCAACCATCCGCCCGCCAAGAAGCCCGCCGGGAGAGACCATGAGTGGTCCCTCCCTCGCCCGCGGCATCTCCTGGCGGGCTTCTTTCTACCCCTTTGACATTTTCTACCTCTTACGGTACAATTATTTGGATATGAAAAGCAGTATACACCCAACCAACTATCGCCCCGTCGTATTTAGCGACGACCAGGCCGGTTTCGCGTTTCTGACTCAAAGCACAGCTCAGACTAGCGACACCATCAAGTGGGAAGACGGCAACGAATACCCACTTGTAAAAGTACATATTTCTAGTGCTTCTCACCCATTCTTTACCGGTGAAGAGAAGATCATCGACACCGAAGGTCGCGTCGACCGCTTCGCTGCCCGCCAGAAAGCCGCCGAAGAGCGCCGCCAGGCTCTCGCCAACAAGGCAAAGAAAAAATCTGCCCAGGCTGCAAAAAAGACCAGCACGGAAAAATAGCGACAAGTCTAGAAGAGGCTACACTCTAGTAGCCTCTTTTTATATGAATCTAGTGAACCTGCTTTATCCTAAGAATAGGGTCAAAGCGTAGAGCAACCCCATTCATTCCTGCCTGTGCAAAGAATGAATGGGCGTGAAACGCCCTGTTCGTGGATAATAGCAGGTTCACTGGGGTATACTAAGAGAAGCCATGACTACAGTGATCAATTTGAACATCGATGAACTCAAAGCCGAGCAAACAAACCTGACGGCCTTTTTGTCACGCCCCGACGCCTTCAATGACCCCGACTACGCAAAAAAGAACCGTCGCCTGAGCGAACTTGAAGAATTAGTAGCTGCCGGTGAACGGCAACTATCTTTAGAAAAACAAATCACCGAAGCCAAAGAACTGTCTGGTGCAGGCGACGAACTCGCAGAGCTAGCCAAAGAAGAACTACCACAACTCGAGAAAGAGCTAGAGGAGTTGAATGAACAGCTCTTCATCATGCTCACCCCGAAAGATCCGAACGACGAAAAAAATGTGATTTTAGAGATTCGGGCCGGTGCCGGTGGTGACGAAGCCTCCCTGTTTGCGGCCGAGTTGTACCGTATGTACCTGCGCTGGTGCGAGGCCCATGGCTTCAAAACCGAGCTGATGAGCGAAAGTGCCAATGACACAGGGGGGTACAAAGAAGTCATTTTTGAAATAAAGGGCGATATGCCCTACTCGTTCCTGAAGTTTGAAAGTGGTGTACATCGCGTGCAGCGTATTCCGGCAACCGAAAGCCAGGGCCGTATCCATACCAGTACAGTCACTGTCGCGGTTCTGCCAGAAGCCGAAGAAACGGATATCGAAATCAACCCGAATGATCTTCGTATCGACATTTTCCGAGCCAGCGGCCATGGTGGCCAAAGTGTGAACACCACCGATTCCGCCGTGCGCATCACTCACTTGCCAAGCGGCTTGGTGGTTTCCAACCAAGACGAAAAGTCGCAGCTGAAAAACAAAGAAAAAGCCATGAGTGTGCTGCGCTCAAGGCTGCTGCAGCTGAAAGTCGATGAAGAAAATGCCAAACTTTCTGCCGAGCGGCGTGGCCTCATCGGCAGCGGTGACCGCTCGGAAAAGATCCGCACCTATAACTTCCCGCAAGACCGCATCACCGACCACCGTATCGGCTATTCGCGCTCCGGCATTCCGCAGGCAATGAATGGTGACATCGATGATCTTATCGAGAAACTACAGGCGTACGAGCGCGAACTCAAAGCGCAAAACACCAGCAAATAAAGCTGTGCTATCATTAGCATATGCAATTCCCTCCCGTAACATTCCGTGATGATCAAACCTTTTACGATGAGTTATCGAAAAAATACATAGCGCACGAACAGGGTTTCTTCATTCTGGCACCATCTGGAGCAGGTAAAACATACTTCTGTACACACCAAGCTTCACCCGATTGGATAGATGGTGATGAGTTATGGCAAACCAGCGGCGCACATCCTGATTTAGACTGGTGGACCGGCGGCGAAGCCGTCATCAACCACGTCGATCAACGCAGTGATGTGATTACAATGGAAGCGAAGCTGCAAGGCTTTTGGATTATGGGAGCAAGCAATTTCTGGTTGAAACCCGATGCCATCGTTATTCCAAATTGGGATACTCACCTTTCTTACATAAAAGAACGCGAGCAGCACCACTACGACGGCGGTGCCAAATCAGACGCGTTAGACCAAGTGAAAAGCCACATCGAGGTCATTAAAAAATGGCACACCGACTTTGGTGTACCAGTTTTTGAAAGTATCGAAGACGCCGTTAATACTTTGGTGAGTTCTGGCGCGTAACAGCCACTTTCGTAGCAACCGAACCCATCTCTATAGGTACGCTTCCTGTGCGACGCTCCAAAGTAGCCTCATCTTCAGCACTTGGTGGCAAATTAATAACTACGCCTCCGCCATAATCAACTGGTTGATACGCATCACTCAACGAGCCGTCCTCCATCCGAAGTACGCCGTCTGCTTCCTTGATAATCGGGCTAATCGTATCGTAGTGCGAAGCCGCCCATATCACCAGACGTTTGCCGGGGTGTTCTGTATGCCAAATTCGTGCATAGCGTTCAAGCACTGCCAGGGTTCGTTTGGTGCGAGCAATAAGTTCATTCTCGCCTTCTGCACCAGTAGTTTCACGCATCTCGCGTTCGGCATCCATTTCGTGCATCGCCCAGCCTTTTGGCGTAAGGCCGGTTTTCGCCTCTTCATCGGCGTAGCCATAGTTCTCTTGTAAATGTGCAAGGTATGCACGATCTTCAGGGTTAAAAATCTGGGGCTCACGAATACCGGCAAGTGGACGTATATCTTGGTCTGTCCCGTCGTGGCGGGCAGTTACGAATGAGTCACTGAAGTTGATAATGCGCTCTTTAGGATCGATATCTATATCGACCATTTCTTCAATGGCTGCATCTTGTGCCACCTGTGCGGTTTCCAAACTACGATGTCCATTGCCCGCATATTGGGTATCACTCGATACGAAAAGCACGTATACGTCTTCCTGTTGAAGTAATTCATGAAAGAAGCGTCTATCATGTTCGGCCATTTGAGCAGTGCTCTCTGGTGAGATAGATCCTGCGTCAGGCGCAGTGCGATCTCGGCTATATTTTCCATGTCGTTGGAAAATGATGGCAGACCCACCTTCGTCGAGCTTTGGGACGACGATGTCTTCGAGTTCTACTTTATGTACGGTGCGTTCGCTCATTGTGGTGGTCTTTCTTTTTTTGTAAACGATTTATTATTATCATAGCAAAATTCTTATGTTTTGTCAATACATACCTCTGTGTACACGTTGTTTCCGTCTTAGTCTTACCAAACCGTTGGAATGTCATATTCAACTTTCTCCTCGCCGTTGCGCACGCGCACTATCTTTTTCATAATAAGACGCGACATCAGCTCAGGAACGCGTGGATTTTTAAATTCATGATAATACACAAGTTTCCCTGCTTCATCGTACCGGGCAACCGTAGTACTGGAAGGGTAGAATGGATCTCGAAACTCACCCTGACGACGATGGCTACCGTCGTATATAGCCATTCCAGTTGAAGTTGGTACTTCTACTACGGCCGAAATCGAATCGATTTCACCACGATCAAGCCCAACAAACTCCCGTAGGTTTACATACCGCGGGTTATTTCGAAAACCTACTTCCGTACGATTATGGCCCCAGAATGGGCTAGTTGCATTTCCCCACCCTTCAATCGATACACCGTTACCTATCCCTTGCTCCCATTGGTCTGCAATAAAGTTTCGTACAACCTCATAGTGAGATTCCCATGCTTCTGGGTCGTGTTCTGACCGTATTTGATAATTCTCTCGTTTACTCATCTCTTACATATTCCTTTCCCGATAACTTTGTTCAACAGCAGTTTCCAGTGCTTCAGCCCTGGCATCAAGTTCTAAAGCTCTAGCTTCCCTAGCTTCTGCACACGTATCATTACTCGTGCTCGCCATCAGATGGGCAAGGTTCTTATCTTGGATTACGGCTAATTCGCTCATCGTGGTTCCTTTTAAATTGATTTATTTAACCAAATGTACTTTAATATATTTTTGTATTTATGTCAATTTATAATGATACTATTACACAATTTACAGAGGTAATTTTTGTCATTGAAATAATGACACTTTTGTGTTATATTGAAAATATGGATGAAATTTTGCAGCAAATCGGTTTAAGTGATAAAGCCTCGTCGCTCTATTTGTTGCTGCTGCGAAAGCCGGGCCAAACTGCTCAGCAGCTATCCGAACAAACTGATATTGGCCGTACGAACGTGTATCGTCTTATCGATGAGCTTCTTGAACAAGGGCTTGTTGTGCGCGATACCTCCCCTGTGAGTAAATTCAGTGCCACCGAACCGCAAGCTCTACAAAAACTACTGCAGCAGCGCCAGCAAGAGCTGAAACAAACATCCAAAGCGCTGAGTGCGGCTATGCCGCAGTTCCGCTCTGAATATTCACTGGCTTTAGACAAACCGGGCGTATTTTATATGGCTGGCATGGATGGATTCGAACGCTTGCTCCTCGACATGGTGAAGTCGCGCACGGAGGTGTTGCTTGTCGCAAGTGACGATCTTCCTGCCGAAGAGTCTGTCCTTCACCGTTTTCGTGAACTGCTCATGGAACGAAAAAACGCCGGTGTGAAAACCCGCGCATTATTTCATAACTGTGACTATGCAGATCGTATCAAGCGAGAGTTTGCCGAGCGAGGTATGGAAACTCGATTTATCGGCACCACACCATTCAAAGGTGAGGTAGCGATTTACGAAGATAACGTCGTATTTGGAGTATATGACCCTTCGCTTATTAATACCGTTCTCACGAATAAGCACATCGCGGATACGATGCGCTTACTATTTGAGCAACTTTGGGTTAGCGCCTCAGATATAAAATAGGGGGTTATACCTGCCTATTAATTTCCTTGATGCGGACTGCAGACCTACGAATGTGAATTAAAGGTATAGAATACTTAAGTGAGATTACTTTCGAGTTGGCATTGCAATATAAGGATCATCGACAAGCTTTTCGTCTAAGATACTGTCTACGTGTTGAAGAAATTTTTCGGCAACAGGGCCGGATGGACCCTCTGGATCATGTTGTGCTTCCATAAGTTCATAATAAAGCCCCGAAGCTGTAGATGGATCAAGTGCAGATGAATGCGAGTGAACAAGAGTGAGTATCTTATATTCGGCCTTCGTAAGTTTACTTGTATCGCCAGGTAGTAACATAGACTTTAGGGTTGTTACATCCATACTAATATCACCGCCGTAATGCACAACCTCACTAGGCAATTCACCCCCATCAATCTGAGCGGAATGTGACCATTCAAATGTAGTGTCCAAATTCTGAGCTGCAGCGATTACCTCTTGCTTTTGAGATTTCGCAGTTACCTCTTCCCCATGGTTGATACCACCAATCATATCCGGGTTGCTGTCAGCTATGGCTATTAGCGTCTCTGTTGTCGCACGGTCAATATCATCATGGAATTCATCAATTCCTTTCTGGTGATGCGCAAGCCCACCAGCTGCCGAAAGAACTAATGCAGCGATTGCGGTTTTAGCCGCTAATTTTTTCTTTCTTTTCTTTTCACTTTTACTTTCTTGAAAACTACCGGATGATATATGTTCTTGATCGTTCATGTTGAGTCCTTTTTGTTTATTGCATTGGTACGGCGACGGCGTCTGTATCGCCATCGTGGTCGATGTCGCGCGTTACTACGGCGAAACTTTCAGCTTGTGGCAAAGCCATACTGCTGGCAGTGAGTGAAGAAGACTCATCGCCGTTATTCACAACGTAAGTTTTTACTTCGCTATTACCTAGCACGGCTTCTGATGGAGTGTTGCGATTTGGATTGCGCGGATGTACTTTGATATTGCCTACTACAAGCGTGTCCGTGCTTGGGTTATACGGTTGCTGGGCAGCGTCTTGTGCTTTTTCGGTATACGTTTCGGGCTGTGGTGCGGGTGTTTGTTCACCACGTGGCAGCGCTAGATATGCGGTAGCCGCTACGGCACCGACGCCTGCAATCGCAGTTAGCGTCCGGCCTGGTCGAAATTCTGCTTGGTTTATGTTTGTTTTTTCAATCATATGGTTACATCATAGCACTTATGGTTATTTTTGTCAATAGCCTCATGTCAAATGGGCCTATATAAGTACACGGTGCGACCGCCATTTGAACAGTTTTGACACGCGGTAGATACGCCCGCGCTAAGCTCGAATTTTCTCGTGTTGCAAATGACGAAAATCAGCCTCTTCCGCTTTCTCAAGCGCAAGCTTTTCATCATTCTGCCGTCCTATGAGGTGCTGTCGTATGGCTTCAACCTGTTCCATCTCTTCGTCTACATCCATAATTTCTTGTAGTATCACCAACGAACGTTCGTCAAATGACATGTGTGAGCGCTGTATACTGTCAGGGCTGATGGCGCTGCTACGGAACAGTGCTAAATCATCATCGTTTTCATGAAGTGCTTGTTTCTTATCAAGTAGCTCCACCCTCTTCTGATGAAGATCGGCTAGCCATCCGTCTATCATATCAATCTGCTCTTGAATGTCACTCAGTGTCTCGCGGATGTACTCGAACGTACTTCTAGTAGGCAGAACACCGATTGCAGTAAGTTTTTCACGCTCATCAGTCGTGGCACTGGCTTCCAATGCCGCTTTACTGAGTCGTGGACTAATTTCGTCCCTCCACTTATCAATACCTTCTTTAGAGAGATTTTTTGGTTGTGCTTCTGGTGTTTGTATTGTAATACTCATACGCGTACACTATTTGATGTTTCTAACCATACGCCTACTAGCATGTTTTGTCAAATAAAAAATTCTACCTCTGTTGAATAATGTTGTAAAAAAGGTTATAATACCCCTATGACAATTCAGCAATGGCTAAAGGAAGCAACTGATGAGCTGGCCGATGCGATGTTCACGTCTCCTCTGCTTGACGCGGAAATAATATTGGCCCATACGATTCGAAGACAACGCACGTATCTGCATGCCCACGGCGAAGATGAATTGGACGAACGTCAAGAGGAAGTTGCCAATGCGCGTCTTGAGCTACGCAAAGACCACGTACCAGTGGCCTATATCATTGGTCACCGGTACTTTTACGGCCGACGGTTTGTAGTGAACCCGGCAGTGCTAATTCCCCGCCCGGAAAGCGAGCAGCTGATTGAACTGCTAAAAAAGCTTCTGCCCGACACCATGCCCCTGCCTCACGTTACAACGAAACGACTGGTTGATATCGGCACTGGTAGCGGCTGCCTTGGCATCACGGCAAAGCTTGAATTTCCCGAGCTCGATGTAGCGTTACTCGATACTAGCCGCCACGCGCTGACGGTGGCGGAAAAGAATGCCGATACGCTGGGCGCCGAAGTAGAAACATACGTGTCCGACCTTCTTGTCAGCTACCCGCATTCACCCGATATCGTACTGGCAAACCTGCCCTACGTAGACGAAACGTGGGAACGATCGCCCGAACTGGCCCATGAACCAGCCACCGCTCTGTTCGCCGATAATAAAGGCTTGGCTATTATCGAACGCTGTTTAGAACAGTGTACCCACCGGGTAAAACCTGGCGCGCTGCTATTGTTTGAAGCGGATACGCGCCAGCTTGATGACGTTGCACGTCTTGCTCGCCACTACGGTTTTCACGAAACTATGCGCGATAGTTTTGCTATCGCGTTTAAGACTGCCTAGCCGTTGTACGTGCCGAGAGTTACGGTGAGATTCATGGTTTTGCCATCACGTAGCACCGTTACCTCTACCTTATCGCCTGGTCGGTATTCAGATACAAGCGTGGAAACACTCGCCACTTCCCCTACCGCATAGCCATTAATCTTGGTGATGATGTCTTTGTCTTTTATGCCGGCTTTATCAGCCGGGCCGCCACTTTGAACGCTTGGACCGTTGCTAGTACCACTCACGTATACATAGCTGCCTTGAGAAACCGGTAGATTATACTGCTCTTTCACTTCCGGAGTAATGGCTGTGTACTGAATACCGAGGTACGGCCTGGCAAACTTGCCCGTTTCGATAAGATGCGCCAACATGCCTTTTGCCGCGCCGATAGGGATAGAGAAACCAATACCCTGTGCATCTGCCGCCACCGCGGTGTTGATGCCTATTACCTGCCCCGCTACGTTGAGCAACGGACCGCCCGAATTACCCGAATTAATAGCGGCGTCCGTTTGCAGTAGGTCGGTCAGACTTTCTGTCGAAGCGTTACTACTCTCGCTACCTGCCGTGACAGGTCGTCCGGTGCCTGAAATGATACCGCTGGTTACCGTGTTGTTAAATTGGCCTAGGGCGTTGCCAATTGCTACCACCGTCTGGCCAATCCGCACCGTCTTTGAATCACCCAAGGTGACCGTAGGCAAATCTGATACGCCACTTATCTTCAAGAAGGCAATATCATTTAGAGGATCCTTGCCCACCACTTGAACGTTTTTGTACGTTTTACCGCTGGAAAGAATCACCGTTACTGTGTCTGCATCGTCTACTACGTGCTTGTTGGTAAGTATATAGCCGTCTTTGCTCACTATCATGCCGGTACCGGCAGCTTCTTGCTGCACGGTTTGGTTGAAAATAGATGTTTGCGACGATGACGTAATGATTGATACGACACTCGGTGATACCTTTTTCGCGATGGCCGAGATTGATTTTTCATCTTGGGTAATGATGGTGTTGCCATCTTCCTTCGATGAGATACCGCTCAAGGGGTTTGAGCTGTGGTTGTAGTTTGATTGTAACCAGCTACCAGCGTAGCCAGCCAGCCCAGCGAGCAGTATAAAACCAACGATGAACCATGGGTTCGGGCGTTGCGTTTGTATGTTTGATTGCGTGGCAGACTTAGATGATGAAGCGCCAGGTCGAACTGTTTCCGACGCTTCCGGTTTAGTAATTTCTGATTGTTCCATACCACCCTTTCTACGTTAATTTTCTGAAAATACGCTTAAATGCTTACGGTTCCGCCAAATACGAACAGAACGATACCGATAATACTGATACACAGCAAGGTCGGTAGCATAAGTTCCTGTAATTGTACCTTACCGTCTCGTTGGTAACTTGAATGCACGCGTTCGGCCAAAAAACTAAGTAGCATGATGATGATGGTTGCCTGGGTCATTTGAATAGAACTAGGCATGTTGTACCCTATCGTCCAATGGTAGGTGAGCCAGGCAATTTCAGCCACCACAAACCCCCATACCAGGCTAAGAAAATTCATGTGTGTTTCGTGCTCAACACTCAACACATGCCGCGCTGCGCTATACCCAACCGTCCACGCGAGAAGTACTACCACTACGGCCGGCCAGTTTGCCGATAGTTGCATGATTGCGCCGATACCGAATAGTATACCGATGCCCGCTTGTGCTATCACGAAGTTTTTCTTGGAACGTGGCTTTATGATAAGTAACCATATGATGTAGAGGATGGTTAATCCTACTTGCGAATATAGCGAGCCGCTTGCTGCGTACATGAATACGACGATACTGAACCCCACAATAGTGTCTATCATGTTCGCACGGATATTTGCCCCCCAATACCGTGTTCTGACGGCAAATACGCGCCACTTGCTTAACACGATGAGTACGAAGGCATACCATGGTGATGCGGTTACAAAAACCGTTGCGAAAATCGCTACGGCTAATAGCACGTTCAATACGACATAGATTGATTCGCTTACTACAGAGCGACGCCGAGCGGTTCGTAACAATTCCATAAACTACTGTTAGTATAGCACTTTACTGCGTGCTAGAGCTAGCTTTGCCTACGATAACAACGAAGGTAGTATCGGGTGAAACACTGAATGTCGGCTTGGTGGTAAGAACTTTCGTACTATAACGTTTCTCTAATGCAGCTCGTGTGCCCTTATAGCCTTTCTTTAGCTGATACACCACTGTTTTTGTATAGTCAGTCGTAGGAGCGTTATCTGTCGCGGTTACGGTATACCCACTCGCTGTCAAGCTATCTGCTTCAGTCTGGGCCATACCTACCTGACTGGTGCCATTGAGCACCACTACGTTCGCGGCTTCGCGCACTACCGGGTTGCTGCTGAGCTTCTTTGCTATGAAATTCTGCAGTTCACCATACTCGAAACGACCCGCCGCCGGCACTACCGCACCGCTGAAATTAGCACCCACTAGTAGTTCATTTCCATCTTCGATGAAACTAATGGTCTTTATTTCATCGGCAGGAATATCTTGTCCCAGTGATGCTAAGGTACGTACCTCACCCGTTTCAAAATTGGTACGTAAGTTGTTGCCTACCGCATCCATCAGTTCGGCTACCTTCGTAAAGTTAGTCAACGTGCCCGCGCTTAGTGCTTTTTCGCGAATAGCTTTTACTATCTTTTGCTGGTTTATTTCACGATCAAAGTTTGAACGACCCAAACCATAAGTTGGCATAATATCGCCACGAGCTTGTGTTAAGTAAAGAGCGTGTTCCGCATCAAGCACCGCTGGGCCATTCTTGTATTCGATGAAGTGGCCGTTCGGCGGACATTTTTGTATCCTTCGCGCATAGGTAGCGCCACACTTCCAGTCGAAGTTGCTGTCCATTACACCAGGCGCACCGCCGCTACCTTGTATATCTACGGTAATCGTGCCAAGTGCCTTCACCACGTCACGCACGACGCTGTAATTCACATGAGCATAATATTGAACATCAAGGCCCAAGATACTGCCTACTTTTTTCTGTAGGGCCGCAGCACCTGCTTTTTCATTCTTGCCGAGGTTTGAGTTACAGCCGTACACCTCATTTATCTTACCTTCATATCCAGATAGGCAGGCCTTGCCATACTCTACCCACAAGTCTCGAGGGACGCTCATCATGTAGGCGTTTTTATTTTTCTGATCAATACTTATTACCATTATTGAGTCTGTAAGGTACGGCGCCTGGTGACCTGGGTCATCTTCGGAAGTACCAAACAACAGTATGTTGCTACGGCCATTGGCATCCATTTTTAACGGTTGGTTTGTAAATAAACCAAAAATATTTCCCTGGAATACTTTAGATGTAGTTAAAATGCCCTTTACGAAAAGATATCCTCCTAAAATGAGCAACACTACTAATAGTATCAGCACCAGACGTTTAATTATCTTGCGGTGGCGGCTTTGAGCTTTGGGCGCGCGTTTACGGCGGCGGAATAGGCCACGCCGCTTCTTTACCGGCTCTTCGTCATCGATACCGGCTAATGATTCATCTATTTCCGAACGGACCATTTGGCCCATTGGGCGCTCGGCTTCGGTGCTGGCAATCGGGCGTGACGCCCGGCCTACCTGGGGACGAGCTTCCATAGGCTGAAAACCTTTTGGCGGTTTATCATTATGATGCTCACCTAAAGTACTCGCCGCACGGCGAGGAATAAAACCATCTACTGAGTTTGGGTGTTTTCGCATAAAAGTATTACTATCTATTGTACCAAAAGTGCGGTGAAAAGCACTGAAACCATAAGGAAAATGTTGTTACTTTTCACCCCCACAGTGTATAGTTAAATGAATGAATGCTAGCTTTTTAGAGCGACATCAAGGCATGAAAGACCTGTTTGGGTTAGTTGTATTCATCGTGTTCGTACTCATCGGCACGCTTATTATAAATGCCTTCGTATTCCGAAGTTTCAACGTAGAAGGCCCTAGTATGGAAAACACCTTGCACACTGGTGACCGTTTAATTGTGAACCGCTTGCCTGTCACCTGGGCACAGCTGCAAAACAAGAGTTATGTACCAGCTCGCGGCCAAGTAATTGTCTTTAAAAACCCGAAATACATATCGGGTATGGGTGAAGAATACATCGTAAAGCGTGTTATCGCCTTTCCCGGAGAACATGTCGTACTGAAAAATGGTAAATTTACCGTTTATAGCGCCGATTACCCTGGTGGTATCAATCCTGACGATGCAAAGTATAGCCACGGCGAGCCTTTGCAACCGACCGATGGTCAGGTAGACATGACCGTACCTACCGGCGAGCTGTTCGTTTCCGGCGACCACCGCCAGGAGGGCTATTCTAGCGACTCTCGAAACGGCCTGGGTACCATTCCCTACTACGATGTAGTCGGCCCGGTTGCCCTTCGTATTTTCCCATTCAACAAGATTCGAACGTTTTAAATAACAAGTTTGTTGAAGGCTGGGATATATTCGTTTGGTTTGCTAGCATTCAGCAGATTCCATTCCTGAATAGGTTGAGCGGGGTTAACGGCTGGGGTACCAGTGGGAGTGTAGTCACTTATACCGAGCTGGGCTTCGGAAGCGTAGAAGTTATGGTAGAGGTAGATTTTATTTAGGTATTGTCTATTTCATGCTGACACAGATAATACCTAAATGGTGCTGGTCCGTAGTCTTTATCCCCAGCCTTATAATAACTCGGTTCCGCCGTTGCCAGCCCTGGAACGACACTAATTGGTGGCGTACCGCACTTTGCATACTTTATATAGTAAGGTATCGTTCCCAAGAACCAGCCTACTGCAAGAACAGCAATCATCGTGACTGTGATGATGAGTATACGCTTTGATAGAGTACTTTTTGTAGGTTTAGCAAGCACTACTTTCTTCGGAAAGTTCTGTTCTAACTCAGCCAGCTGTTGAACGGTGTATGGTTTTTTCTTACCTACACTCTTCTTACTCACAATTATCCCTCATGTTCTTACCTATCGACTAACTTTTGTAATTATAATATAAAGCCTTGCCGATTTTTTGATTGTTAACATTCCACCAACCCCCCTGTATGTTTTTAAAGTATCATACAGAAAGCAAAATAAATAGCTGCGCTTAGTTATCTTCATATAACAAAGAGGTTGTTAACTTGAGCTAGCAAAGGTCGCAAACAGAATTATTAAAAGTTTGTGACTAATGGAATTGAAGCTAGTAGTGAATACAGTATAAATAGTGTAGCGGTAAGGAAGCTCGCGATCACACTCAGCTTTTTGTTGCCTTTAAGTGTGCCGATAGCTACCATACCTAAAACAAGGCATGCACAGCCTAACGCAACCGCAAACCCTCGCGCACTACCGTCACTGCTAGTGTTTATCCGGGAACCAACAAAGACATACCATACAACAAACAGCAGTGGCGACAATAAATTCAGCTTAAATAAAATTGTGTCGGTTGTATTACTTTTCGAATTGTTTTTACTCATAATTCACCTCTCATATCCCTATTTCTCGAGTAACTTTTGTATTCGCTTGCGTTCTTCTTCGTTTGCAAATGCGATAGAGATGGTACCGGCACCTCTGTTTGAAGCACTGATGCGGACTTTTGTTTGTAGGTGCTGGGATAGCGATTTTTCTTCGGTTTCAAAATGTGCGGCTTGGCTGGCTGGCTTTGCCTGCCGAGCAGGTTGTGGTTTCGCTTCACCTATTAGGTGTTCGATTTTACGGGCACTCCAGCCTTCGCCTAGAATTTGCGGCAACAACGTTTTTACTACGCTAGGGTCGGCACCGACTAGCGGGCGTGCTTGACCCTCACTTAGTTCACCGGTTGCAACGGCTTGTTTGGCCGCGTCTGGCAGTTTAAGTAACCGTAAAGTGTTGCTAATAGCACTTACCGATTTACCGCCCACACGTTTGCCGATTTCATCGAGCGTAAGGTTGAACTGCACGCGTAGTTTTTCGTAGGCTGTGGCTGTTTCGAGCGGGTTTAGATCACGGCGCTGAATGTTTTCGATGAGTGAAAGCTCTAGCTTGTGCTGCGCATTTAGCGTGCGCACCAGTGCTGGGATGGTTGTCTTGCCGGCCATTTGGCTGGCGCGGAAACGACGTTCGCCAGCGACAATTTGGTATTTACCCTTATGTGGAATCACCACGATAGGCTGCAGTACGCCGTGTTCTTTAATAGATTCAGCGAGCTCGTTTAAGGCTGCTTCTTCAAAATGCCGGCGTGGCTGGTCGGGGTCGGTGGTAATCTCGCTTAGCTTGATAGTGCGAAGATCACTCACCTTTTCATCGGCTGCGGCCGTCGGGTCGAACGATTCATCTAGAAGATCGGTCGGAATAAGTGATTCGAAACTGCGGCCTAAACCTTTTTTGGCGCTCATGAGGCTACCCTCTCCATCAGTTCTTTTGTCATAGCTTTATAAGCGCGTGCACCCTTTGAAAAGCGGTCATATACACCTATCGGTACGCCGTGGCTGGGCGCTTCCGCCAGGCGGATATTACGTGGAATCACGGTTTTAAACACTTTACCAGGGAAATGCTTCTTTATTTCTTCGTGCACTTGCCCAGAAAGCGTGGTGCGGCCGTCTACCATGGTTGGTAGCACGCCCACCAAATCGAGCGTAGGGTTCATATTCTTGCGCACCAATTTCATAGTTTCAAGCAACTGCCCCAGGCCCTCTAGCGCGTAAAATTCAGCCTGTACCGGCAACAGTACGTAGCGTGCGGCTATTAGTCCATTCACGGTCAGCAAACTCAGGCTCGGCGGGCTATCGATGATGATATACTCATAGCCTTCGGTGTTGTTGATAGCGTTTTTCAGGCGTGTAAAGCGGCGGTTCGCCTTGGCAAGCTCCGCTTCGGTATTTGCAAGATGCGGCGTAGCCGGTGCAATACTAAGGTTTTTATGCTTCGTTTCCAGTATTACCTCACGTAAAACCTTGGTTTCTAGCATTACATCTGTCATAGTGCCGGTTTCAAGATTCTGCTTGTCGAAGCCGAGGCCACTGGTCGCGTTTCCCTGGGGATCAAAATCTACTAAAAGCGTCTTCTTACCAGCCTTAGCCAGGTAATAGGCCACATTCACAGCTGTCGTGGTCTTACCCACGCCACCTTTTTGGTTCGTTACAGAAATAACCGTCGCACTCACGCTGTTTGTTCTACCCTCATAACTACCCTGTATTATAGCACGAGCATCGTAATAGTTGGTGCACCGTTAACGGTTTATTACATGATATCTTTAGGTAAACCGTATGTCTGGGAAAGTGTATCAATGTTATCTGTTGAATCACCTATAACTACCCATATGCCATTACTCTTCTTCAGAAAATAACCCGCCGCGCCAGAAGCACCCTTAACAGCAACAGATACAGATGCGAATCCATTTTTTTGTTTCAGAATGGTTGCAGTGAAGGACTTACCCTGCGCACTAAGAGGAGCACTCACATATGCCAATGTGGTATTAATAATCACTTCACTCTCAGATGTTTGTTGAGTCTGTGAATTTTCTTTCTGTTCCGCTTCTAGCTTTGTAATTTGTTGAGTTTTCTCACTGACATCGTTTTTAAGTGTCTCTACTTGCTTTGATTGGTCGTACCATAGCCACGCCAATACAGCACACGCGATGAGTGCAACCACTAATAAAATCGTCAGTACTAGAGTTGTCTTGCTATTTTTTGGCTTTCTTTCTGTCGAAGAAACATCTTGTGAAGGCATAGAGGTTTCTTCTACGGAGCTATACTCACGATCATTATTCTCACTCATCGTTATTTTCTCGTTTATGGTTATCGTACCTTAAAGTATAACAAAACCGCCCAGTATGGGCGGTTTTGTACTATTTCCCGATATTGCCAATTTCGATACGGCTGTACTTCTGGCGGTGGCCAGTTTCGGTGTGTACACGCTTTTTCGACTTGTAGCGAATTACGCGCAGTTTGTCACCTTTTACTTCTGCTTCTACCACCTTGGCTTTAATGCTAACACCTTTGACTGTTGGTGTACCTACGGTGCTTT